>Ga0180433_10001196_pt1 | contig 43922 bp, 35 predicted proteins | sample SS_ome_8_FD_132980 | JGI IMG/M metagenome (GOLD analysis project Ga0180433, IMG submission 132980) | Hypersaline lake sediment archaeal communities from the Salton Sea, California, USA - SS_1_D_1 metaG | ecosystem: Environmental > Aquatic > Non-marine Saline and Alkaline > Hypersaline >...
ATTGATTGATGATTTCCATTCTTCCCCCATGATCATGTCTCCCTATAATCCGGCATATTACCCTGATCAGCTAGAATTTTTCGGGTTAAAGAAGGCAAAGGATGTTTTTGTATATAAGGTTGATGAGGCTCATTCTTATACATTACCCCAGAAATACTCTCAATTTGCAAATAAAATCGCGGACCGATATGGAGTGACTGTCAGATCCATCGATATAAAAAATATTAAACAGGAGACCAAACTTCTGGTGAGAATAGCAAATGAGTCAACCAGAGACAATTGGGGATATATGATGGTTTCTGAAAATGAGGCTGATCATCTGGCAGACACACTTAAGCTGATTGTTGATCCGGATATTATTATGCTGGCAGAAGTTAATGGTGAACCTATAGGATATATGATAGTATTACCCGATATAAATATTATTCTGAAAAAATTAAAAGGAAAACTTTTTCCCTTTGGGATATTCAAATTACAACGTGGCATTAAAAAAATCCGCAATTACCGGGTGTGGGGACTTGGTATACTCCCTGAATATCGCCGCAAAGCCATTGATGTATTATTTTATAAAAGGTTATATGAAGTTCTGATTCCAAAGCGTCCTGCTTTTGTGGAAGCAAATTATGTTTTGGAAGATAATATGGTTATGAACAACCCCATAAAAAAGCTGGGATTTACCAAAGCCAAAACTTATAGAGTGTATGAGAAAGTAATACAGTGAGCGTTGAGAAATTAAAATGATTTACGAACAAGGATTAACGATTTGAGATTTTTGAAGTATAAAATCAAAAGTCCTTGTTTCGTTAATCATTAATCTTAAATCATTATACACATAAATACACATAAATTCTTACATCAATTAATAAAAATTTTTTACTTTTGATTAATATATACACCATTTTTTTTCTTAAGTTATATAAGGATTAGCAATGCTGACCGTTTATAAGTCATCTGCCGGTTCCGGAAAAACCTATACCCTGGTTAAGGAATATTTGAGGATTTGCCTTTCCCATCCTACAAAATTTTCTAAAATTCTGGCCATTACATTTACCAATAAAGCTTCAGCAGAAATGAAAGAAAGGATTATAGCCTGTGTTCATCAGTATATTAAGAACGGAACCAATGAATTAATAGATGAGTTGATAGAAGAACATGATCTTAATAGAGAAAAGGTCAGAAAGAATTGTGAAATTCTTGGTGATTTTATTCTGCATTCCTACTCACATTTCAGTGTTATGACCATAGACAGTTTTATAAGCCGGGTGGTAAAAACGTTTGCTTATGATCTGGATATGCCTCTTACCTATGAGGTTGAATTAGATACGGATTACCTGTTTAATCAGATCATTGAGAATCTGTTGGTTACTGCTGAGGAAGGTAATTTTGTTGGCACTGTACTTACTCAATTTGCACTCTCTAAAATATACAGTTCCGGATCCTGGCATCTTGATAATGAATTAAAGAAGATCGGAAAAGTAACCTTCAATGAAAAATATATTGAACCGGTTTTTGAAATAGCACATGCTCAATATGATGATACTTTCTGGATAGGATTGATTCAGGAACTGGAAAAAGAGACCAGTATATTCAGAAAAAAGATAAATTCTATGGCTGCAAAGGCAATGCAAATTATCTATAAAAATGGGTTGACTGTTGATGATTTTGCATATAAAAAAAGCGGACCTGCAGGGAAATTAGATACATATCAGTATGCTTCTAAACCGGAAGATTTTAAAATTTCTAAACGAATGGAAAATGGTGAATGGGTAACAGAGAAATGTAAACGGGAAAATCCTGAAAAATATCGGAAAATACAGAATGTGCTTACACAGGGGGTTATGTCGTATGCTCATGAGATAATGGATTATATTCAGGACAATAAGATCATTTTCAATACTCATTATTTGATTCTTAAAAATATTTATTCAGAGGCTTTGATAAAAAAATTTCTTGATTTTAATACAAAATTCAAACAGGAAAAAGGTAAAATACCTTTATTAGATTTTGGGTTAAAAGTAGCGGAAGTAATAAAAAAAGAGTCAGTGCCTTTTCTTTACTGGAGAATGGGTGATACCTACGATAATATTATGATCGATGAATTTCAGGACACTTCGTTACTTCAATGGACAAATCTGCTACCTCTTTTAGAGGAATCTTTGTCCACTGGAAAATTTAATATGGTTGTAGGAGATGGAAAACAGGCAATTTACAGATGGAGAGCAGGTGATGTGCGGATTATGGAGCAGGAAATTGAAAAGAATTTTAATCAGCATATAAAAACAAAGGTTCTGGAAAATAATTACCGCAGTACCAGCGAAATAGTTGATTTCAACAATACCTTCTTCTCCCAGGTAAAGATACATCTTACTATAGAGGATGAACTTTTTGATAAGATTTACTCTGAGGATCTTGTTTCCCAGAATCCTGTAAAGCGTGGAACAGGCTTTATTAAAATTACGGAATTATCATTTAATGATAACAACAATAAAGAGAAAAAGGACGAATATACACTGCACCATTTAACTGAAGAGATTCAGAGTATTTGTAAAGAAAATAATGGGTATAATTTTGGTGATATCGCTGTATTAGTGAGAAAGAACAAAGAATGTGATGCTGTGGCTCAGTATTTATCAGAACATGGCATTCCGGTAATGTCACCTGATTCTCTCATATTAAGAAATTCCCCTGAAGTAAGATTTGTGATCAGTGTTTTAGAGTATATTGCCCGGGATGATCTTATTGCTCTTTATAATATGTGGCTGTATTGCGGCAATCAGCCGGCTGAATTCAGAAATATGCAGAGCAGTGATATTGATATTCCTTTTATTGAACATAATATTTCCCCAGAATTCTCAGAAAAAAAATTAATATTATATCATCTTCCCGTGTATGAAGCAGTTGAAGAGATTATCAGAATTTTTCAGCTAAACACAGATAATCCCGGATATGTACAGGGTTTTCTGGAAGTCGTGTTTGATTATTCAGAAAAATTTAAAAGTGATATTCATGGTTTTCTGGATTGGTGGGATGAATACAGTGATTCGGATAAGACCACCTTACCTGCTGCAGAATATAAAAACGCTGTGAGGGTATCCACAATACATAAAGCAAAAGGACTTGAATTTCCTATTGTATTTGTCCCCTTCAGCTGGAATCTTTTCGACAGTTCGTCAGGATTAAAACAGCATATTATCTGGGTATGGAGTGACAAATTAGGGGGGAAGAGAAAAAATTTCCCCTTTATGGTTGATGTACAGAAAGATATGGAAGAGTCCTATTTTAAAGAGGATTACGAAAAAGAGAGGAAATTGAGTATACTTGATAATATTAATTTACTGTATGTAGCTTTTACCAGACCAAAAGAAAGACTATACATTTATTATGGACCCGGCAAAAACTCAGCTATAAAAAACACTTCAGACCTCATTGAAAAAAATATAGAGCAAATGAATTTAACCAAAGTATCAAATTTCTGGACTAAAGGTGAAAAGACAAAAAAGGGAAAACCTGAAGTACAGTTTCGGCCCCACTTGTTAGAAAGTTTCAATACCCAGTCCTGGAGACACAAAATTACCATCAGAAAACGATCACATGATTTATGGAGACTTGAAGACGAAGAGCGAATCAGAAGAGTGGACTGGGGTGTTCTTGTACATAGTATACTTTCAGAGATCAGGATAACAGAAGACATTGATAAAGCGATTGAGAACAAATACAGAGAGGGCCATCTGTCAGGTGAGGAAAAGATTAAGATCAGTGTTGATATACAGAGCCTAATGAAACTGGAATATACTGATGGCAAGGTTGAAGATTGGTTTCGGCCGGGTTTACAAATAATGAATGAAAAAACAATAGTAACATCTGAAAAAGAATACAGACCTGACAAAGTGATTAAGGATAACAATAGGATAATAGTAATTGATTACAAAACAGGCATACAGAATCAGGATCATGTTCTTCAGCTGGAAAAATATGGTGCTCTTTTACAGCAGATGGGATATAATAATATAAAAAAATATATTCTCTATCTAAATACCGGTGTAATCAAGGAGGTATAGATGGAGTTTTTGGCAAAAGTAGTTGATGAACTGGCCGGCAGGAATATTGATTTCAGTAATTATGTGATGGTAACACCCAATCGCAGGGCAGGATTGTTTTTAAAAAAATATATTCAAAAAAATGAAAAAATATCTAAACCATGCTGGATACCAGAACTCTATTCAATAAGAGATTTTATTAGTATTGTATCGCATGTATATTTAATAGACAATCTATCTTTGGTTTTCAGACTGTATCCAGTTTACAGGAGTTGTTTTAAAAACCCAAAAAGTTTTGATCAGTTTTATGAATGGGGGAAGATGGTCATCTCTGATTTCAATGAAATAGATCTCTATCTGATTGATCAGAATAAACTATTTACCTCTCTCAGACAGATCAGCAGTGTTGATAAAGAGTTTGACAGAGGTGGTGCAGTTATTAAGGGATTTATCAAGTTTTCTGAACATTTACAGCAGCTTTATACAGTATTTACTGCCGGCTTGCTGAAAGATAAACAAGCATATTATGGTCTGGCTTTACGAAAAATCATAGAACAATTTGATCTTTCCTGGTTTGATCAATGGGATAAAGTCATATTTGCCGGTTTCAATGCTCTCTCTGATGCAGAGCAGACATTAATGGAAACGTTACAGGATCAAGGTAAAGCTGAGATTTTTTGGGATATTGATACTTATTTTTATGAAGATGAAACTCAGGAAGCAGGTTATTTTTTCCGTAAAAATCCTTTGATCAACAATAATCCTAAGGTCACCTGGATCACAGATGAGCTTTCGAATGCATCTAAAAAAATTGATGTCATCGGGGTCCCGGGCAGGACTGTACAAGCAAAAGTTGCAGGTGAATTTCTTAAAAAAGAAATACCTCAACAGAACGATACAGCAATAGTATTACCGGATGAGTCCTTGTTATTTCCTTTTTTAAATTCCCTCCCTGAAGATCTGAAGCAGGTGAATGTGACTATGGGATATCCGCTAAAAAATACTGGTATTTATCATCTTTTAACTGCACTTATTGATCTGCAGAACAATAAAGAAGCATCTGATACTGGGAGTACCTTCTTTTTCCGGGATGTCAGAAATATACTTCTTCATTCCTATGTATTAGCCATGGACAGAATCACAGTAAATCAGTTTCTAAAGGAATGCCTGGAAGAAAACAGAGTAGTAATTACTGAACAGGAATTGAAGATTTTTACTCATAATATACATTATATGTTTACCCCCATTTTTTCTTATTCCTCCTTTATTGAATATGTAAAAACCATTTTACAGAATATTGTTACCAGTATAAAAGAGAAAGAAGGATTTTCCCTTGAAATTGAATACATATATCATTTCTATACACAGCTTCAAAAAATGGAAGATACTATAGCAGAATATGATCTGGAATTAGAATTAACCACATTCTGGAATTTGTTTAAGTCTGTGATTGAAGGTACTTCGGTTCCTTTTCTGGGTGAGCCCCTGCAGGGACTTCAGATTATGGGATTTCTGGAAACCAGAGCTCTTGATTTTAATAATGTTTATATTTTTAGTGCAAACGAAGGTATATTGCCGGCAAGTCGTTCTAAAAACAGTTTTATACCTTATGATGTCAGAAAATATTATGGCATGGTGACATATGAGCATGAAGATTCAATTTATGCTTATTATTTTTACCGCTTGCTCAAAAGGGCTGATACGGTAAAGATCTTTTATAACACTGAAAGTGATGAATTCGGAAAAGGAGAAAAAAGTCGGTTCATTGAGCAGTTGCTCAGAGAGTATACCTCTAAAAATAAACAAGCTGAAGTAAGAGAGACTATATTTAATATTAAAACCAGATATTCAAAACCTGAGACATTGATAATCAGAAAAGATGATGACATAGTGGAAAAATTAACAACCATGAAATATTCTCCCACCAGACTGCAGACCTATGTTGACTGCTCCTTGAAATTTTATCTGAAATATATTTGTGGACTTGAAGAGAGAGAAGAAGTTATCGAGTCTGCTGATAACAGAGTATTTGGTGTTGTTATTCATAAAGTCCTGGAAAGATTATACAGGCCTTTAGTGGGGGAAACAATATCTGAACATCATTTAGAGAATTTAAAAGAAAAGTACGAGTTGGTGTGCGAGCAGGTGTATCAGGAGTCACTGGGGAATGTAAATATACGCAAAGGAAGAAACTATATATATTGCAGTACCATCAAAACATTGATCAGTCAATACCTTGATAATGAAGTGAGCGGTAAAACAATTATCAGGGATGAAGAACAAATTGAACGGAATATAGCGGTGGATAAAAAAACAATACAACTCTATGGCAAGATAGATCGTATTGAAAGATATGCTGGTTTTACAGATATCATTGATTTTAAAACCGGCACTATCGATTCTCTGCAGTTTAAATTCAGAAATGATTATGACACCACATTTCTTTTTGATCAGTTACAGAAAAACGAACAAATATTGCAGCTGATTTGTTATTACTTTTTAGTTGCTGGGGCTGGTTATATTAGCAGTGATACTAGATGTAGACTGGGCATATACAGTTTCAGAAATCAGCAAAACAGAGAGCCTGTACAGTATTTAAAACAAGGCAGAAATAACGATTATCATTTTAAGGGAAGAACAGAAATCGGTAAATCGATACCAGTATTAAAACATATTATTACTGAGATACTTGATTCAGACACTCCCTTTCAGAAGACAGAAAATATTGATAATTGTGAATATTGTCCGTACAAAAATATATGCGGGCGATGATGTATTATAAAGAGTGATTTTATCAAAAGTAGTTGCATTCCATAAGAGTTAATTTAAAAAATAAATTTTACGCAGAGCAGGCAAAGAGTTTGCAGAACTCGCAAAGCAGAAAATATTATTAACAATTGTCAATAACTTCAGAAGCCGGAAATTGCATAAAAAAACCCGGACTCAATATTGAGACCGGGTTTTTTATACTATTTAATAAAACTTATAGATTAATCTGAGCACCGGCTGTTATAACAATAGCATTAAATTCATAGTCCCCGGCATAATTCTCAGCAACGCCGGTAGCAAAATCAAATTCATAATGTTCAACAGTTTTATCAGGGAACAGTACATATTCGCCGGCAAGATTAAAAGTGATTTTTCCCAAATTTAATCCAAATCCGCCTGTAATCACGTAACGTCGATTGGGATCAGGAATGGTGGGAGTCATGGTCTCATCTGGTACAGGTGTGCCAACAGTATAGAAACCACCCCGCAGGGCAATTTTCTCAGAAGCCAGATATTCAGCTCCGCATCCTATTTCTACCGTATTTTTCCAGTTTTGTTTTAGTTCAATATTGTCTCCACCTTCAACTTCAGCTTCTATAATATCCCATGCAGACCACTGGGTCCAGGAAACATCTGCTACCAGGGTCAGTTTTTCTGTAGCTTTATATGCCATGCCGGCTCCGGCTGTAATGGGTAAAGGAAGATCAGCAGTCACATCAGAAGTAGTTGAAATATTTGTTCCGCTGAACAGGGCGAGCAGTGACTGTTTTGTAGCAGTACCGGTTGGATCTGATTCACTGGCAAAAGCAGCATCGGGAACAGCTGAGAGAATTCCGTATTTAGTGGCATCACCATGCATGATCATGGTCTGTGTATTATCACCGGACAGTTCCAGTGCAGTGTTGTAGCGTATTGATGCACCAATAGAAAATTTATCATCAGCCTTATAATGAATTCCGAAATTAGCGCCTAAAGCTGAACCAGAACCGGAGAGATTATTCTCTAAAGCAAGTCTGTACTGATCCATGGTAAGAGCAGGTAAGGTTACCCCCATCTGTGCCAATCCCTGGGTCAAACTTCCCCAGTATTGTAACGCAGGATTAAAAGCCAGTTTGGCCATATCCAGATCCATTTTTCCCCAGATGTAGCTTACTCCCAGACCAACAGAAAGGTTATCGGATACCTTATATGCAATCGTGGGCTGAACAGTGATTACCATATGATCACTGAAACTTTCCTTTTCCTTAGAAAAACCAGTCGGATTACCATATGAGTCGGGGATATCAACTAAATCCCATTCCGAACCAAGGCCGAATGGCGCGTAAACACCCAGACCAAAAGTTAATTTTTCAGATGATTTGTAAAATATCCCTACAGAAGGAACAAAGAAATTTTTGGGAGTAGCATCAACCGGGTTAGTATGCATTCCGGAAAACGGAAACATTGTTAAGTAATAATCTTTTGCCGTATAAGTAGCGCGAGGCATAATCATCGCAGATGATAAACCAATAGTCCATTTTCCATGTAACTGGGTAAGTCCGGCCGGATTAAAAAATACGGCACTCCAGTCATCTGCTAATCCGCGAAAACAGCTGCCCATTGAAGTTGAGCGGGCACCAATTGCACCGATTTGAGTTCCATTACTTGCCCATGCAGAGTTAGAAGTAATAAAACTAATTGTAACAATTAATACAGTTGAAATAATTTTTTTGACCATGTTTCCTCCTTGTTAGTTTAAATAGTTATAATAAACAAACAGTTAAAAAAAATAGTTATTGAATATCTTATTGAATTTGAAAACAATGTATATAATATAGTATATTTTTTTTAATTAATCAATAAAAAAATTTTTAAGGATCACTAAAAAAATACTTGACAAGCAGAATTGGTTTTAGTATATTTACTTTGATTTACAAAGTACTTTTCATTTTAAATAACTTTGAAGGAGCACAACATGAATAATGAGCAAATCCAACAGGAACTTACAATTATAAAAACCATGATCAACAAGACCAGAAGAGAAACAGCTGAATCAGGACATTTTTTTATTTCTATTGGGATATCGTCAATATGTGCAGTTTTTATTATTAATTTTCTGGAAAAATCTGAATTGCATTATTTAATTATTCCATTTTTAGCAATTTTGGTAATTATAAATGGAATTATTGGTTTACTAACTATAGGAAATAAAGCAAAAAAACAAAGAGTTGAGTCTTACTCTAAAACTATCTGTTACAGTATCTGGATTGCCTGCGTTGTTCCTACGGTGATGGTACTTTTTCTTTTTCCACTTCTGAAACTGTATAGCTGGGAATTAACATCTGTATTTATATCAATGATAATAGGTATTGCTATTTTTACGACAGGGGTAATTTTTGAATCCAGATTTATTACTCTGAGCAGTTTTGCCTGGTGGTTAGGTGCAGTCGCCATGGCCTTTATAGAAAATATTCCCCGCATGTGGATCATGATAACTATTATTTTTATTGGCTGGGTAGTTCCCGGAATATTTTTGAATAAAAAATATAGGGATAGGAGTTAGTAAGATGGATCAGGAAAAAATTTTAAAATTAGATCCTATAATTCACACTCCAACTCGTCTGGCTATTCTTTCTGTATTGGTGTCTTCTCTAAAGGCAGAATTCACTTTTTTAAAAGATTCTATAGGTACAACTGATGGAAATTTAAGTACACATTTATCTAAATTAGAAACATCAGGATATATCACTATAAAAAAACAATTCAAAGGTAAGAAACCCCAAACAATCTGTTCTATTACAAAAAAAGGAAGAGAAGCATTTGAGAACTATATTGATAAACTAGAACAAATTGTGAAAATGCAAAAAAGAGCTAATAAGTAAGTAAAAAAATCGATAATAATATATATTTAATTTTTAATATGAAAGGGATAATAAATGAAAAAACAGATTTTAAATAAATATAATATAGTAATCTGGTGTTTCTGTTTATCTGTCACAAACATTCTCTATTCCCAGAATATGGAAGCATTGCTTAATTATACTTTTAATTTCTCCCAAAATACAACAGAGAATTCTCAGAATTTTATTATGAATTCTGTCAGTAAACATTTTTCTCCTAATGGCACACTAAACAAAACAGAACATTTTACATTGTATCTGAAGTATCTGCCTGCTCAGTATTCTCAGAAAAAAAAGAAGGAATATACCTGCATAAAATTTATTTTTCAGCAGGACAGTTCTGAAAAAGTCACGATTCCTGTATTGAGTAACTGGAGTTATAATTATCACAGCGGTATAGATGAACAAAATCAGGTCTTTGGCATAGATCATCAAAAATTTGAAAATTTAAAAGATAGTGAGGGAAATGTTCTATCTAAGGGTATTTCTTACAATATTTATAATACCTTTATAGATTTCCATAGTTTCTGTAATTACCTGGCGGAACCTACGGATGAAGGAAATGGCATACAGAATTTAAAAAAGATTGGACAGAGAATAGTTCACGAATCTGCCTATTCCAAACCTCCTGTCAGTTTGGGCAGTAATATTTCAGAAGGATCTTTTTTCCAAAATGGAGAAGTAACCTTAACGTTAAAAGGGTTGAGTATAGTAAATAAAAAGCCATGTACAATGGTTCATTTTGATTCAGGGGAATGTAGCTTGAAAGTAACTATGAACCCGATGCCGGATTTTGAAGTAATTACAGTAGGCAGATCACACTGGAGAGGTGATATGTATAAAGACCTTAAAACCCATTTAATTCAAAAAGTTATTATGACGGAAGTAGTGATTAGTGAAACAGTCTTGCCTGCACCACCGAATAAAATAAATTCTGTTGTTGAAAGGAATATAATTATTGAAAATGTGAATGATTATACATTTCAGCAATAATAGTATAATAGTCCTGTTGGTTATTTATATAATGTCTAAGTGTTTTTTATATTAGAAATAAAATTTCCTTTTCATTGTTTGATTATCCAGTAAATATATTTTTTATATTGTTTACCTGTGTAAATAAGTATTTTTTACTTGACAAAACAAAAAAATTTTATTAAGTTAGTTTATATAAACTTTGTTAAGCTTAACTAACTAAAGGTAAGATATGATAGAAAATTTATCCAAAAATATGGAAGATTATTTAGAAACTATTTATCTTATACAGCAGGAAAAGGGAAATGTCCGGATAAAAGATATTGCTGAGAAGTTAGAATGTTCTATGCCAAGTGTTTCCAGTGCTGTAAAAAATCTCAATGAAAAGGGATTCGTTAACCATGGCCGATATAATTTTGTAGAATTAACTCTGTCGGGGATACAGGTAGCAGAAAAAATATTTGAACGTCATTCTGTTTTAAAAAGTTTTTTTTCTGAAGTACTGGGGATAGAATCTGACATTGCAGAAAGAGATGCTTGTTTGATAGAGCATGTAATCAGTCAGGCGACATTTAATGAACTTAAAAATTTCATGAATTATAAAAAGAATAGAGTTGATTAATATGCAGAAGATTACTCTAGATCAGGTACAGAAGAATCAATCTGTAATTGTAGAAGGTGTACAGGGTGGTTTTGGCGTACGTAACCGGATCAATACAATGGGGATTCATAAAGGAGATATATTAAAAGTTAAAAGGAGTGGTATTATGAGAGGCCCCATTCTGGTTAATGTGCATGGAATGGATGTAGCTGTAGGTCGGGGGATGGCAAGGAAAATTACAGTGTCAATATATAATTAGAATGATGATAATTAATACAAAGAGTTAAATGTATGACTTCAGAAGAAAAAAACATACAATATGATTCCGGATCGGATAATATAACAATAGTTCTGGTAGGTCAGCCTAATTGTGGGAAAAGTACTATTTTCAATGAAGTAGCCGGATATAAATCCATTGCTTCTAATTTTCCCGGAGCCACAGTAGAATATACTCATACTCGGGTTCGAATTGGAACATGTGTGTGTCAAATCGTTGATCTTCCCGGCATTTATTCTCTTACCGGAAATGATGACATATCCAGGGATACTCAGAAATATCTGCTTGAAGAACCAATCGATGTATTGATAAATGTTATAGATAGTTCTCTTTTGTCCCGCAGCCTTGAATTTACTCTCCAGTTGATGGAGTTAGATATTCCTATCGTCCTTAACCTAAATATGATAGATGAAGCAGAACGGAAAGGAATCGAAATTGATGTTAAGAAACTCTCTGATCACTTAGGAATTCCAGCAGTCACTACAATTGCTTCCAAAGGAAAAGGGATATCACAACTTCTTAGTCAGGCTTTGAAAACAGCCCGGGAGAAAAAATTGCCTTCTCATATCGATGGCCATAAGGATGTGGAGAGCCGGATAGAAGAAATGATGAACATATTGGGAGATACTTTTGAATCAGAAATCAGACATTCAAAACATCTGGTTGCTACACGGTTAATGGAAAGAAATGAATATTTTGAACAGAAGATAAAAAAGCATTACCCGGAATTAACAGAGGATATTGAGAAATACAGAAATGAAGTAGAAAACATACATGGAACAACGTCTGATGAGGTCATTAATGCTGAAAGGCACAGTCTTTCCATGTCAATTTTTGAGAAAGTAACGCGGTTGGGAAAATCACATATTGACTGGCGGGACAGAATAGATAATGTATTAATGCATAATTTTTGGGGATATGTTTTCTTAATCATAATACTTCTGGTTTTTTTTAATATTATTTTTTCGTTCGGCGGGATGATCGAAAAACCCCTGACTGCCTTTTTTGATACTATAGCTGCCAGTATATACAATTTTTTTGATGCCGGTTCTTTGATATCAGTTATAGCAAAAGGAGCAGTTCAGGGTATTGGCGGCGGTATTGCAATAGTATTACCTTATTTATTCCCTTTTTTGATCGGGCTTGCGTTTCTGGAGGATATCGGTTATCTTCCCAGAGTAGCATTCTTGATGGACGGTATTATGCACAAAATTGGATTGCATGGTAAATCAGTCATTCCGGTTGTTTTAGGATACGGTTGTAATGTTCCTGCAGTCATGGCTACCAAAATCATTGAATCTCCCCGGGATCGTTTTATAACTGCAATGATTGCAACCATGGTGCCCTGTGCAGCACGGATGACCATAATCATGGGTCTGGTTGGATATTATCTTGGTGGTACCTATGTTTTTGTTATATATTTGTTAAATTTTTTTATAATCGGCATTACAGGTACAGTTATGAAACGCTTACTTCCTGAAATCACACCGGGCTTAATGCTGGAGATCCCGGTTTATAAAGTACCGCGGTTAAGAGTATTGCTAATGAAAACGTGGTTGCGGTTAAAAGATTTTATTATTATTGCCTGGCCTTTACTTATTATTGGAAGTGCATTTTTAGCTTTAATTGAGTTTTTTAATATTTCACAGATCATCAACAATGTCTTATCTCCCTTAACCGGGTTATTAGGGCTACCCTCAAAAGTCGGAGTTACGTTGATCTTTGGAGTTCTAAGAAAAGAACTCTCTATGCTCATGCTTATACAGGCATTCGGAACCAGTGATTTAAGCAGTGTAATGAGTGCAGGTCAAATGTTGGTGTTTACAATTTTTGTGGTTTTTTATATTCCCTGTGTAGCTACAATCGGAGCTCTATGGAAACAGATAAAGGCACAGAAAACGTTAATCATTATTTTTTTGACTATAATAATAGCTTTTATTTTAGGTGTTATAACCCGGGGGGTGACTGGTATTTTTTGGTGATATAAAGGAAGTAATCTGAACAGTCCATCCATCGGGTTATTATAATGTGAGAGGCATAAAGACTGAAGAATAACGACTAAGGATAAAAGTTAAATTTTTAATGCAAACAGGGGGCAATATGAAAGAAGCTAAACTTTATAATAAGAAGGAAAACGGAAAAGTTGAATGCTATACCTGTGCTCAAAAATGTACAATTGCACCGGGGAAACGTGGTTTGTGTGGAGTAATGGAGAACAGAGAAGGAACATTGTATTCTTTGGTATACGGAAAAACTATAGCTGACAATACTGATCCCATTGAAAAAAAACCATTATTTCATTTTTTGCCCGGAACACTTTCTTTTTCTATTGCAACCGCAGGATGTAATATGCGCTGCAAACATTGCCAGAATGCGGATATATCACAGTCTCCTAGGGTGAATAAAACTATAATAGGGAGAAACTTTCCGCCTGAAGAAGTGGTCAAAACTGCTTCAGATAAAAAATGCCGGTCAATTGCGTACACCTATACTGAACCCTCAATTTTCTGGGATTATGCATTTGACACCGCAAAACTGGCCTGGGAAAAGAGAATAAAAAATGTATTTGTCACCAATGGATATTTTTCTAAAGAATCTTTTCAGGAAATATCAAAATATATGGATGCAGCCAATATTGATCTAAAATCATTTAAAGAGGAAACCTATAAACACATATGTGGAGCACGATTACAACCAGTGTTGGATACGATTAAAAGGATGAAAGAAGCAGGAGTCTGGATTGAAGTGACTACTCTTTTAATTCCGGATGTGAATGATTCCAAAGAAGAGTTAAAAGATATAGCAGGATTTATTACTGAATGTGATCCCGGAATTCCCTGGCATATAAGTCGTTTTTATCCTACGTATGAAATGCTAGATAAACCGCCAACACCAGTGGATGCTATCTGGAGAGCTATGGATATTGGATATGAAGCTGGATTACATTTTGTATATGCCGGCAATGTAAGAGGTGATGATGGAGAAAATACATTTTGTTATTCCTGCGGAGCACGCCTTATTCGGAGAATAGGATATCAGATACTTGATAATACTATTAAAGACGGGAAATGTCCTCAATGTGGTGCTGAAATCGAAGGAGTCTGGAGATAATGGTACAACCGAAAGTATTTTATCGTGAACTGGATCTTATCCTTTCCAAGATAAGGAAGGAAAAATCCCATGATAATTTCTTTTTTTCAATTTTAACTGAAGTTCATGAAAAATTTGGTGAATCTTTAAATATTATTAATTCACATATTTATGAAAAAAGAGGGGATTATTATGTACTAGTAGATTCTATCAATAAAGAATCAACTGGTATAAAAAACAGGATCCCGGTTAACAGTGAAACTATAAAGCAAATATCCAAAGACGGATTCATGATATACGATAAATTATTTTATATTAAGGATTTTGACTTTGGAGTTGATTATGAAAAAATTACTCCGGCTGCAATACATGTTCATACTCCTGTTAAACGGTGGATATTTTTATTTGAGTTAAGCATGGGCTGGAGTTATGAAGAAACCACCCTCTTTCTTAATGCTTTGAGAACCGCACTCAATTATAGATTATTTTCTCATATGATGAATACTGATATTAAGAGAGCTGAACAAATACAGAAAAGTCTTCTTCCCAAAGAAATCCCAAATTTTAAAGGATTTGATGTATATGGACTTTCTCAGCCTGCTGAATATGTAGGAGGTGATTTTTTTGAATATTTTTATTTTAATGAAAATCATTTTGGTGTCAGTCTGGGGGACGCCAGTGGTCATGGCCTTCCTGCTGCTCTTTTAGTGAGAGATGTGGTGGTAGGATTACGAATGGGTTTGACAGAAGATATGCGGCTGGTGTATACCCTGAAGAAATTAAATAAAGTTATTCAAAAGAGTACCTATGCTACAAATTTTGTGTCTCTCTTTGTAGGTGAGATTGAAAACGGTAATCATCTGTTTTATGTAAATGCCGGTCATCCTCCCCCTTTTGTTGTTCATGGTGAGAATATTAATACTCTGGAACCAAGTGGTATGACATTGGGATTTATGCCGGAGATAGAAGTTCAGCGTAATTTTATACTTTTAGAAAAAAATTCTATACTTGTATTGTATACTGATGGTTTAATTGAAAGGGAGGGAGGATCGGAAGATCAGTTTGGTGCAGAAAGACTGCAGCAGATTGTGCTCAACAATCAGGATAAAACAGTCAAAGACCTGGTGAAATTAATTTTCAAAGAAGTGTTTGAGTTTGGGGATCAAAAGAACTGGAATGATGATGTTACATTAGTAATTCTGAAAAGAATTGAATAGATTTTTTATATATTGTATATTTTTTTGCTAAAAATGCAGGATAATAAGATTTTTTGGCTTTTCTTAATCCTTTAAGCCCCATATCCTGTTCACGGTTCACAAAAGTGATATTTTTCCAGTTTTTCTCACAAAATTTTTGGTTTATGAGTTGATATAATCCCTTAATTTTTTGATCTGCTTTTTCAATATGTATTACAGCCATATCTTCGTTTAATAATTCTCCGATTGTAAATGCGACCGGTTTTTCATTTATATAAATTACTCCACCTTGAATTTTTAATGAATTGTATGAATTCAATAATAACATAATTGCTTCACATTCTGCTTGTATCTGTTTTTTCTCTAAATAACCTTTATGTTTACACCATTTTTCTTCAATTTGTTTGCATGCATCAATAGTACTCATGCTTAAATTCTTATATGTATATTCATGTTTGTTATAAAATTGTTTTAAATGATTTCGTTTTGAATGATATTTTTGTCCCTTCAGGTATATTAAATCCTTAGTATTATATATATAATCAAAATAGTCTCTGTCTGCTGCATAATCCAGTTTCTGATCATTCTGTATTTCATCAATAAGTCTTTGGTCGGCTCTTTTAATGAGCGGATCAGCAACAGAATAGTTATTCTGCAGCCAGGAAAGCATATAATTTACAATCTCAGCTCGATTATCTGGTCCAACAGGCTGGAAGAAATAAGGATGTTGTGGATCTGCCTCACTCAAAATCAACAGCCATTTATCCAGAACAGAGAATTTTAATTTAAAATATTCTTTCCAAATAAACAGATTGGTAAAATTATATTCTGATGCCTGAGGCTGATAATTCCACAGTTTTTTGTGTAAGAAATTTTTATATCTGAGTGATATAGGTTTGAAATCAGGGAATAGAGGAATATTTGGTGAATTCTTCATACTTGAAATATAGAGTTTATAATATTTTTTTCAAATAAAAAAATTAAACTTTTCTTGCCTTTTATCCAATAAATATATAATTTATTGAAATGAAAGGATGTATCAATATGATGAATACAATGGTAATTGTAAGAAAAATATCTTTATTTTTTATTTTTATTGTTATAATTAATTGTTCTTTATTTAATAATACCCGGGATATCCGGACCATGAAAGGAGTGGTTTTTATTACCGGCAATGAGCCTTTTACACGTCTCGCTCTGGAAGACATAAAAGGAAACGTATATTATCTTCAATGCAGTGAAGAAATGGAAAAAAAGTTGTGGAATGTACAGGGACAAGAAGTATTGATTTATTATAACAGTATTAATACAAATAGAGCAGGTACATTTATAAAAGTAAATAAATATATAATTGATGATAAGGAGCAGTAAAGATGAATAAAAAATCGAATATGGTTGCAGTTTTGTTTATTTTGTCCCTGTCTGTTTTAGGTTATGCTCAGTATAATAAGATTACTGTTCAACAAACAGAACTTGCCAAAGAAAGTGTTAGTGGAAAAAAAGAATTTTTGGGTATTCCTGGTTCCATGGTGTTATATGAACAGGAACAAGAATTAATCGAATATATTAAAAAACATCCTGAAATACAACAAAAGCAGAGAATGCATAAACGTACTGCCTGGGATTTTGAGATTGGCGATTCCCATACCTGGTGGGCAACCAATTTGCGGACAGATGAGGAATATGAAGTTGAATCGACCTGCAGAGCAGTAGGAGAACATTGCTATGTTTTTGTTCAGGATTCCCAATGGGTGGATGGGGGAAATGGCAGAGTTACCCAGGCAGCAGTTGATTCCATAACAAAATATTTCGATTCATATACCCCGAACGATCCGGATAAAGGAATTTATGAAACTGATGTGCAGACTTTCGGCACCCCACCTGATTTTGACGGAGACCCCAGAATAATAATTCTCATTTTAGATATTCAGGATTCTTTTGGCTCGGGGAGTGGCTGGGTTGCAGGATATTTCTTTTCTATAAATCAATATACTGATCAAACATTTCCAGGAAGAAGAAGTAATGAAGCTGAAATATATTATATTGACTCAGATCCTACAGATCTAAATGATGATAATGGTTTGAGAGGTGCTATGAGTACTACTGCTCATGAGTTTCAGCATATGATACACTGGGGAAAAGACAGGGATGAATTAACTTTTATAGATGAAGGCTGTGCAACCGCTGCTGAGGTAATATGTGGTTTTTCAATATATAATCAGATATATTTTAACAGTAGCCCAAACAGATATCTCTTAGAATGGGCGGGCAGCAGTGATGAAGATGTGTTTAAAGATTATTCTCGGTCAGCTCGCTGGACAGTGTATTTACATGAACAATTTCCCAATGATTATCTCAATTCACTGGTTGTAGAGAATAAAAACGGCATCGATGGTATCAATCAAGCATTGAAATCGTATAGTCCTGCTACTTTCAGAAGATTTTTAGATATTTTCGAAGACTGGTGTGTGGCTAATTATCTTAATGATACATCAGTAGATGATGCTTTTGGCTATGATTATTTTCCCATGTCTGCTGTTATTCCGAAAAGAACATTTATAGATCCAAATGTTTCATCCATTCAGGATACGGTGCAAAATCTCGCGGCTCAATATATACGTTTTACGGGCGGCAGTGATCTTTCCATTACCTTTAATACCCAAGCCACAGATCTTGCAGTGAAAGCCCTTAAAATAGGAAGTACTGTAGTTGATGATGTGCCCTTAAATACAGAATATACAGTTCCTGATTATGGCACCACCTATTCAGAAGTAACCTTTGTGGTTTTAAATAAAGATAAATCTGCACCAGCAATCTATACTTACAGTGCATCAGGTACTGAACCACAAGAAGCTCAGAAAGTGGCTTATGATGATGGTGAACCGGAAGGTTATTTAAGCTTAGCTGTTGGTGATACTATTGCAGTCATATTTGAAGGGCTTGCTGGTACCAGCTTTGATAGCTTACGTGTGGCGTTCAGAAGAGCAGGTTCGATAACCATGGGTATCAATAAAGTATCGTCATATGGATCCAGTTTTATTGGAGAAGAATTACTGTCACCCATGACAGTACAGTGTTCTTCTGAGTCACCATATCCATACCCTGAACCTTATGAAAACTGGATATACGTGGATTTAACATCATATGATATTGATGCAAGCAATGAGTTTGTTGTCTGGTTTGAAGTGTTGGATCCTGATGCCCCTGCAGTCATGATAAGTGTTGAAGCAGATGATGGAGATTATCACAGTTATACTTATTCACATGATCATGGAAACAAATGGTTAAGGTTTGTTGATGGGGAAGGAAATGTTTATAATTATTTGGTTCAAGCCTATCTGGGACTTTCCTCTGCTATAGATGATGAAGTAATAACTTCAAATATACCTGAAGACTACAGTTTATCCCAGAACTATCCCAATCCTTTTAACCCGTTGACAACTATCCAGTATGCACTGCCGAAAGCAGGAAAAGTGAGTTTAATGATATATGATATAACTGGAAGAGAAATCATGGAGCTGGTTAATGAAGAGAGGGAAGCCGGATACCATTCTGTCGAGTTTGACGGATCCAGGCTTTCCAGCGGATTGTATTTTTACCGGTTAAAAAGTAATAATTTTCAGCAGATAAGAAAAATGATGATTATAAAATAGAATTGTTTATTGTATAAAACACTTGGATATGAGGAATGAATGATTAAAAGATAATCGGTGGCGGTGTATAGACGTTAGAAGAAGAAGTTAAGCAGTATACATTTTATGTAATATTAGAGGTTGCACTATACTGGATTTAATAAATTATAATTTCTTTTGCCGGGCTTTTATCTTATATTCACACCTAAAATAATAACAAGTGTTTTTACTATCCAGAATTCCAGGATTATCATTATATGAGTATTGCATCCCGAAAATCAGAGCATATTAACATATGCTTGAATGAAGAAGTGCAGTTTAAAACCAAAACCACAGGATTTGAGGAGTATGATTTTATCCACTGTGCTCTGCCGGAAATGACACTTGAAGACGTTGATACAGAGATTGAACTTTTTGAGAAAAAACTTTCATTCCCTTTTTTTATCGGAGCTATAACCGGAGGCTGGAAAGGGGCAGAGAAAATAAACGAGTCGTTGGCTCAGGTCTGTGACAGTGAAAATATTGGTATAGAGGTCGGAAGTCAGAGAAGTATCATTGATAATGAAAAATATATTAATTCCTATAAAGTAGTCAGGGAGACAGCACCACATTCATTAATTATTGGAAATATTGGCGCTTTCCAGGTGGTTCAGTATAAAAACCTTGATATATTTAAACGATTAATTGATGTTATCCAGGCCGATGCATTAACAGTGCATCTTAATCCTCTTCAGGAAATATTGCAAGCTGAAGAAGAATTTAATTTTAAAGGTGTATTGGCAGGCATTGAACAGTTAGTTCGATCTCTGGAAGTTCCGGTTATTATTAAAGAGGTTGGATGTGGCATATCAACACAGGTTGCCCGGCAGCTTGCAGATGCAGGAATTACATATATTAATATAGCTGGTGCAGGAGGCACTTCCTGGGCCGGAGTTGAGTCTTTCAGAAACAAGGGTGATCTTGCAAAGAAATTCTGGGATTGGGGGATCCCCACTGCAAAGAGTATTATTATGGTTAAGAAAGTTAAGGGGATTAAGATTATAGCATCGGGTGGACTAAATGACGGGATTGATATGGCAAAAGCGTTAGCTCTTGGTTCAGACTGCTGCAGTTCCGCTTTACCTGTACTAAAGATATTAGACCGGAAAGGTCAGGAAGGCCTTGTCAACTGTATACGAAAGTGGAAAGAAGAATTAATTTTAACCATGTTTTTAACCGGATGTTCTAGTATAAAAGAGATCAAAAGCAAAGAAGTATTAATGAAGCGTATTGATAATTGTTCTGGCAGAGAGTAAACGACAGGATGTTTGTATTAAATAAAGATAATTTATAAGGAATGATACATTGTTTAGTGAAAAGATTATTCAGCATATTCAAATGGTAAATAAAGAAGTTGAGAACATTTTATTAAACCGGGAACCGGCCTCTCTTTATAAACCTATGTATTATTTACTCGCGGCCGGGGGAAAAAGAATAAGACCCGTTCTTCTAATGCTCAGTTGCGGGGCAGTTGGCGGTAAGATCGAAGACTGCATAAAAGCAGCTGCAGCAGTTGAGCTGCTGCATACTTTTACTCTTGTTCATGATGATATCATGGACAATGATGATCTTCGCAGAGGTATGAAAACTGTACATAGAAAGTGGGATGATGCAACTGCAATTCTGGCCGGAGATGGTCTGGTAACAGTTGCATATCAAACTCTTTTACAGACAAAAAGTAATATGTTAAAAGAAATCTTAGAATGTTTTACTGATGGTCTTTTAGTGTTATGTGAAGGTCAGGCTCTAGATAAAGAGTTTGAGGAGATTGAGGAGGTAACTCTTCGGCAGTATGAGGATATGATTGAAAGAAAAACTGCTAAATTAATTGAAGTTTCCTGTTTGATTGGAGGATTGATTGGTAATGCAGGTGCAACAGAGATGGAAAATCTGAAAAAATTCTCTTTTTCTCTGGGTAAAGCATTTCAAATACAGGATGATCTTTTAGATTTAACGTCCCATAAAGATATAGCTGGAAAACCTGTGGGCAGTGATATTATAGCAAATAAAAAAACCTATTTAACCATTTATTTCTTTAAGAATTCTACTCCTGAAGACAGAAATAAGTTTCTTACTATCCGGGAAAAAAAGAAAATTTTAACATCTGATATAAAGGCAATTAAAGAAATTTTTATTAAAACTGGTACTATTTCAGCTGCACGAAATAAAACAGAGCAGCTGATTGATCAGGCTATAGAAAGTTTACATGGCCTCAGAAGTTCAGAAATGAGAGATCAGCTGGAAAAAGTGGTTTTAAAAATTAAGAATAGAAATTCATAGACACTGTTTTTGGATTATTTTCAAATATTTAGTATATTAGTAATTTTAAGAGGGAATAAATGATAGAAGAAAATCTGATTATTAAAAATAAAATGGGTCTTCATGCCAGACCTGCCGCAGTATTTGTTGAAATTGCCTCCCAATATGAATCTGATATTATGGTCAGTAAAGAAGGATTAGAGGTAAATGGTAAAAGCATAATGGGTCTGTTGATGCTTGCTGCAGAGAAAGGGACTGAAATTCAGCTAAAAGTAAACGGGGATGATGAAAAAGAAGCTTTTGATGAATTGAAGGGTTTTTTAGAAGGAAAGTTTAATGAGGAATAATTAGTTGATTGATAAAGAAAGAATACAGAAAATTGATAAGAGTGACATGCTTTCACATATCATTGAACTCCCTCAACAATTACAAAAGGGATGGGATACAGGTCTTTCAGGATCTATGTCATTAAAATTGTCAGATGTTGATTCGATCGTTTTCAGTGGAATGGGTGGATCTGCCATTGCCGGTGATCTGGTTAAGGTGATAATTGAAAGAATGCCAATACCCTTTGTAGTTAACAGAAGCTATTCTGTTCCTGATTTCATACATCCCGATACCTTATTTATTGCTTCCAGTTATTCTGGGAATACTGAGGAAACCATCAGTGCATTAAAAAAAGCTATAAAAAGTAAATCACATATAATTTGTCTCACTTCAGGTGGAGCAGTAGAATCTATAGGAAATGAGAATCATTTTCCAGTATATACAATTGAAAAAGGGTATCCACCCAGAGCTGCTTTAGGATTCAGCCTGGGGATAGTAGTTTCAATTTTAAATAAAATGGAATGCGAAACCATCTCATTACAAGATTTAGAAAAAACAGTCAATTTTTTAACAGATAAAATTCAGGAATGGAAAAATTTTTCCAGTAAAGGAAATTTACCATTACATATAGCTGAAAAAATTAAGGGACATATACCTTTACTATATGGGGCTGTTAATACAACTTATGCAGTTGCTCTTCGTTGGAAGACGCAGTTAAATGAAAACAGTAAAACTCATGCTTTCTCTCAGCCTTTTTCAGAAATGAATCATAATGAAATTATGGGTTGGGAAGTATGTACACAAACAAAAAATTTTTTTTCAAATCTTTGTGCTGTATTTCTTAGAACAGAAAATGACAATGATAGAAATCTGTTCCGTATGGATATTACTAAATCTATAATAGAAGATTCCGGCGTTACTATTGTGGATATTAAAGCTGAGGGTTTCTCTTTATTCAGCAGATTGATGTATCTGGTATTACTGGGAGATTTTGTGAGTTATTATTTGGCTGTTTTATATGGTGTCGATCCAACAGAGATTAATAAGATCAACTTGTTAAAAAAAAGATTAAATAAGTGAAAGGAGTTATACATGGGAATAAAATATTTTTCTTCTGAGTCCGTAACTGAAGGTCATCCTGATAAGATGTGTGATCAGATTTCTGATGCCATTCTGGATGCAGCACTTAAGGATGATCCTAACAGCCGTGTTGCATGCGAAACGTTTATCACAACTGGTATGGTACTGGTTGGAGGCGAGATAACAACTGAAACCTATGTGGATGTATCTAATCTGGTGAGGGATATTGTTCGTGATATTGGTTATACTAATCCTCATTTTGGTTTTGACTATGAAAGCTGTGCAATATTAAATACTATACAGGAACAGTCCCCAGATATTGCCATGGGAGTAAATCAACAGGGTGCCGGAGATCAGGGATTGATGTATGGTTATGCTATAAAAGAAACTGAGGAACTTATGCCTCTGCCAATTACCCTGGCTCATAAATTGACAAAAAGATTATCTACAGCCCGAAGAGAAGGTATTATATCTTATCTGCGTCCGGATGGGAAAAGTGAAGTTTCTATAATGTATGAAAATGATAAGCCAGTAAAGGTCACCTCTGTTGTTATTGCTGCTCAGCATGACCCTGAACCCTCTATGGATACAATACGGCAGGATATTATCGAACATATAATCAGGCCTGTAATTCCTAAAGATTTGTTCGATGAAAATGAAATTGAATATTATATAAATCCTACCGGCAGATTTGTCAGAGGAGGTCCGCATGGTGATACAGGATTAACAGGAAGGAAAATAATCGTTGATACTTATGGTGGATATGGATGTCACGGAGGAGGAGCCTTTTCAGGGAAAGATGCGACTAAGGTGGACCGGTCTGCCTCGTATGCAGCCCGCTGGGTAGCTAAGAACATTGTAGCAGCTGATCTTGCTGATGAATGTGAAGTACAGCTTGCATATGCAATTGGGGTAAGAAAACCTATTTCCGTTAATATTAATACATTTGAAACCGGGAAAGTATCAGATGATAAACTAAGAGAAAAAGTGAATAAGGTTTTTGATCTTTCTCCCGGAGGGATAATAGAAGCTCTTGATCTGAAGAAACCTAAGTTCAGAAAAACTGCTGTTTTCGGACATTTTGGACGTAACGAACCTGAATTTCTTTGGGAGAAAACTAATCGGATAGATGAGTTATTAAAAGCATAAATGTGGAGGTATATATGGATCATGATATAAAAGATATGAATTTAGCAGCGGAAGGGAAAAGACGTATTGAATGGGCTGATCAGAATATGCCTGTACTTCAGCTGATCAGAGAAAGATTTGATAAAGTGAAGCCTCTGAAAGGTAAAAATATGTCATGCTGTCTTCATGTTACTGCTGAAACAGCCAATCTTGTCAGAACTCTCAAAGCAGGTGGTGCAGAGGTTATGCTTGTTGCCTCTAATCCCCTTTCTACTCAGGATGATGTGGCAGCTTCTTTGGTTAAAGATTATGAAATAAAAGTTCAGGCAATTTGTGGTGAAGATAAAGAAACATATTATAAACATATCAGAGCGGCTATAGATCATAAACCTGTTGTTACCATGGATGACGGAGCTGATCTGGTTTCAACTATACACTTTGATTATGGAGAACAGGCAAAAAGTATATTGGGGAGCATGGAAGAAACAACCACCGGGGTAATCCGTTTGCGCGCTATGGCCAAAGACGAGGCATTGAAAATACCGGTTATTGCAGTAAATGATGCAAAGACAAAAAATTTATTTGATAACCGTTATGGAACCGGACAGTCTACTGTAGACGGAATTATTAGAGCAACTGATATTTTACTTGCCGGAAAGACCGTAGTAGTGGCAGGATATGGATGGTGCGGGAGAGGATTTGCCATGCGCTGCAGAGGAATGGGATCTAATGTGGTTATAACTGAAGTAGATTCAATTAAAGCCCTGGAAGCTGCTATGGATGGATTTAGGGTTATGCCCATGTCAGAAGCTGCTAAAATCGGTGATCTTTTTTGTACGTTGACTGGTGATATAAATGTTATACGAAAAGAGCATTTTAAGGTAATGAAAGATGGTGTCTATGTGGCGAATTCCGGACATTTCAATGTGGAAATTGATTTAAAAGCTCTGAAATCTATGGCCAAAGAAGAGAAGAAGGGAGTCAGGAATTTTGTAGATGGATATGTTATGCCTGACGGAAGAGTTATTTATCTGCTCGCAGAAGGAAGACTCATTAATCTGGCAGCAGCGGAAGGACATCCGGCCGGCGTTATGGATATGAGCTTTGCCACTCAGGCTTTAATGGCAGAATGGGTGGTTAAAAATTCTGCTTCGTTAAAACCTAAAGTATATGATGTTACCAAAGAGATTGAAGAAGAAGTGGCCAAACTCAAACTAAAGTCCATGGATACTGATATTGATGTATTGACTGAAGAACAGATTAAGTATCTTTCTTCCTGGGAAATTGGTACCTGATTTCTGTTTTTTTATTAAAAAGTAAATGATTTTTAAAATAATTTAATGTTTTACAGGATCAACAGGATTTATTTTCTGTGGCATATAATTTATTAGGTCTGTCAATTATATCATATTACCTTAGTTTTTTAGTATTTTGATCAGATTTATACAATTTTTTATTATTTTTTGAGAAAAAAATGAAAATTATTCCTTTGGCTGCAGAATCAATGGGAAGCCGTTCAATGGCGACGTTTATCGAAACCAGTAAAATGTCTATAATAATTGATCCTGGAGCCGGATTGGGTACTCTTCGTCAGGGATACAAACCTCATTCTCTTGAGAATTGGAATTTGGAAAAACATCGAGAACGAATATTTCTTTATATGGAGAAAGCAGATGTTGTTATCATTTCCCATTTTCATTTTAATCATTATATATATAATATACCTGATCTATATCAAGGTAAAATTCTATTAGTTAAGAATCCCAACAGAATGATAGGTATCAGTCAGAGAAATCAGGCTTTTGAATTCTTGAATTTTATCAGAAATATTCCGGAAGAAATTATTTATATTGATGATCGGATTTTTAAATTTGAGGATATTACGTTAACATTCTCGAAACCGGTAAAACACAGCGGTGATGAAAATAGTGGATATGTAATTATGGTAAGCCTTAAGGAGAAAAAAGAAGAGTTTTTATTTATCACTGATATAGAAATTTTCACTGATGATGTCATTGCATGGATTATAAATAAAAATAATGCAGATATTATATATACAGATGGCCCTGTTACCTATTTTCATGACGATCCGGAAAGAGCACATATTATAGATAATTATATTGTTTCTTTTAAACAAATCATCAGAAGAGCAGCAATAACCAGAGTAATTATGGATCATCATTTATTACGAGATATAAACTGGATGGAAAAAATCAGCTCGTTGTTGAAATATATGAAACAAAAAGGTATTACAGTACAAACTGCAGCAGAATTCAGGGGTGAAGAGAATAATTTACTGGAAGCGAGACGAGATGAATTATATACATAAGTTTATTGTATGATAAATCAATACAAAAGACATGATGTATTCAGATGCAAACACGAAGCTCATAAAAGCTTTCATTACAGAGTTTCAGTATACCATGTTATGTATGAAAAGGAGTGTTATCCGCAAGGGTGTATTAATACTATCTGGCATTGTGTTCTCAAAGAGAGGGGGAAGGAATGTGTGAAAGGATTTAATTATGTGGGAAGAGAATGTAAAGGGTGTACGTATTATAAAGATGAAAAAATACATCTACAGCCTGAACTTCTTTTAAATCAGGAGGAATACAAAGAGTTTTTAAATGATCTGGAAGACTTTGAGGATTGGCTGTTATCGTTGAAGAATAAAAAACTTGATTTACGGGGTGAGATAGTTACAGTAAAACCCTGGTTTCAGGAAAATATTCTTCCAGATCGAAAACAAAGAAAATTACTGGGATATCTCCTGGTATTACAAAATAATTTTGTTGGCATTACCTCTTTTGATGATACACTGTATATACGTATTTCTGAAAAAATGATGCGAAGATATAATTTTGCTCCCGGAATGGTTATAGAATATTTAGGAGAAATTAAAGTTGACCGCGGAAGACTTATCATTTATAATCCACATAATATAGAGGTTATACGGGATACTACAGAAGAAGCATGGGATAAAAATAAAGCTTTAGTTGCGGTTCGGACAGCTACAAAGTTCCGGGAACAGGTTGATAAATGCCTGGAATGCCCCTGGGGATGTCTGGCAGATGTCAAGGATAAAAGAACAAGTAAAAAAATTTTTTACAGAAATATGTTCTGTTTAAAGGCAGTTGCTGACTGGCAGGATTGCTATATTAAATCTTATGAAATATTAGAATGAAATACATTATCATTAGAAACCTGGAGGAATATATGAATATTAACACTCATTATTTTGATTCTGCAGGAAAACATAATACTGATCAAACTCTGACAATTGTTAAAGAATGGTCTGAAAAACTTACTATTTCTGACATTGTGGTTGCAACAACTCAGGGTGAAACAGGAATAAAAGCAGCTGATACATTAAAAACAAAAAATATTATTGTTGTTTCACATTCCACAGGTTTTAAAAATGAAGGAGAACAGGAACTTCCAAACCAAATACGGGGGAAAATTGAGAATAAAGGTGCAAAAGTGCTTACCTGTCAGCATGCCCTGGCAGGAATAAGCCGTGCTGTTAGGTATCAGTTACATACTTATGAGGTGGATGAAATAATTGCAAATGCATTGAGAATATTTGGTCAGGGGATGAAGGTTGCCATAGAAATTTCTATGATGGCTGCTGATGCCGGATTGGTTTCCACTGATAAAGAGATTATTTCTGTAGGTGGTACTGTCAGTGGCGCAGATACAGCTGTGGTTTTAAAACCAAATAATGTCTGCAGATTTTTCGACCTCAGAGTAAGAGGAATTTTATGTAAACCCTGGGAGTTTTAGTAACAAGAAGGCAGAACGTTAGGACGTGAGAACTTTAGAGCTTAAGAACTTAAGTATCTTAGTATGTTAATTTATAGAGGCCAGATAGACCGCAGACCGCGGACGGCAGACCACGAACTACCGGGAATGTAAAAAAGAGCAGGGGAGGGAAAGTTATATGTCTAAAGAAATTAGTAAAACAGCACTCATAACCGGAGCTTCCAGTGGTATCGGAAGAGAGACTGCAGTAAAACTGGCAGGTGAGGGGTATAATGTCAGCATTACTGCCAGAAACAACACTGAACTTGAAGTAACCCGGAAAAGAATCTCTGAAAATGAAAACAAATGTTTGATTCTCCCCTTGGATTTATCTATTGAGGAGAATATTGAGCAATGTATCAATAAAACTATAGATACATTCAGCAGACTGGATGTATTGGTGAATGCTGCCGGTATTATTGGTTCAGGAAGTGTGGAAACAACAGAACTTTCGGATTGGGATTATATGATGGATATAAACCTCAGGTCCGTATTTTATCTTATGAGCTGTGCTGTTCTTCATTTGAAAAAAACAAAAGGAACTATTATTAATGTTTCCAGTGTAACCGGGTTGCGTGCATTTCCAAATATACTTTCTTATTGTGTAAGCAAAGCAGGGGTTGATCAGTTAACCCGATGTGCTGCCCTGGAACTTGCACCGGATAGTATACGGGTCAATGCTATTAATCCGGGAGTAATGGTTACTAATTTACATAAACGCAGTGGAATGGATGAGAAAAAGTATAAAGAATTCCTGGAACACAGTACATCCACTCATCCTCTGGGGCGGGTTGGGAAACCGGAAGAAGCAGCAGAGTTAATAGCATTTCTTGCCTCTGAAAAAGCTGGATGGATAACCGGTACTACTATCAGTATTGACGGAGGCAGAGCACAGACCTGTGCCCGGTAACCTATTGGTAAATATTATATATAATATAAAATATTAATGATATAACTTGGAAGAGGGAAAATGGAATAGGGAGAATGGATAATGGAAGAGATTATTATTTTAAAAAGTTATAGGTTATTTTTATACATATAAGAAATTTATTATCTAATGAGGGTCTATGAAAAAGATTGTAGTATTAATTTTTTATTGTTTCTGCTTTGGGTTGATAGTTTTCAGATGCAGTGATCCACTGTCAGATGATAAGGATGAAGTTGTCAGAATTCTCAGAGATGAACCGCTGGAACGGGGTAAGTATACTGTCTATTGGGATGGGAAAAATGATAATGAACAATATGTTGCACCCGGCACTTATTATGCTCGGTTATATAATAATGCTCAACCGGATGATCAACTGTCTATGCTGGTTCAGGAAGGGGGAACACCAGAAGCAAATTTTTATGGTGAATCTGTAGAATACGGACTTTTCGGTTTTTTTGGTATTGAAAGTATTGAACCGGATACGTTTAACGTTAAAGATGGTACTAATATTATTTTTATTATTGATGATCAGGCTGAAGGGAGAACCACACGTCTGGTTATCAGGAACAAGAAATAATGTATGAGCAAGAAGAGACAAAATAATATTCCGGAAGAATTCAGACAGGGGATAAAAGTGACGGATATCCTTGATCTGCATGGATTTTTCCCGGAACAAATTCCGGATATAGTGGAGAGCTTTATTGAAAATGCCCTTGAATTACAATTAAAAACAGTCAGAATAATACATGGGAAAGGAAAAAGCAGACTGAAATATGAGGTACATCAGGTGTTAGAGAAGTCACCTCATGTACAGAAATTTTATAATGCATCTTCAGAAGCCGGGGGATGGGGTGCGACAATTGTTGAATTGGAATAAAATGGAGGAGATATGAAATTCAGTAACAATCGAAAGATCTTTATCTGCCTTGCATCTCTTATACTATCTGTTTTACTCTATTCAATTTCTATAGAGACTTGGGCTCCGATACCACCGCTGGTTATACAGATTATAAGAGCAGTATCCATTTTTACAGCATTGATTATTATTTTTGAGCATGTGTTCAATTTTCAGACTTTTACCAAGATACTGCTGGGTATGGTTCTGGGAGCTGCTGCCGGACTTCTTTTTAAAGAAAGTATCGTAGAAATAAAACCTGTAGGCACAGCTTTTATCAGATTGATCCAGATGATCGTCATACCCCTTGTTTTTGCTTCCCTGGTAGTAGGAACTGCAAGCCTGGGAGATGGGAAAAAAATGGGGCGTATTGGAATTAAAACCCTGGTTTATTATTTTTTTACTACCGCTTTTGCCATTATTTTGGGACTTGTTATTGCCAATCTTCTTAAACCAGGAAGCGGACTCCCGGCTGATGTTCAGCAGGAACTTATGCAGAATTATCAGGCTCAGGCCGGAGAAGAGATCTCCACTATCCAGGAAGAGACCAATCTGGTTGATACAGTATTAAATGTTATTCCCACTAATCCTTTTAAAGCCCTCTCTCAGGGAGAGCTGCTTCAGATAATATTTTTTGCCATTTTACTGGGTCTGGGATTAGCCCTGATACCAAATAAAAAATCTTCTGCAGTGATGACCTTTTTTGACGGGATAAATGATGCTTCCATAAAAATTGTTAATATTGCAATAAAACTTGCTCCTTATGGAGTTTTTGCTTTACTGTCTTCTGTAGTCAGCAGTTTTGGAACAGATATTTTGTTTTCTTTAGTAAAATATGCAGTGATTACCATTGTAGGTATGGTGATCATGATATTTATTTATCCTTTGGTGGTTTTTTTATTTACCGGCACAAATCCCCTTACCTTTATTAAATCCATGCGTTCACCTCAATTAATAGCTTTCAGTACCAGTTCCAGTGCTGCTGCATTGCCGGTTACCATCAATACCTGTGAACAGGAACTTGGAGTACCAAAAAATGTTTCCAGTTTTGTGCTGCCTTTGGGTGCTACTGTGAATATGGACGGGACTGCTCTTTATCAGGGAGTATCTGCTTTGTTTATTGCCCAGGTGTATGGAATGTCCCTTTCACTGGGAGATCAATTGACTATTGTGTTAACGGCTACCCTGGCTTCCATAGGGACAGCCGGAGCACCAGGAGCCGGGATGCTTATGCTGGTACTGGTTTTAAAGCAGGTAGGGATACCTCTGGAGGGTATTTCACTTATACTGGGAGTGGAGCGTATTCTGGATATGTTTCGTACCACTGTTAATATTACCGGTGATGCCTCTGCTGCTGTGATTGTGGCCGGGACTGAAGGGGAGCTGGGGGAAGCTGAGGAATATAAGGATAAAGGAAAAAGGAAGAAGAATAAAGACTAAAGAATAAAGACTAAAGAATAAAGATAAAAGATAAAAGATAAAATGCAAAGGATAAAAGATAAAACAGAACGTGAGAACTTTAGAACTTTTGAGGGTTTATGTTCAGAAGTCAGAAACTAGTGGCCACAAGCCATCAGTATTATTATGGGGATAGTGATTTTCAAAAATAATATCACAAAAAAGACTCCCCTGATAAGGGGAGACTAAGAGGGGTTTATAATACATATTATTTTTGAAAATTAAGTCACTGTAAGACCGTAGACCGCGGACTGCTGACCGCGAACAACGTTTCGGTTTGTGGTCAAATAAAGGGAAAATGGAGAATGGAAAAAAATTATATGTCAGAATGGATTGTTTTATAATTTCTATATTAGTAAATGAGAGTTAAAAGACCCAAAGATTCAAAGACTAAAAGACTCTATGACCCAATGATTCTTAGACACAAAGACAAAAGTCAAAAGAAAAAATAATAAAGGTAAGTTTTTATGTCCCGGATAATTAAAAATATAACAGTTTGTTGTATATTACATATATTCTTTTTCCTGAAAATATTTGATGCTGTTCCTCTGCTTACTGCTCAGGAATCCGAATACAAGTTCACCATTGCTGAAACCATGGTTGCAAGAGCCTTAAAAGATACGATAGGATATCATTTTCTGAGAGAATTGGCCACTCTTGGTCATCGGCTGCCTGGCTCGGAAAGTGCTGCCAGAGCAGTCAGATGGGCAAAAAAGAAAATGGAGGAGTGTGAACTGGATTCAGTGTGGTTGCAGTCCTGCCCGGTTCCTCACTGGGAGAGGGGAGAGACAGAGCAGGCAATGCTTCTTGACAGCAAGGGGAATAAGCTGCATTCTCTTTCTATAGCTTCATTAGGAAACAGTATAGGTACAGGCCAACAAGGAATAGAAGCGGAAGTATTAGAAGTATGCAGTTTTGAAGAGCTGCACCGAAAAAAAGAAGAGGCAGTTGGTAAAATGATTTTCTTTAACAGGCCCATGGATCCAGAAACCATTAAAACATTTGCAGCCTATGGCGGAGCTGTAAATCAACGCACTCAAGGTGCAGTGGAAGCAGCTAAAGCAGGAGGTGTAGCAGCAATTGTGAGATCTGTTACCACAAAATATGATAATGTTCCGCATGTGGGAGTTATGCACTATGAAGAAGGGATTCCTCAGGTACCAGCTGCAGCTATTGGTTTAAAAGATGCAGATTTTCTCAGCAGGAGTCTGCAGCAGGACAGTTTTCTGAAAATACAATTGAAACTCGACTGCTGTAATTTTCCGGATACGACATCCTATAATGTTATTGGTCAGCTTACCGGAAAAGAATATCCGGATGAAGTTATTGTTATCGGTGGTCACTTTGACTGCTGGGATAAAGGGGTTGGTGCTCAGGATGACGGCGGCGGCTGTATTCAGGCTTTGGAGGTTCTTACTCTGTTTCAACGATTGGGAATTCAACCCAAAAGAACAATTCGTGCTGTTTTTTACATGAATGAAGAAATGGGGCTTTCCGGTGCTGAGACGTATAGCAAGTGGTCTGCAGTAAGCGGAGAAACACATATAGCGGCAATTGAAAGTGACAGAGGTGTCCATACTCCCAGAGGATTTTTTGTAGACAGCGATTCAGTTGATCTGTCCACTATACAATCCTGGCTCCCATTGTTAAAGAAAGCCTGTATTGAATGGATACGTAAAGGAGGGAGCGGAGCTGATGTAGGCAGGATCCAAGATTCCCGTGTACTTATTGGTTATGTGCCCGATATTCAGCGGTATTTTGACTTTCATCATTCAGCCAATGATATTTTCAGTTCAGTACATCCCAGAGAAATGGAACTGGGTACTGCGGCTATGGCTGTGCTGGTGTATATGTTAAGTGAGGATTTTTAATTAAAAATGTAAGAATCAGGAGAAATATTATGAATATAGTACTTTCCTTTTCTTCTCTTTGTATACTCTTAATTATTGGAAAAATTCTCAGAGTAAAAATTAAATTATTACAGAAACTGTATCTTCCATCTTCTGTGGTTGGCGGAATTATTGGATTAATATTCATTCAGATAATAGGCGTTGATACAATTTCAAATTTTATTCACGGATGGGTAGAGTTACCTGGCTTTCTTATAAATATTGTTTTTGCAACTCTTTTTTTAGGAGTGACTATTCCATCCATATCGGTGATCTGGAAGTGGTCCGGACCACAACTTGCCTATGGACAAATTGTGGTATGGGGGCAGTATCTGGTGGGAATGATGCTGGTTTTATTTTTATTAAAAGGAATATTTGGAATTCCTGATCTTTTTGGAGTAATAGTCCCGGTAGGATTTGAAGGAGGACATGGAACTGCTGCTGGTTTGAGAGAAACATTTGAACATCTTTCCTGGATAGAAGGTTCAGATTATTGTCTTTCTTCAGCAACCCTGGGCATTATATCAGCTATAGTTATAGGAATTATTTTAATCAACTGGGCTGCCCGTAAAGGATATCTGGAGGTGTTAGAAAAAAGAGATGTATCCCTTAAAGACAATACTGGATTATATGCTGTAGATGAAAGACCGAGTGCCGGAAGTCAGACCACTTCTGCCGATTCCATAGACAGTCTGGCTTTTCATTTAAGTATTATTGGTATTGCAATACTTATAGGTTTAGGAATTAAACTTGGATTAGTGGGATTGGAAATTCTTTTTTCCAAAACTGGAGAGTCAAATATTTTTATCGGGTTTCCCTTATTCCCGTTATGCATGATCGGTGGTCTTTTAATTCAGCTTTTTTTATCTAAAGTAACAACAATAAATCCGGTTGATCATACCCTTATGCAGCGCATTGGAGGCACTGCTCTTGATTTTTTGGTGGTTGCGGCCATAAGTACAATTCATCTTCAGGTTGTTTTTAATAATATCGTCCCTTTTCTCCTGATTATTCTATCCGGTATTGTATGGAATGTACTGTGCATTACCTGGCTGGCACGAAAGATTCTCCCTAACTGCTGGTTTGAACGTGCAATTGCAGAAATGGGACAATCCATGGGAGTGACTGCAACCGGTCTTTTACTTTTGCGTATTGTGGATCCGGAGCAAAAAACAGTAGCTACTTCAGCCTTTGGGTATAAACAGCTTCTTCATGAGCCGTTTATGGGTGGTGGATTGTGGACCTCGACTGCAGTGCTTCTGGTTGCTGGATACGGTGGGTGGATAGTCCTTGCAGTCAGTTCTGCTGCCATTATTATTTGGCTGATTGTCTGGAGTTTGTTTCTTAAAGGAAAATCAGCAGAATAATGCTGAATGTGTATATTTTCAAAAAAAGTAAGTATCATAATGAATAAATTTTTTCTCATAAATAAAATTTTTTATTGTTTAATTATAATTGAATTGATCTCAATAAACAGTTTTGCTGATACTAATAAACTTAAAAAGATAAAACAGGCAATCGAACAAGAGAATCTGCATTGGTCTGCAGGTGAGAATTGGGTATCCAGACTGTCTTCACAGCAAAAACAGAAACTTTTTATGAGATCATATATACCTCCTGTACTGGCAAAATCAGATTTAGTTGCCATACCTCAGAAAGGGGATTTACCGGAAAGTTTGGACTGGAGAGATATAACTCTGAACGATTATTCTGGCAATTATGTTACTTCGATCAAAAATCAGGGAATCTGCGGGAGTTGCTGGGCATTTTCGGCAGTTGGACAGGTAGAATCCTGGTGGCTTATTGAAAACAACCGGTCGGATACCACCCTGGATCTTTCAGAACAAATGTTGCTGTCAGATAGTAATGCCGGTTCCTGTGATGGTGGAAGTTGCGCAGAAGCACTGGAATGGATTCAGAGAAAAGGAATACCGCCTGAATGGTGCTTTGAGTATGGTGCAACTGACACGATTCCTTCGGACAGTGTGTATACAGAGTGGGAGAAGTATGCATATACCATACCGGGATGGAATTATATTACTGCTGATAAAGCAGATATTAATAATATTAAATATGCCTTAATGCACCATCCGGTTTCTGCCTGTTTTGAAGTATATACTGATTTCGAGTATTATGTTCATGGAATATATGAACCTACTGAGTTTAGCTTCAGTACCGGTACCTGGCATGCAGTTCTTATTATAGGATGGAACGATGCTGATTCCTGCTGGATATGCAAAAACAGCTGGGGGTCAGAGTGGGGGGAAACAATGAATTTCGAATCTGTTGAGTCAGGATCGGAAACCGGAGGATATTTTCGGATTAAATGGGGAACCTGTCATATTGGGGAATACATACCTTTTATCTGGAATGAAGTGGGAGGGAATAACTATTTTGCTGTAGGAGAGGATAGTTTATATCTTACTCTCACCAGAGGTGAATCCCGGTGGGAAAGTCTCACTATAGCTAATTCAGGTCCTGATGATATAGATTTTGCGGTGCTCAGTTATGCGGTAACAGAAAAATTTCATGTTGATAATTTTTATTCCTACAGTGGAACTTCATGGTGGTGTGGAAGTTCAAACATAGAGGGATATGGTAATCATTGGCTTCAGTATCTGGATTCTCCGGTATTGGATCTGAGGCGAACGGTAAAGCCGGTATTAAGATGGAAAGGATACTGGAGCATAGAAGATCCTCAAGACACCGGTATGCCACCCTATCCCTGGGATGGATGGGACGGGTGCAATGTCTGGATATCAACAGATGGCGGTAAGGAATATACTGTAATACAGCCGGAATTCCCTGAGTATAATTATTATAATTTATGGAGTTTCGGGAACCGGGAAGAGGGATGGAACTTGGGGAGAAATATTGCAGGATGGAGTGGTAACAGTGAAAGATGGATCGATGTAAAATTTGATCTTTCTATGTATAAGGCAGAGAATGTCATTATTCGTTGGGCCTTTGCTTCAGATATGGGATACTGTACTGCTGATGATCCTTCTTTATATGGATTTTTTGTTGATAATATCAGGATTTCAGACAAAAATACCATACTGTTTGAAAATAAGGGAGAAGATAACGGTGACATGAATGTTGAGGGGTATACGAGTGAACATATTAATTGGTTGAAAATCACCAATGGAGTAGGAACTGTTTCGGCAGGTGATGTATTTGATTTAAATCTTCTTATCAGTACTGAAAATATTGAATCCGGTGATTATAAAGGATTGATCACTGTTATCATGAGTGATACTGTGCAAAAAAGTATTGATATTCCTTTACATCTCAGAGTTATACCAGAGGAACAATGTGCATTGGAATTATACAATTATCCCAATCCTTTTAATGTACATACAAGAATTTCATATTTTCTTCCGGAAATGAGTTTTGTTACATTGAAAGTATATAATATGAGAGGGCAGATCATACGGACTCTGATACATGGAAAGCAGAATCCCGGATTAAAGCAGGTTATATGGGATGGAAGTGATGCAGCTCATAACATTGTAGGTTCAGGTATGTATATTTATATTTTAGAAACTGACAAAAAAGTCTTGTCTAAAAAAATGGTGGTAATTAGGTAATAAGTTAAATTGTACATTGGATCAATTAAAAAAGATACATTATATTAATGTGTTATTTTAAAATGATAAATTATTATATGGATAGGAGATTATTGCAATGCAGAAATTTTTTCTAACCTGTTTGTCTTTTTTTTGTTACATGATCGTTATACTGAATCCTGTATCAAGTTTTGCTGAATCAGATAAACTCGAAGAATTGAGAAGTGCAATAAAAGAAGAAGGGTTGACCTGGACAGCGAATGAAAACTGGGTGACCAGGCTTTCTCCTCAGGAAAGACGAAAACTTTTTATGAACTCTTATGCTCCTCCTGAAGTAACTCCATCGGATGTGGTCACATTTCCTCAAAAAACAGAATTACCGCAAGTACTGGACTGGAGAAATATATCTCAGAATAATTATCAGGGTAACTATGTTACTTCTATAAAGAACCAGGGTAATTGCGGTAGCTGCTGGGCATTTTCTGCAGTAGCTCAAATCGAATCCTGGTGGCTGGTAGATAACAACAGACCGGATACTACTCTTGATCTTTCTGAGCAAACTCTGCTCTCAAGCGGTTTTGCAGGTTCATGTGATGGAGGGAATGTTCATACTGCTCTGGAATGGACACAGAGAAACGGCATACCACCTGAATGGTGTTTTGAATATAAAGCAGATGATACTTTACCTCTGGACAGTGCTTATGCTGACTGGAGGAGCTATGCCTATACAATACCGGGATGGAATTACATTACCGGAAATGAAGCAAATATTAATAATATAAAGAATGCGTTAATGTATCATCCTGTATCTGCTTTTTATGAAGTGTATACAGATTTTAGTTATTACTGGAACGGAGTATATGAACCTGCTGATACAAGTACGAGTACAGGATCCTGGCATGCTGTGCTTATTGTAGGATGGAATGATGCTGATTCCAGCTGGATATGCAAAAACAGCTGGGGTAGATGGTGGGGAGATAATGGCTATTTTAAAATAAAATGGGGAGTATGTCATATAGGAGAAAGTATCCCTTTTATCTGGAACGAAGTTGGCGGAGGGAATAATATTACAGTGGGAGAAGACAGCGTATCTATTACACTGACTCAGGGTACATCAGTGGAACGAAGTATTACTGTTTTTAATTCTGGTCCGGTTGATATCGATTTTGCAGCTTTTAGTCTAACAGTACCGGTTAAATTCCATGTTGATGATTTTAATGCCTATGAGGGCAAATCCTGGTGGTGCGGTGACAGTGAATTAGGCGGATATGATAATCGCTGGCTTCAGTATCTGCAGACTCCTCTTCTGGATTTAAGCGGCACTGAGAATGCAAGGTTGGAATATAAAGGGTATTGGGCTATTGAAGATCCGGCAGGCGCAACCTCTCCGTGGGATGGATGGGACGGGTGCAATGTCTGGTTATCAACAGATGGCGGTGAAAATTATTCAGTCATTGAACCGGAATTTCCGGAATATAATTGTCAGCATCTTTGGAGTTTTGGACATCCGGAAGAGGGATGGAATATGGGTGAGAATATCGCAGGATGGGGTGGGGAAAGTGATGGGTGGGTTGATGTAGCTTTTGATCTTTCTGGGTTTACTTCACATACATCATCAGGGGTAATACTGCGCTGGGCATTTGCTTCAGATTTAGCCTACTGTACAGAAGACGACCCTTCTCTCTATGGTTTTTTTGTTGATAATATTAAAGTCTTCGATGACAACAAAGTGATATTTGAAAATTATGGTGAAGATGACGGTGAAATGATTGTTGATGGTTATGGGAGTGAAGAAACCGAATGGTTATCAATAAATAATGGAGTTGGAACAATTACAGCTGGTGGTCAGCTCAATGTTGATATCAGTATTGATACTGAGAACGTTGAACCTGGTAGTTACGAAGGATCGGTTATGTTTACTGTAAGCGATACTCTGCAGGAAAGAATTACAATTCCGGTAATGTTGACAGTAAAAGAAAAGGAAACAGATGTTGCTGATAATACTAATCAAAATCCGGAAACGATAACATTATATGATAATTATCCTAATCCTTTTAATCCTGTAACTACACTATCATACTATCTGCCGGAAAGAAGTAAAGTAAGATTGATCATTTTTGATATCAAAGGACGGGAAATCGTAACCCTGGTTGAAGAAATCCAGAATCAGGGAGTGAAGCAGATAAACTGGGATGGAAAGGACTCTTCAGGTAACATTATGAGTTCAGGTATGTATATTTATTCTTTGTACACTGACGATGCAGTACTGTATAAGAAAATGTTGTTAATCAGATAGATAATACTATTTGGAAAGGAATTTTATTATAATTTAAATTATGGAATCTAAAGAATTTAGGTTGGAAAGTAATATTTTTGTTTTTATAAAAAGTTATTTTACTCATTTATGGCCCTATCTTCTGGCTTTTATAGCTGTGGTCATCCAGATTGCCCAAATTGATTTTAAATATAGAATAGAAGTTATGGTGTTATTAATTTCCGGGGCATTTATATTTGTTATTTTTTTAGGTGTTTATTTTTTTAATAGATATAAAAATATAAGATATGTAATATCACCTGATTTAATACAGGTATTGGACCACAGCAGGGGAAAGGTTACTGATTATCCCTTCAGCGATTTAGAAGATGTGAAATTTCCTCAGGGAAAAGATATAAAGAAAATAGGGAAACAGTCATTTTATTTGAAATTTAAACATAAAAAGAAACTGGTGTTTACGAGTATATTACCATATTATGTGGAGATTCGGGATTTCCTGGCAGAAATTTTGAAAGAGAAAGGACATCTTTAAAATTAGTATGTAATTGATTCAAGAACAACGATTAACGATTTTTGATTGAAGATGTATTATGTCTTGTCCTGAAATAGTGTTACAAATAAAATAACAGTATTACCTCTTTTATATTCAGATCTTATTTATTTAAAATTTTTCATCTACCTCATTAATTTTAACTCAAAAAAGGTAATTAACAATCTTGTCATTCAAAGGAATGAAGTGATGAAGAAGTTATCCTGCACGACCAGAGGGACCAAAGAATCTCACGCTACTTGAGGTTATAAAAAACAACAAAAATAGCGGGAAATGAACATTATTTTTATTAAGAATCGTACTTTTCCAGCAAAAAAATCAACATACTTTTTTATTGGGAGGCATGAGATTCTTCGCTCGCTTTGCTCGCTCAGGATAAACATTCCCTTTTTTCTGCAAAACTTGAATAGTTTCTCACACGATCATCCGATAAAAAGAACAAATTAATTACAGGATGTAACAAATAAAATATAATATCGTATAGTTAATTATAAAAAGATTGATTGTTAATTATTATAGTAAGAGGTTAAAACCATGGCTAAAAAGAAAAGAAAAAAAATATATTGGATATTGGGATGTATTGTAATAATCATCATTGCAGTAGTAATAATTAGTTCCGGTAACGGTAATGGACAATCTGAATTACGGACAGTTACTGTGGAACGGCGGAATATTATTGATAAGGCTCTGGCTGTTGGTACTATAGAACCAGTTAATGAAATTGCAGTCAAATCCAAGATTCCGGGTGTGGTAGGTAAAATCTATGTTGAAACTGGAGATTTTATTAATGAGGGGAAACCTCTTTTGGAAGTTAAACCAGATCCAACTCCGGTTGAGTTAGTCCAGACCAAACGGGAGGTAGAAAGACAGAAAATTAAACTTGAAACCCTGGAACATCAGATTGAACGGAACAGAGAGCTGAAAGAAAAGAATTTAATTTCGGATCATGAATTTGAATTATTAAAACGTGATTATGAGGAAACCTTGCTGAACTATAAAGAAGCCCAGGAAAGACTTGATCTGATAGAGAAAGGAAGAGTGACTATTGAAAATAAACGTATAGAATCTGTTATTAAGGCTCCAATTACCGGCTGGGTTCTTGAAAAACTGGTAGATGTAGGAGACCCTATTGTTCCTTTGACTTCCTATCAACCAGGCACTGAAATAATGAGTATGGCTGATATGAAGCAGTTACTATTTAAGGGCACAGTTGATGAAATTGATGTAGGAAAAATAAGAGAAGGAATGAAAGCAGAACTTGAAATCGGCGCATTGCCGGGAAAAGAAGTAATGGGCAGCGTATCAATGCTGTCATTAAAATCAAGAAATGAAGAAAACCGGACGGTTTTCCCCATAGAAGTGATTATTGAGGAGAAAAATGATGTAATGCTCAGGGCAGGTTTTTCTGCCAATGCTCATATAATTATTGAGAAAAGGGATAGCGTTCTGTCTGTCCCTGAAAGAGTTATTACCTTCCGGAATGATTCAGCTTTTGTTCGTATACCGACAGGTCAGGGAGAGTCTAAAGAAGTGTTCATACAAACGGGTTTAAGTGATGCGATCAATATTGAAGTTGTTTCTGGTCTGAATGAAGGCGATACAGTTCTGGAAAAAGAAATAAAAGAGATTGAATAGAAATTTATGAGAATAATCGAGACCATTAAAGGTTTTGTAAATGACCTGTTAGCTCAGAAACTCCGCACCTTATTGACCATAAGTGGAGTAACCTGGGGGACTGTTGCTATAATAGTACTCTTAGCGTTTGGTAACGGTTTTGAAAAACAAACCATGAGAACCATGAAAGGTATTGGGGAGAGCATAATACTGGTTTTTCCTGGTCAAACAGCAAAACCTTATAAAGGATATGGTGTTGATCGTAATATTTATTTTACTGAGGATGATGTAGAATTATTAAGAGAAAAGATCAATCTTATTAAATATATAAGCCCTGAATATTCAAACTGGAATGCTCCTCTCAGAGTTGAGGACAGAATAAGAAGTCCCAATGTGACCGGAATAATTCCTGAATTCGGGATCATGCGAAATATATTTTCAGATGTTGGGGGACGATTTATTAATGATAAGGATATGGAATTTAAAAGACGGGTGGTGTTTCTTGGCAATGATTTGGCAGCTTTTCTTTTTCAGAATGAAGATCCGGTGGGTAAATACGTTTATATAGCAGACACACCTTTTCGGGTGATAGGGGTTATGAAACAGAAGGAACAGGACTCATCGTATAATTCCAGGGATAAAGACAGAGCCTTTATCCCTGCATCTACCTATCATATCATGTTTGGCGATAGATATATCAATAACATGGTAATAAAACCTGCAGATCCTCAATTAAATCAGCAGGCAATTGACAGGGTATATGAGGTTCTGGGAAGAAAATATAAATTTGATCCCTCTGATAAAGAATCATTGTCAATTTGGGACACAACCGAATTTCAGAAGATGATTTTATATATTTTTATAGGAATGAATGTATTTATGGGTATAGTCGGAGCGTTCACTTTGACTGTAGGAGGAATCGGTGTGGCAAATATTATGTTTGTGGTAGTACAGGAACGCACCAGAGAAATTGGTATAAAAAGATCTGTCGGTGCTAAACGGTATCAGATTATGAATCAGTTCTTTTTAGAAACGTTTTTTATTATTGGTATCGGTGCTTTGGTTGGATTGATAATTTCACTTTTAATGTTAGGTGCAATATCGGTTCTTCCCATAGATGAATTTGTGGGCACCCCTTCAATTTCGTGGTGGGTTGCTCTGGCAGCTCTATCTATTCTGACCGGAATTGGTCTTATAGCCGGTTATTTTCCGGCTAAAAAAGCAGCAAATCTGCAAGTAATTAATTGTCTGAGATATTAATATGGCCTTATGGATACTTATTAATGATTTTTTACATGATCTGAAAAATCAGAAAACCAGGGTATTTTTGACCACTTTTGCTATAACCTGGGGCACAATATCTATAGTGATGATGTTGGCGTTTGGCAGAGGGTTCAAAAACAGGATGATTTCCAGTATGCAGAATGCCGGTAATAATATAATCAGAGTATACGGAGGTGAAACCAGTATTAAATATCAGGGTCTTCCCATTGGAAGAGATATTCGGTTACATAAAGAAGATGTATATTTAATACGGAAAAGTATTCCTCAGATTCAGGATGTTTCACCTACCCATGGTCAGTGGGGAGTGAGATTAAAATATGGTAAAAATTCAGCTTCAACCTATTGTGAAGGAGTCTATTCTAACTTTGAATATCTCAGAACTTTTTATCCTAAAAAAGGGGGGCGTTTTCTCAATCAGCAGGATGTTATTGAAAAAAGACGGGTGATATATCTGGGGACAGTTATAGCAGAAGAGCTTTTTGGCGAAAAAAATCCTATTGGAAAACAGATTGAAATGGATGGAGTGCCATTTACTGTTGTTGGTATCATGCAGAAAAAGCTTCAGTTAGGTATGAGTAACGGACCGGATGATGAGAGGGCAATTATTCCTTTTACAACTTTTGAGTCTGTATATCCCAGACAAAGTCTTCGCATGATCATTGTCAAGCCTAATAAACTCACTGATGCTGAATTTATCAAATCGGAACTATTCCGGGTTCTGGGAAGAAAACACCGGTTTGATCCTGCAGATGATAATGCTTTAAGTTTTTGGGATTTTGTTTCCAATATAAAAGAAATGAATAAAGTTTTTACTGGTATTGAAATATTTTTAGGTGTGGTCGGAGGATTGACCCTGTTGGTTGCCGGAATTGGTATTGCCAATATTATGTATGTAGTTGTAAAGGAGCGTACCAGAGAGATTGGGATAAAGATTGCTGTAGGGGCCCATGCAAAGCATATTATATTGCAATTTATTTTTGAGTCGCTTCTGATAGCTGTAATAGGCGGATTAGGAGGGATTCTTATATCCGGTATTATTATTAAGTTGTTTGCAACTATTCCGGTAGAGAATCAGGGATTAGCCTATCTGGGTAAACCTGTTATATCCCGAGCAGTTATGATTGTTACAGCTGCCATACTGGGTTTTATTGGAATTTTTTCAGGAGTTTTTCCTGCCCGCAAGGCAGCCAGGCTGGATCCGGTGGAAGCATTACGGTATGAATAAAAGGATATGAAGTTTAATAATTTTTGACAGGATAACAGGATTGACAAGATATAAAAACATTTATTATGCAAAGCATATTTAAATTTAAATATGAATTTAATCCCATTGACTCATAAAGAAAGTACCTTTAGAAGAACAGAATTATTTA
>Ga0180433_10001197_pt1 | contig 43882 bp, 53 predicted proteins | sample SS_ome_8_FD_132980 | JGI IMG/M metagenome (GOLD analysis project Ga0180433, IMG submission 132980) | Hypersaline lake sediment archaeal communities from the Salton Sea, California, USA - SS_1_D_1 metaG | ecosystem: Environmental > Aquatic > Non-marine Saline and Alkaline > Hypersaline >...
TAGTTCTACGCTTTCGATCTATGCTACGATATGAGAACGCTAACGTAGATGATTCTAAAATACTTAAAACATCTTTTTCTAAGGCCGTGCGCTTAGCCATAGAACTATTTCTAATTTCTATAATGCCGATCTGATCCTCCTGAATAGACTGACTATCGAAAGTCTGTTCTCTTACATCTACTTCATTACGTAATAATATTCCATCAAATGGAGCTCGGCTTATGTTTTCCGTTCCTCCTGTCATTATAGTAGGAGTTGAACCGTACTCTGTATATGTACCAGCCTCTAAAACCGTCTTTAAATCATCCATCCAAGTCATGAATAAGCTGTTCCTCCGGCTACCCTATATCCAGTAGCAACTCCTATTTGAATACATTTATTCCTTTCGTGTTCATATAAGTAATCATGAGGTTGATATATATTTCTTGGTTCATCCGATCTCCTATTAATCTCCTCATCGTGGATACGATCAACTATTGCTAAGGCTTTCTTTTTAAGCCAAGCTGTATATCTAACGTCTGTTATGCTTACGTTATCCGAACCGATCCATTGATTTAAGATTTCTGTTGCTGTATCTAAATCGTCATTTAATTTAGAAAGTTTAGGAAAATCGGGATTAGCGGCCGTATAATCTGCCCATGTATCGTAGTTCTGCTTTTTAGCCCAGTCCTCCTTATCAGCATACGGAGTTGTCATTTTGGCATCTCTCCTATTCTGGAGTTAAATCTGAGAATATTTCACCTATACTAAATTGGTCCTTTTTCTTGGCCGCTTCTGCTTTTCGTTTCTTTTCTGCTTCTGCTTCCGCTTTCTTTTTAGCTTCCTCTGCTTTTTTCTCTGCTTCAGCCTCTAATTTTTTTCGTTTTCTTTCAGCAGCTTTTTGTTTCTTTGCTTCCTCTTTTGCTCTTTTTTCTCTTGCTTTCTCATCCGTGCTTTTTACTCCATCTCCGAATTTTTCAAAAATCTTAAGTTCGACCTCATGCCAGAATTTATTTCCTAAGCCGGTTTTTTGATGATATAATCTCATCATATCTTTAACCTGCTCCATATCAGCTTTTGTCCAATCATCTCTGGTAAGAATTTCTTTCATATCGGCATCTTTATTACGAGCAAAATACCATGTGGCTATTCGTGTAAGTAATTTTTTCTCATATTCATTAAACTTTAATTTAGTCATATTTATTCCTCTGATTTGTTATTTTGATATATAAAAGGGGATAATTTAAAAAAAAATAACGCGGCAACTGCGTACCCCTTATCCGCTAATTTGTTTAACCGTCGAAGTCTAAAGCTCCTGAAACAAGGATCGCTTTACATTTATCATTCGAATCCTTGATTATAGGATCAAAAACTCCACACCAAAAGATCCCGACAACATACTTAAAGTTATCATTTACATTTCCTCCATTAGCTCTAACGATGTCAAAGTTATACCCCTGAAGTAATCTATATGCTTTATTTCCTTCCGGAGTTGTTGGAGTTGTGTAAAGAATGCGAGATTCTTTCGTTGTAGGATATCCGGCACTATACGGATACCATCTGCTGGAATAGGCCCAACCAGCTATATCTTTCCTTTCAAGCTGTATGTCCCTTTCAGACTTACCATTAGGATTAATATGAACAGCAGCATTACCGGCTTGAGCATCCTCATGAGTATTCTTATCAGACATAATGAGATATGTCTTCTTTCTAAACTCATTCTCCTCAAGTAGGCCAGTTGCTTTCGCAGAAGTCGCTTGGTAATCATTGAAGGCGTGCATAATATCGTCGCCTCCAGCACCAGCTGCGAATATCTGACCTTGATTAAACATACCAAAGAACTTACCTTGACCACGTAATGGGTCGTCATCTCTAAGGTATATATTATCATCACCGTATGCTAAAAAGGAACTAATAGTTCTGTTCATAGGTTTAACTGCTTGTCTTAATGCTTCGGTTAGTATATCCTTATTCGTCCCAATCCGAGGATTGATCGAATTTCGCCAATTATCTACGACTCTGAAACCTATTTCTACTTTCAAACCGAAATAGACAATCTGGAGTGTAGTCTTGCCGAGTACAGGATGAACTACAGGTAAGTCTTGAATACCTGATCCCATCTTACCAGTTTCCATCTCCTTCCAATCAAAATACTCATAAGACAGAAGGCCTTTTGGAATAGGTTCGATAAGATTATTCTGCTTAAAGAAGTTTAGCATAACGTTCGTCCCATATACAGCATCTACAATCATTGGCTGGATATGTTTGGCTTGTTCCTCTGTTATCTGTGGTGTAATTGACATTTTAGCGTCCCTCCATAATCGTGAACTTCTCAGTAGATGCCGTGGCGGTTATAGCTTTTTTACAGATACCTCCTACAGCTCCTGGAGGAGCTATATCATCACCAGGATCAGCACCTTGTTGTGTAGTGGCAATAGTAAAGCCTGTTGCTGCCGCTTCACTATCGATAGCACTTTCTACTTCGCCGTTATTCGCATTAGTAATCGTAACGGTTGTAGATGTTCCACCAACATTAGTTGCTCCAAAGTCATCCAGAGCATCTAACGCAGCAGTAATAGCATCTGAAACATCCTGTGCTGTCGCGTTAGTAGCTACGTCAATTTCAACTCCTGTGCTACCTGCTGGAGCTGGATTAGTTCCCCCGCTATTTACATCGATCCAAACATGATAATCTTTAGGATCGCCATTCGCATCTATTGCTTGAATAGTAAAATAGGTGCTATTAAGAGAACCGGCTACATCTGCTACACAAACACATGTCGTGACTTCTACGGCCCCTACGGCAGTAGGAATAGCATAACCACCATCAAACTGTATAGTTTGGTTCATGGATATAGCCGTATTAGTCTTACCAATCACGTTATATTCAGTTCCTTTTTGTATGGGTTCGATTAAAACCCATGGATTCGTCGCGTAAGCGATTTTATTATCTGAATCCTTAGTCACGTCAACAATCTCAGGGAATGCCTGAGCTATGATAATTCCAGCAATCGGATTTCCTTTCACATTTAATCTTACACTTGGAAAGGTTCCGTAATACTCTACAGCCGCACCAAGCCAAGCGTCCTCTGTAAGCTTGACAAGTTTAGGTTGTACAGCGTGGCCTGAGCCGCGAGACCTGATTATCCCACTATTATAAAACGCACTTAGTCTTTCCTCTAAAGTCATTTTAGCTCACCTTTAAAAAGCTCCATTCATCAGGACTTTTATCCTTTTCATCGTCCTCCATATCAAGAACACTTGGAGGATCCACTGCCATAGGATCTCTGTAGAATAGTGCCTCCTTAATTAATTTCGATTTTTCTAAAACATTTAATGCCGTTTTAGCATTTTCGAAGTCTAACGTATTAACGTAATCTTCGTTGACCTCATATTTTTCAATAAGGTCTTTTTTGAGATCAGTGAAGTCCTGCTCTAACTTTTTCTTTTGCTCATCTAAAAAAGGAGCGAAATCTTGTTTGAGCTTGGCATTCTCCTGTTTAAGTACATTGACTGATTCTACAAGGCCTTTTATCATATCTGGAGTAATATTTCCTGTATCAGTAAATTCTGGATTTTTTAAGTCAGGTTGAGAACCGGTCGTGTATAAATCATGCTTTCCGGCCTTTCTCTGCCTTGCCACAATTTCCTGAGCCTCCGTTCTTGTTTTGCCTTGGTTAATGAGAGTATCAATTTCTGAAGCATACTCCTCATTGTTTTTAATGTCGTCACCCGGAACATCTGCTGCGTCTTCGGCCATTTTCTTTTCATCCTCTTCGGACTCGTCTTCCTTCTTTTTCTTTTTGTCCTTTTCGGGCATTTTCTTTTCTCCATTTTTTGTTAAATTTTCATTTTGGTTATCAAAATCTATCGTATAAATGCTACCGTCATCCGCTTTAAAAATTATAGCATCATCAACCTCAAAGAAATCTCCTTTCTTGCCGATTTCCTTTTTTATACGTTTAGATTCCTTTTTTGTGAGTGCCAAAGCATCCACCTCCTTTAGATTTTGATCGTTATAGTCTTTTTTAAACCAACTCTTACCACTTTCTTCGAAACATTTCTTACACACAAATTTATTATTTAATTCATATGCTTCACTTCGTGGTGTTTCCTTTCCGCATTTAGCACATTTAAATGTTTCATCCATATCTTTTACTAATCGATATTGACCGGTAGGTCTATATCCCATTTTTATCTCCTCTATAATTCCTTCTTTAAGGAGCTCGTCTATTATTTTAGTTGAGAATCCTTCGTCAAGCCTGGCAAGTCCTTTAGACTTAAGAATGCTTATAATTGCCTTTCTCTCATCTCCTATTACTAAATCATTATTCTGATTATAGCCTTTTCCTTTCTTTTCTTGTTCGTCCTCTGGACAACCACCACGGCCTTTATTTTCTCTTTTTCCTTTTCCTGAACCATCCTTTTTAGGCTTTTTTTTATCATCCATATCGTTTATCATCTCTTTCTTTTTAGCATAACAGGCATCTCCGCCTGCTGTCGAACATCTACCAACTTCTAAATTATTAAGCGATATAGCTCCATGATCTACACGCTTAACATATTGCTTATTACCTATTATCTCATCTTCGTAGCCCATACTTAATTGCCAACCTTCATCTGGGTCTCTAAGATCAGACAACTTATCTATATCATCAAAAGTCACTATATCGGCATAAATCTTCTGATCTTTATCATTAGGTTGAAATTTATGGAAAAACCCGATTATATCGGCATGATGAGAACCGAGCTTTTTAGTTCCTTTTAAAGGTATGTAATCTAAATTTCCATAAACATCTTTTAAATTATCGTAATCTTTATATAGAATGACCTTCTGTCCATTTTTAATATATTCGTAGGGGCCTGCTCTTACAATTGGCCCATGTAATGTTGAGAAGTCAAATTCATTCTCTATAAAGTCATGAGTGTAATTAACATCCGGATATAATAATTCATCTAATATATCCATCGTTTCTATAAAATCCTTTTTTGCTTCTTTTCGTTCTCTTATTTGAACCGCTGTGATTCTTTTTACATTCTCAGCTAATCGCTTTTTTCTGCTGGCCCGTCTCATAGTTTTGAGTTTTTTAGCCTCTCGACCCTGCTCCATCTTTTCACCAGCTTCTCTAATTTCCTTTATTCTTTCTAACCTGGCTATTTTAAACTCCTCACTTTTAATTTTCCTATTCTTTTCTCTACTGAGTGAAGCGACTGCTGTGACACTTTCTCTATACCATTTTTTCATTTTGGCATTTTTCTTTTCTCGAGCAGCTCTTACCTGAGCTTGTGCTAAAGATAATTTACCTCCCTTCGTAACGGCGCTAAATGGAGGATTTTTAGCAACCCAATCATCATAAGCATTCTTTCTAATAATTTTTTCTTTATTTGCGGCATCAATTTTTTTATTATAACTACTTTCGAGATGTTTAATTTTACCTTTTATGTCCTTAATTTTTCCTATTACAGCTGTTCTAAAAGGATCAACATGAGGTTCCCGTAATACTCTTTCAAGACTACGAATTTCCTTATCCTTTCGAATTACTTGTTCGTTAGCTCTATTAAGAGCGTTTCTATTACCTCCTCCTTCTAACTGTCTAAAAAACTTCTCCTGCTCTTTATCGCGTTCAGCTCTTATTTTATCCAGTTTTCTCTTTACTCGAGCTTTAGTTTTCGGCAGTCGATCACATTGAGCTTGAAGCACTTTTTCTTTAGATTTTAATCTTTTAGCTGCCTGTACCCGAACTTTTCTTATCACCTCAGGTGGTTTCTCTGCTTCAAACGTTTTTCCTTTCTTTTCTCCGTATTGTATTTTCGGCCTCTTGACTAATTGAACTGGCTTTGGAACTGGCTTAGATTTAGGTTTAGCTTTTTGTTTTTCTTTAAGTTTAACTAACTGCTTTTCGAGAGCCTTCTTTGCCTTTGGATCAAATTCTTTTTTTATTCGTGCCTTCAATTCTTTAATTTGCTTATTAAGAGAAGGAGAGAATTTAAGTAAGGTAGCCTGTGTAGGTTTTTTGATTTCTCCTTGTCGTCTCTTTTTTAACTCCTTTCTCGCTTCACGTTGCTTTTCCATGACCTTACCAGCTTTCTCAAATGATACTTCAGCAACACGTTGGCTTTTTGGAACGGTTTTAATTTCTCCTTTAGGACCGAACTTTATAACTTCTCCCGGTTTAAGAAAGATATGCTTTCCCTTAATTGTGATCCATCTACCTTCCTCTTTCTCTTTAACAGCATCTGTAGTCATATCTAAACTTGAATGATCCTTACATTTAAATCGGAAAGGAACTTCTTTCCCATATTTTTTACAATAATTAATTCCTGATGATGTAGTATGATTATAAGCGCATGAAGCGCATGATGTATTATTACTCCATGCTTCTTTGACCTTTTTTGTTAATTCTCTTAATCTTTCGGAGTCTGTAGTCATATCTATTTTAGGTTGGTGGATTCCTAAGGCTTCAGCTTTCTTTAACTCCTTAATTGTATATGCTTCTCTGGATGTTGGAGGTTCTTTAACAGCAGTTTTATAAGCCGATAAAGCCTGTGCTATTTCCTCAAACTTTGGCACTTTTGGAATGAACCTTTCCATTCTCGCTGACGAAACAGGTTCGTATGGAACTTTAGAAGCCGAAGTTCCTCCAGGCGTCATCTTTTGAGGATTACCATACACCGGTCCTGATTTCTTTCCTCTAAGTTCGTCCCAAACGAAACCACCAGGACTTCTTTTAGGCATGTCCTCAAACGCTTTCACGGCTTCCTCATTACTATTCATTTGATACTTATACGTCCTATTTGGCTTATTAAGAAACCTAACGTATAACTTATTACCAGACACAGCTCTACCCATCACCATTGAACTTGACACAGGACTTAGGGGCCGATTTTTAAAACTTATCTTTCCTCTATATGACTTACCACTAACCGCGTCTATTAAAGCTGGAGCACCTTTAGCTCCGGCCTCTCCTATTAACGCCTTTAATTCGTCTATTTCTTTCTGACTAAGAGAAGCGTCGTGTGTATCATTTGTAAGGTTATAATCTTGAATAAACTTAATTCCATTGTCTATAAAGTCCTCAACCATATCTTTCGATATACCAAATTTATCATAAGCGGCAGCCAAGCACTGTTCTCTTTTCATTTTAGGTGGCTCATTACCTTTAACATGTTTCCTTATACACCCAGCAACCCATCCCTCAAAGGTTTTCGAATCATAAACATCCTCAGTATTATAGTAAGCCATCCTTAAAACTTCTCTAACAGCTAAAGTTGGATATTTATTCCTTAATATATGAAAATTTCCTACAATTTGTGCCGACTCTGCTGCCAATTTATTTAAGCCACCTCGCATTTCTTTCCCATATATCTCCTTCAAGCCACCTTAAATGTTTCTCTTGAGCTTTCGATTTGTTGTGTAAAACCTCTATTTTTATACCCAAATTTAGCTTTTTTTATGTTTTTTATTGATTTTTTTAGTAATCCTTACATATTTACTTTTTTGCCTCTTTAAAATATGCTTATCATCTATTAATTTAGTTATGGCATAAGCCATAGGATAAGGAATAAAAGTGAATATTAATCCTATAATTATGAATACCGGGTCATTAGTTATCATTGATTTGCCTCCGGTTTTTGAGTTATGTTTATTAATTGTCCTGTTTTATCTGAACCACCATTTGTAGGTTTTACTCCTCCATTACCAGGAGTTATTAAATTAGGAACTTCGTTTCCTTCTTTTTTAATAGCTTTCATATTTTCCTTAGCATATTTCATCTCAAATTTAGCTTTCTTGACCTCCATTTCCTTAATCTGAGCTTCGGCAGATAATATACGTTCTTTTAATCTCTGCTCATCAGATTTATATACATTAAGGTGCCATCGAGGCCATAAATTATCTGTATCTGGAAAGAACCTCCAAATAAAGTTATCCATGACAGGATGACTGAGTTTAATCTGTCTTGAGCCTATCATTTCATAATAATCATCTTTAGATATGACTGCTGGACCGGCAGTAAGACCTCCACCTTGCGATCTACCAAATAGTTGATTCTTAGGCACTACCCAGTACGCGCATAGATCCTCCTTATACTGCTCCATAGCATCACCAATGCCTTTACCTACTTGAGTAGGTTTCATCTCTAAGCGAGCTCCTTCCGGTAAATGCATTCTGCCATTCATCTCATAATAATCCAGCACTTCCATTATTTTATTCTGTTCGGTCACAGTCGGGAATTTCTGTCCATAAAAAAGCACGGCGACTACATCACCCCAGTTTTGGATACCTCGAGCTATGTATATAAGGTTATTAAAATAGCCTAATAAGGAGTAACGTACTGGATCGAACATATTCATCCCCTGCCACTGTCCAGTTAGCTCTGTAGTTCTAAGAACAAACACCCGATCTCTGTGGATGTTTATTTTCTGGTTAAGTCCTCCTCCTGTAAATTCCCACTGTTCCTCATCATAATTTAACCTTTTAGATTTCGTAAGAGTATTTCCTGTTGGCTGTAGCCATCGTGGATTTAATACTTCAAATCTCTTTGGAGGACCCTTAGGTGGCGCTTCTGACATAGCATTAATATCTGATGCTTTCCAGTAGCCTACTGATAAGCCAAAACCCATACCTAAGTCAAATGCCTCCCAATAACGAAGCATATCTAAAAAATTAGATTGCCTCATCCACTTCGTAATATTAGGTTTCTTAACAGCCTTAGCATCCTCTTTGTCTGGATCGCTAATGAATTCGAAGCCATTTTTCACAGAATCTTCTGAAATTCCATACGTAGCTCTTGCTCCAACTCCGACAGAGTTGTGCATCCAGGTATCTAAATCTTGCAGCCTAAAGTTCCTGTCTGACGTACTCATAGCCTGATTAGACTGATAAATATTATCAGAAGGAAAGTACGGCCTCCGAAAGTCATTAACTATTTTTTTCCTTCTACTCGAGGCCCGAAGATTTCCTACAAAATCTGTACTAAACCCAGAAGGTAAATTATTTAATTCTACTGAGACAAGGTCTTTGCCAACTGAGGTACCTGAGATTGCTTGACCACTTTCGAGCAACTCTTTCGCTTTCTCCTTGCTCACAAATCCTTTTACGCCTTTTATAGAGGACATGAAGCTACTATTTGAATCCTTTCTCCTTTTTTAGTTTTATGATTTGGATAAATACTCCTAAATAATTGTCCATAAGGACATCGAAATAGGTTCATCAATTATCTTTCCTCCTTGAACCTCTTATCGTGACATGAGTCTTGTGTCTTCGAAAAGTTTTCGAAAGTATTCTTTTAAAGACATTTATTAAAAACTCCTCAAGCCTAATTGAGATCCTTCGCCACTTCCAGATCCTATAAGTATAACCGTCTATACCATCCAGGTATTCTACAGAGTATTCATTATACCAAATGGTTGATTTGATCAGCCTGTGGTTTAATCCCTTAAATCCGAATTTACATTTTTCGACGACTTTAATACTCATAATCTATTCACCTTGATTTGGAGCGTGATCCCGAGCTCTCAACGCAATGCATTTAAGAACTCGCGTCACACCTCCCATTTAATCCCTCCAGTGTTTTAGTCTGAAATTAGGCTGTTTCGCCAAAATACCAAACTCATCTTTTTGTATAGCCTCCGGAGTACGTAAACCGAGATATTTCCTCTTCAAATTTACGACGAGCTCATCAAAATTTGATTCATCGAAAATACCCGGTGGAGGAATAACCTCAGCTATATCCATCTCATGCTCGGCATTAGCTAAGGCGTCAATAGCATCTAATCTTAGCCCATGAGGAAATTGTAGGATCTCTTTGACCAATTCGCTGTTCCTCAGAGCTTCGAGGAATTTAATCCTCTCGTTTTTAATAGGGGCATATAAGTAGTTCTTAATCCTTTCCTTCTTTTCACGGACATTCCAAACTAAGACGACTACGCAACACTCTAAAAACCTAAAATTGCGCCCCTTTGCTGAATTGTAGAAATCTTCACCTCCGCCTTGCTTCTCAATAACCAGGTATATGTCTATATTCTTATACGTCTGGTGAAATTCTACTATATAATCGTTAACGTCCTCTAAGAGTTCCTCGAACTCCCAGAGTCCAGTAAAATCATTTATAACTAAACGCTCTCCGGTTTTATTTTCTCTCAGTTCTACTGTGTAGCCGGTATAAGAGCTTTTAGGATTAGTGGTCGTGGCTCGATCTAAAGAAATAACTAAAATGTCGTAGTTCGGCCAAGCCTTCTGAACCTTAACAAGTTTAACTTTATCCCACACTTCACCTGTGACCGGATGTGGATTCTGGCAGTATTCAGCACTCCACATATATTCTCCTATGTCGTGCCTAATAGCATTTAAGTCTTTTTTACCTGCCTTTAAGTCCTTAGAATACGTCTTTAATTCAGGAGTAGTGAAGCGTTCCGGACAGAGAATATGTCCATAATATGATATCCCAGAGTTGCCATGACCTCCCACGATTGCGGGGGTCGAGTCCTTACCCTTGCTGGCGACAGGAACTTGCGATCCATCCGAATTGTATATCTGGTCCTTGAGCTCGACCGATTTCGATACGCTCGGTGAGGCGCTCATCGATTCACCTTTGATCGGTGTTTTGTCCTCATACGTGCTGAGGTGAGCGTGTGCTGCATTGATCGCAGGTTGCTCCTCCTTCGCTCCGTCTCCGGTTAGCTGGACAACCGGGGCGATCGTCTCCTCACCCGTGCCTGATGCTGAATCGATCGCAGATTGCTCCTCATCTGTTGCATCTCTGCCTGATGCTGAGTTGATCGATTCTTTGTCCTCACTCGTGGCACTCATCATCGATCGCTTCAAATGTCCGATAGATTGCTCATTCGTGCTGCTCAGCTTCGGTTGCTTTAAAACTCCGATCGATTCCTTCTTCGTGACAAAAGCACCTTCGGTCGGTTGTTTTTCATCCTCGGAGCTGAGGTGATTCGGTTGCAAACCTGTCGGTGTTTTGTCCTTTTTCGTGATACCCTTCATCGATTGCTTCAAAATAGCGATCAATTCGTCATTTGAAAGGCTCAGCATGAATTGCTTCAAATGTCCGATCGATTCATCATTCGTGGCGAAAAAGGTTTCGATCGCTTTTTTGGCCTTTTGTAAGCTGAGGTGATTCGGTTGCTTCAAATATCCGATCAACTTGCTTTTCGTGAGGATCATCCCCCGTTGCTTCAAAAATCCGATCAATTCGTCTTTTGTAGGGGCCTGCTCCTGCTGGATTTTAACCGAATGTTTTTCATCCTCTGTGCTGAGGTGAGCAGGCTGCAAATCTGGCGAATCATAAGGTGTCCTGATGTAGCTCACCAATTTCTCTCCGAACTTGCTTTCGATAAAGTTAAAGAAGTCGTCCTCAAACTTCTTCGTTCCACAAAATAAGAAGCGGTCGGGATTAATATTATAAATGGTAGAGTCGAACTTACGTTCCAGTCCCTCTTCCTTGTGCCTTTCGTCCATAAACGTAATATCGATTGGATCATCGATACATATCAGTAATTTTCTCCCATTATCCTCACGTATATACTCTTTAAGTATTTCATTAGTTTCATCGATAACCCTTCCGAAGTTGCCTATGGAATGTTTTCCCAGAGTATCCTTAGAGGTGATTAGATAAGTGTCGAACCTTGCTCCTGAAGTCAGCCTAAAGTGGTATTCACTATTCTTTTTATCCTTTTGGAGCAAACCTCTTATAATAAAGTAATTATACACGAACTCAGCAACTTCTTTCCTCCTGTCTGTCCATCCTAAATATAGGATGTCCCACTCCTCATCACCAGCATCAGGATCCATCAGCCATTGAAACAGGTTATTGAGGTAAATTGACTTACCGTGATCACGTGGAGCGTTCAATAACAAGAATCGGGCAACTGATTCCCAGAGCGTCTTATGTGCCTTTTTCTGCCAAGCAAATAGCCCAGGATAGAACGGGTAAGAGAATTTAGCTGCGAACTCAAACAATCCGATTCCTTTTGGAACAGTAAGATAAGGCTTAGTCTCCTCATCTTTAGATGTCTTCGCCTGGTTATTAATTAAAGACTTGGCTGATTGTCCTTTCGGGATCTTACCTGCGGCCGGCCCGTATATTTCTGGATGGAGTTTCCTAAATTTGGCGTACCCTCTCATAACTGTCCTCGGGATACATCCGACTTGCTCAGCTATTTTATCAATTTGCTCAGACGTCGGAAAGTGATTCAACTCAAAGTACGGGAAACATGCCGATTGTTTTGTTGGACGGTTCGGGTTAGACATAGAGTGACATGCGGGTCTGTTATATTTAATTAATTATTTAGCACGCTTATAAACTTATCTCTTAATAGCTCATTAAATGATAATATATAACAATTTATAATAATATATCTATATATTTAGAGACAATAGAGACATGGTATAGTAATATATAGTTTTATAATATGTCGATTTATAACAGTAAATAATATGTCTCAAAAGTCTTATAAATTTCACGACTTATATATATAGAAGAAAATAGTTTTTTAAAAATATATAAATTTATGGTAGCAGGGTTTATAGAAAATTATAGAGACAATAGAGACAGATCGCACAAGCATAAATAAAATCAAGAGAAAAGGTAAAAGCTGACTGATCGGCACAACTTTCGGCCGAAAAAATCCTGAATCTCACCTACATTTTTCCGGTCTGCTATGTAAATAACACTATACAACACTATATTAAATAGTTTTAAATAGTTTTAAATAATATCTAATTAGTAGAAAAAAATCTACGGAGTGACTAAATGATGGAAATGATTACGTTGAGCATAGATAAGAAACATAGAACTATGTTGGAAATTTTAGCTGAAAAGAATGATTCAGATAAATCTAAGACTATTAGACGACTTATTAGAGAAGGCTGGGATTCTGATTTTAATAAGGAGTTAGAGAAAAGACTTAATGGCAACTCGGAGGAGTAATTTAACCAATGAGCAACGGTGAGATTGAGAAGTTAATTGACTCCCTGGCTAAGGATTTAACCTCAGATGAGCCAATTATAGCTATTTTAAAAAGAGTAAATGGCAAATCTCTCGGATTACAGAATCAGGTGCTTAATTTATTACATAAACGTCTTAAGTTCTACGGTAAGATCGACTTAAAACGGCTGCTTAAAACCCTTGAAAATGGGTCGGCGTCAGCAGAGCCTGACGTTGATGACACAAAAGTCTATATTAAGATTGCTGAAAAAGTTCTTTCCGAATATAATATTATAACCTTAGAATTAGGTAATGAGGAAAGAATGATGGTTTTCGACTCTAATTCTTATACTTTTAAAATTAGTAAGCTCAAAGGCCGTATTACCAGTCTAATAAAACTACATAACGCTACTCATAGATATACCTACAATGAAGTAATTGACTATATTAAGAAAAACACTCTTTTTGATCCTAAAAAACTTAATTACGACCCAATGATTATGAACTTTTCTAACGGCCAGTATTGTTTTAATAAAGATGGAACAGGCTATTTTAGTCCTACAGATGAAGACGAAAAGGGAGCGTGGCACTATTTTTATGAAATTCCACATGATTATGAGCCGATTGATGAAATGGGAGAAAAGTTTAGATGTCCTAAGTTTAAAAACGCTCTAAGAAGTTGGATTTCGGCCCCTTTCTCTAAGGTAAGAATTAGAGATATATTCGAAGCAATTGGGCTGTGTATGACCATGAACATGAGTTTTAAGGCAGCATTTTTGAACTACGGTCCTCCTCATAGTGGAAAAACTCAGTTCTTTAACGTTATAGTTAATTTAATCGGAATGGAAAATATGGCATTTACCTCATTACAAAGATTAGGTAAGAATGAGTTTGGCGCTTGGGGTTTAGAATATAAAATTTTAAACTATTGCGGTGACTTACCGTCTAAAAAGGTAGATGATAATGGAATATTTAAGGACATTACTGGTGCTGATTTTAGTGTTGAAGCAGAAGGTAAAGGCGAAAGAAAATATAATTTCATTCCGGTAGTTCATTTCTGGTTTAATGCTAATAAGGTACCTCTATTCGCAGATTGGGATGACGATGCTACTTACGAAAGGATGATTATGTTTGAATTTCCTAATCAATTCTTAGAATTTGCCAATGATACTAAAAAGGATTTCTATAAGGAAATAATAAATAATCCGAAGGAAATGCAAGGAATAGTACATGAGGCCATTAAGGGATTTAAACGATTGATTAAAAGAGGCGGTTTTAGAAGGAAGCTCAGAGAAAACACAAAGCATTTATGGAATTATAATGCCGATGTGTTTTATAGGTTCATTTATGATTTTTGTAAAAAATCAAAGAGGAGTAAAATACAGGTAGATGAATTTACTGATGTTTTTACTGAGGAGAATCCAGGCTATGCTAAAAATACTATTACGAAACAGCTACAAAGACTTGGAATTAAAAAGAAAGAACTGAGAATCAAAGGAACGTCAAAGAAGTCCCGGTATTATGTTGGAGTTAAATGGAAACCGTTTGTTAAGGATATAATAGAAGCGCTTGCCTTCGAGGAGAAACAAGAAAGATCGGTTGACGATTTATTTACGACTTAATAAACGGAGGTTTAATTATGTACAAATATATAGATAAATCATATAGAAATACAAAAAGATGGTGTCCTATTTGTGGTGTTGAGCTTAATCCATTTGACTATTACCAGCAGCAAGAGCATAGAGGATACAGTCCGGATGAAACTATACAAATGTGGGAGAATGAAAAGTTGGCTATTATGTGTTGTACGTGTTTTGATATAGCAGATTATGTGGAAAACGGACGTACTGTTAAGGATTTTCTTAACGATCATGGCTTTGATGATACATGGGTTAATGATAAAATGCTGGAAAATTTGGAGGAGTTTGGATTAATTTGAGAGCTAAAAGTTTCCTATTTGGAAAAAAGGATAAGGAACTTCTAAAAGGTTATAAAGGATTAATTGATAAAAAACTATATAAAAGATTAAAGCGGAGGTTAAAAGAAAAAGATGATGATGCCAAATATTAAAAAGAAAGAATTTAGAGTTAGATATAACAGTTCTGAGGTTGTTATTATGACTTATACATATATTCAGGCTTGTAAAGAATTTAAGAAAGCTCATCCTGACGTAAGAGATGAGGATTTCTATATCTACAAATACACAGGAGATGAAAAGAATGACTCGATGGGTTCCTAAAAGAAGGTTAATGGTATCTGGCAGTCGAACTATATTAGATCCTCTATTTGTAAAAAAATGTTTAGATGAGATTAAGAAAACATTCGATTTTGACTGTCTTATACATGGTGGAGCAGTAGGAGTTGATATGGCGGCTGGGTCTTATGCTGACTTTAATAAAATACCTGTTAAGGTTTTTAAGCCAGAATGGAATAAATATGGAAAGGTTGCTGGTATTTGGAGGAATTTAGAGATGATAAAGTCATGTGATAAAGGAATAGTGATTTGGGATGGTTCATCCCGTGGGAGTAAGCATGCTAAATACGAACTACAACGGGCTGGTAAGCTCTTAAAAGTGTTTTATTATAATGGTGATGAATCTAAATGCCAAGATTGCGGTTCGAAGATTATACTTATTAAATATATCGGTGATAATGAAGGATACCATTACGTATGTAGTAGCTGTCATCGAATTTATGATAATAATCTTTAAATATATAGCAAAATACTATAATACTATACAACAATAAATAGAATGAGAACTGATGCCAAATGAAGGATTATAAAATATTGAGTAGGTTTAATGAGCTCGATGAATCAAAGGCTATGTTATTAGATGGTGAAGTTATTTTTGTTATTTCGGAAACCGGAAAAAAGAAAATTGTAAGGCTGAATGGCGGAAACGTTAAAGTAGGTGATATAATCTCTGAGGATGATTTTATAGAGATTAAATATAGCCCGGTTTCAATAACCGATAAAAAAACCATAGAAATATCTAAAAAAACCGGCACTCATCCGGAATTAATAAAAGCTATGTCTCAATTACCTGTAGATATATTAGAAATGATTGTAGAAGCATATAAAAAGGAAAAAGAGGCTAAAATGTATGCCGCATTACAAAAAAGTAATTTTCGTGTAGGAGAGAAAACAATATATAAAACTCTTACTTCTTATGGTTATTCTATGAACGAGCTTCATCAAATTCATATTAAACTTGGTGATATAGGAGATTTGGCTGAGTATGTAGTTTCTAATCCTAAACAAAAAGGAATGGAGGATTTTTTTTAATGCCAGATAAGTTTAAGATAAATAATAAGGAGTTAAACGTAACGCAGTTAAGAATAGATGATAATATAAGACCTGGTGATTTAATGTATGCCGTTGATCCATTATCGTCTCCGAAAATGATTATTCCAACTAAATCTATGAGAACTTGGGAAGTTAAGTTTATAGTATTATCTGAAAACCTTGAACAATTTAAATTAGATATGGTAGCAGGAAATAAGTTAAATTTGGAGTTTGCTGACGGCGATTATAAGATTTCGAGTAAGGTAATCCTTAAGTCGTTAGATGTAGAAGTAAATACGGATCATCCTAACCTTTGGGAAGGAAATGCCATATTTGAGGAAATAGAGGGTACATTTGAGAGGCCAAAAACTACAACAGAGAAGTATTTTGAGGAGCAGCAGATTCCGATGTCAGATGAAATGAAAGAAGCTATTGAAAAAGCCAAAGATGCCGGAATGAATATTCAAGAGTTTATAACACTCTGGAATAAAACGCATCCTAAAAAAGAAATCGAAGATGTTGTAAAAACATCAACATTATCTCATAAATGCCCATACTGCTCCGCAATTCAATCTCCTAAGATTTTAAATGACGGGGTTAAAGATTTTTATCAGTGTAGTTTATGTAGAAGTCAATACACGAAAGTTAATGTAGATATAGCAGATCATTTGGATTCATTCGTATGGCAACAAGAAATACTACAGAATCTCGTTTCTAAAAAAAAAAGAATAGAAAGAATGTTTAGACATGAATCAGGCCCCTAAATGTGATCATACTAAAAAAAGGAAAATAAAAGGAAAAATGAGGACTATAACTAATTATAGACAGCTACCTGATGGTAATTTACAATGTAGGTCTTGTGGTTATATAATTAAGCAATTGAGTAAAAAAGAAAGGAGAAAAATAATAAGTGATATATATGATGTTTCAAAAATCTAAAAATAAAGAAATAATGTACGAATGTGTGACGTGTAAGAATAAGTTTAATATATTAGAATTAACCAACCATAAGAACGGATTTAAGACTTGTCCAGTATGTGCTGGCATCCGTTTTTATATATTAGATGAATAAAGATGAAACAATTAACTTGTGGAATATTCCATAGCTTTGCTGGACATTGGCAGCTTATAGCTGAGGAATTAGGATTAAAGACGGCCTGGTATTACGAAAACTTTAAGAAGGAAAGACAAATACTCGAACATAACAGACCGGATGTTTATATTATAGAAAATTCAGATCAAATTAAAAAGGAAGTAGATATTATAATGGGATCACCTCCATGTGTTGGAATGAGCCAAGCTAATCCTAAAGCATGCTGCGAACATCCAGCCAATGAGGAAATGAGGATATTTGCTCAAAAAGTAAGAGAATTAAAGCCTGAGTATTTTTTCATGGAAATGGTTCCTACACTGCTTCAAGACAGATTTAAACCTATTTATCAAGAATTGATGGATAATTTTAATCGAAATCATAAAACGGTTGTAAAGACTTTCGATTTTAAGGATTATGGCACTCCTCAAGCCAGAGAGCGAGTCCTGATTTATGGATGCCGAAGTAAATACCTCCTTTTTCCTAAACCGACCGGAACTTCTACTATACGTGATGCTCTGGATGGCCTGAAAAATTATAGTAAGGAGGAAGCTATAAGTTTAAACATAGCTGTAGAAATGAAACCTCATTGGAAAGGCCCCTACAGCATGTTTGTTAATAACCCGGAGTATTTCAACTTGGAGTGGGATGGAGTGAGTAAAGTAATCACAGCGTTAGGCTCGGGTTATTTAAGACACCCAGATGGACATAGGAGGATAACGTATAGAGAAGCTGCCAGATTTATGGAATTTCCGGATGACTATGACTTCTCAATTCATGCTCTAAGCCAAATATTTAGAGATATAGGCTGGGGAGTGCCTATTTTAGGAATGGCAAGAATTTTAAGGAAATTATTAGATTTTAATGGAAAAAATGATGGCTCGTATGAGCGATTATATATTAAAAAAAGTATGGAGGAGTTTTTCTAATGGATGTATGGATTGTACTGAACGAGAGTGATACGATCATCAAAATAGGAGGACAATCAGAATGTCATAAATATAAGAACGATTGTGATGATAAACATCCCTCGGGTAAGTATAGACTAAGAAAACTTAAAGAAGGAATGAGAATTGTTAATGCCAAGAAATATCATAGCTAATAGCGAAATGGTATATCATAACCAAACAGGACTCCAGGAAGTGGTATATCATAATGCGGAAAAAAGAATGGGAGTGGTATATCATAACAGAAATCTATAATGTATGTCCCTTATGTGGTAATTCGCTTACTTATATAGGAGATATATATTATAAATGTAAAAATTGTGGAGCGAACTTTATGAAAAGCGATTTAGAGCTACCTGATAAGCAGCAGAGTATGGAGGATTTTTTCTAATGTATTATTTTAAGAACGATAAGGGTCGGGATCCGTTTACGACCGGAAAAGAGGCCATGAAAGACGTAGGCCAAATTGTAGATGATATGATGAAGTTTGAGAAGGAGTTTGCTTCGGTTTTATATTTTGAGAAAGATAAATTTAAAAACGAATTTGATCGGAGGAAAAAGAAGGTTAAACCAACATAACGCTTATTCGGCTCCTATTGGGTTTTATATGATCCCCTCAATCATTCCGTTAATCACCTGGTTTCCCAATAGGAGCCACCTTATAAAAGAGATGATAATATGTTAAGAGATAAAAAAGACGATCCTAATAAAAGGATATGGCTATGTCCAGCTCATGAGAACTGTAGGAAATGTAAATTAAATTTAAGACTTAAACCACAAAGACCTTACGGCACATTAAATACAAATATTATGTTTATAGGTGAATCTCCTGGAAAAGAGATCGATCAGGACCATAACTATGCCTGGGCTTGTGGTTCAGGATTTTATTTTAAAAAGTTCTTAGAAATGTTCGGTTTCAATAGAGATGAGGTATATATGACAAATTTAGTTAAATGCTTCAATCCTGGTACAACTGAGGAGCAAATAGACAATTGTAGAGATTTTTTAGAGCTGGAATTAATATTAATAGAACCGAAGGTTATTGTATGTACAAGTCTTATAGCCTTTAATAATTTACCAAATATACCTCAGGTTAAACATGCTAAGGTGATGAGAATATGGCATCCATCTTATGCTCAAAGACCTGGAAATGAGGAGAAATGGAAAGAACAATGGAAAGAGGTGAGGAGAGTGTATGATAATAGGATGGCTATGTAAAGGATATACTCATTTAAACGTTAAGTCTGTAGATGGCATGCTCAATATACGGGTGCCTTTATTAAATATGTTATTAAAAAAGCATAATATTATATGGCTCGGCCATCAGAGGCCGAAAAGACTACTTAATGATAATATGTTCTATAAACCGATTGTAAAGGAGTATTTAGATGCGTATAAAAGATTTGAAAAGAGTTATATAGGTGAAAAGAAAGTAGCGACATTCTTTACTTCATTTCGACCTCAAGAATTTCCTGAATTAGATATTTTACTTGTAGAGATCAGCAGAATACATGTATATGCTCCGTTGTTTGCTTCGGTTATAGATTATTATAATAATTATACTAAGACTAAAATAATCCTTTGGGACACAGATCGATGGCTAAACGACTTTGCTCACTGGCTTCGACCCTTTCCAAATTCAGATTTAACTGACTTTAAAATATTCGCACCCTATAAAGGCAATAAGGAATATGCGCCATATCTCGGTCCAGAATGGTACAATATGGCACCATTCCCTTACGACCGGACAAAAGAGCTTGAAATTACTACGAAACCTTACGATCTATGCTATATAGGAAACGATTATAGGAGAAGGCCAAAAATGGAAAAGTATTATAATTTTCCTTTTGCTGACGTATATGGTAAATATGATGATGATGAGTGGAAAGCGACTATGAAATGTAATTTTAGGGGCCGAACTAAACCAGATGAAGTGAGAGAAATATATAATCAGTATTCGTTTTGTGTTCAAATAGTTAAAAAGGATTACGAAAAGTTCGGCCTAATGACTCCTCGGATTAACGAAGTGCTTGAAGCCGGGACGCTAATTTTAGTAGATGGGGATATCATAACAGCCAGTTTATTTGTAGATGAGGAGTATATAGTTCATGATACTGAGGATGTGTTGAAATGGAAAGAAAGATTAGATAAAATGACAAGTGAGGAATATAAGAAAAGAGTTATGAGCCAGAGGAAAAAAGTAGCCTCATTTTGTAGCTATGATTCACTACTCAGTATATTTTCATTAGATCAAGGTCATGAGCTTGTTAAAGGAAATATCAAGCTTGGACAACAGAAGTCAATGACTGACTTCTTTTAAAAACACAAACAAAAGGTGATAAAAAAATTTTGAATGTTATCGTTACCGGCGCAGCCGGTTTGGTAGGATCTCACGCAGCTGAGTTTTACGCTAAGGATCCTAATAACTCCGTGTATGCTATCGATAACTTATCCAGAGCAAAACTGATGGATAAAGAAATCCTTTATGCGAAATATAATTGGGATTATCTCGAGAGGATATATTCCAATATAAAATTCTATAAGAAGGATGTAGTATATGATTCGGAGTTTGTCGAGAATCTAATAAATCAATGTGAGCCAGACATTATTATACATGCTGCTGGTCAGCCGGGAGTTCCCACTTCCATAGATCGGCCATATTATGACTTTTCGAATAATGTTATTGGTACATTTAATATGTTAGAGGCTGTAAGAAAAAGTCCGTTTAACCCTGCCTTTATATTTACCTCAACTAATAAAGTGTTCGGTGAAAACGTCAATCTCTTACCAATAGAAAAGAAGGATACCCGATATATATTTAACTTCACTAATAGATTTGGAGTTAATGAGGAGTTATCGACTGGTTTGACTAAACACACTCCTTATGGAGCATCCAAATTATGTGCTGATACCTATTGTCAAGAATATGGAAAGATGTATGGCATGAGAACTGGAATATTTAGAATGAGCTGTATATACGGCATTCGGCAATTAGGAGTAGAGGAGCAAGGATGGGTAGCTCATTTCGTCCTTTCTATGGTTAATGACAGGACTATTAATATATTCGGAGATGGCTTACAAGTAAGAGATATGCTTTACGTAACTGATTTAATAAACGCAATGGATAAATATGCCGAAAAATCAAGACGGTATAAAGGAGAAGTGTTTTGTATTGGTGGAGGTCCAAAGAATACAATTTCTTTAGTCGAATGTATAGAATTATTAGAACAGTTGCTTAATAAGAAGGCGAAGCTCAAATTTCACGACTGGAGGACGAGCGATCAGCAAGTATATATTTCAGATATTAAAAAAGCGAGAGAATTGCTTGGCTGGGAGCCTAAAGTAAGCCCAAAGGTTGGAGTAGGTAGTTTAGTTAATTGGGTATTAGATAATAAGGAGGCGTTAAGAAATGGTTAGCGAAAAGGATATGCAGTTTATCTGGGTAATACTCGATGAGCTAATAGAAAAAGGATTAATAAAGGAGAACTATGTTAAACGACTGGAAAATATAAAGCATAATCTTAATATCGAAAGAAAGGATATGCTGGAAAGTATATTTGAGCAGCAGATAAACCTACAAATTAAATGCGGACATGAAGTAGAATTGCTTGAGGGCAACCAGCCTTATATAACTGTAATGACAGTCGCTCTAATAGATGAGGCTATGGAGGCCTTAAGAGAAACACCATGGAAACCCTGGAAAAAACAACAGCAGTTTAATAAAGAAAAAATGCAGGAGGAGCTTGTCGATTTATTACATTTTTTCGTAAATTTATGTTTGGCATCAGGTATGGACGCAAAAAAGCTATTCGAAGTCTATACTTATAAAAATGCTATAAATCATCAAAGACAAGAGGATGGTTATTAAATATGCCGAATATTACACCATCTCAAGCTACTGCTCGTTCAGCCAGAAAAAGGAGAGTTAATAAAAACAAACCATTAATCGAATTCACTATTAAATGGTTATGGGAACATCTTGGAAAAAGATTTAAAATGGATGAAATCGTGTGGTTTTACAGAAAATCGCTTGGCTGGTTAAACAAAAAACTTACTCCGGATGATAAGAAAGTATTATTTAACTTTAAACGTACAATGTCATCCTGTTTTTCTCTTTTAGTGTCCAATGGGTATTTTAAAAAGGATACGAAATATAAATCTAAGGCTACATATTATGTAGCATCATTAGATATGGTAAATGGCCTTAGGGATATGTTAGCTCTAAAGAGATTTAAAGACTTTACAAAAGGAAAGCGTGGAAAAAATTTAATAGGAGGACCGATACCTGAAGCATTTGGAATGTACTTTATAGAGCCAAGCGGCATAGTTGATAAAAAATTTAGAGAATTATGGGAGGCGAGTAGATTATTACCTTCAACATAATCTTAGAAGGATGCGACTGTGTAGGTAAAAGTAGTATATATCAAATCCTACTTTCAAGAGGAGAAGTGGTTGTAGGATCTCATTTTGGTGCTCCAAAAAATAAAGCAGAAGGAAAAAGAGATTACACCAGCACTATGAAATTCTTAAATAATCAAACCGGCATAATATTTGACAGATGGGCTTTAGGTGAGCGAGTATATGGTCCGCTATTTAGAAAATATTATCCTGACTATATGGATAAAATTGAGAATGAACTGAAGGATCATAATTACCTATTTTTAATAACGGCATCAGTTAAAGTAGTTAGAAAACGCATATTAGAAAGCAGACATCAGGGAAAGGAGAATAAATACATAGAAACGATATTAAAGAGCTTCGAAAGAGAATTTAAGAAATCTAAATATCCAAATAAGTTTATAATAGACACGACTAATATTACACCAGACGAAGCTGCCGACCAAATAATTGAGTTTATTAGAAAAGATTGTGTATCAAAAGGGAGGTCGATGTATTGATGGTTATCGTAATAGAAGCAGAAACAGCAGATGAACTTTTTATTAAAGTGGCTAAAGCTATGATCGAAAAAGGAGAAAGAAGGTTTGTCAGAGGTCTTGAAACAATAGAGCTTGCTGATGCTTGGATGGTATTAAATAATCCATTAGACTGTGTAGTTAATTTAGCAGAAAGAAATATTAGTGCGGATTATCTGAAAGGAGAGTTAAACTGGTATAATTCTGGGAGCCTTAAAGTAGATGATATTGCTAAATACTCTAAATTTTGGCTTAATTTAGCCGATTCTAATGGTACGGTTAATTCTAACTACGGATTTTTAACTAAAGTTGAAAAGTGGAGTGGTATAAGTCAGTTCGAGTGGTGTATTAATAGACTTAAAAAAGATAAATATACAAGGCAGGCAATTATGAATTATAACCAGCCAAGACATAAATATGCCGAAGTTAAAGATTTTGTATGTACAATTAGCCAACAGTTTATAGTGAGAGAGGAGAAGCTGGACAGTATAGTTTTAATGAGGTCTAATGATTTAATCTATGGGCTAACATATGACATAGTATGGTTCTGTAATCTATTAGATGAAATAGCTGATATTCTGGAATTACCAATCGGTAAATACATTCATTACGACACTTCTATACACGTTTACGAAAGGCACTTTGAAATGTTAAATAATATGGCTAATGCTAACTACGAAATATGTAGTAAGTAAAAATTCTAAAGGAGGTGAAAAAATGAAAGATATAATGCCAAAAAATGCTTGTAGAGAAGTTGCGTACATACCTAATGAGTTAGTAAAATTTTTAGACGCAGCCACTACCGAGGATCTCGAGGATATGATAAATGATTTTATTATGACCGAGAAAGTATGGATTAAAGAAATACGACCAGTTGCTTATACTGGCACATCATGTGCGAAAGATGTTAATAGTGAAGCAGTAAAATGGGATTACTTCACACGGTTCGGTGTCATTATTAGATATGAGCCAAGAGCTGGACAGGAGAATTTTATTGAACCAGGTTGTAAATTATGCGGTGCTAAAGAATCTGAAAGACATGGTAGATGGATCGACGACCAGTTCTATTGTATGGAGTGTATTCGTGAGAAACTTAATTCCTAATGAAAGTAGAATTAGGAGATATATTCTAACTTTTTTTTATTTTTTATTCTATAAGCCTTAATTCAATAATTATAAGGTGCAACTTGCGCAGATGGCCCGACACACAAATTATTGTGGTTTAATATAGCTTGAATGCGATAAAAGTGTGATTTGTTAAGAAAAAATATATACTATTATCTCCTTTTGTATAAGGTTGTTAGCTGATATAAAGATTTATAAATTATTATATACTCTTATATATTATGAAGGAACCCTTTAAAGTTATAAAAAGGAGTGAGCGTAGCGAGGTACCTTCGTTTTCGGCATCAAGAATCGGTTCGGAGTATTGGTCCTTTTTTTTAGACTTGACTGATCCTGAACCTATAACCGATGAACTCAATGAAATCTTTGACGCCGGGAATGTCGTTCATCATTATGATGAAATATACTCCGAAGGAGGACGTGGAATAGTAAGCTGTGAAAGTTATATAAAAGCAATCCACGAAAGTGAAAAATTCTGTATTTCAGGACTACACGACTATATTAAATTAGATCGAAACGGGTTATATATCGAAGACCTGAAATCAACTATTCCAGGAGGCCTCTATTGGTTTTTTAAAAAAGGAGTTGATGATGGATATAAGCTACAGCTGTCGGTTTATGCGTACCTATATTACCTGAAGCATGGTGTATGGATTGATACGGGAGTCATTACTAAGATTAATAAGGAGAATACAAGAGATCGAATATCCTTAAGTGCCAAATTATTTCCATTGGAGTATATTCGTGACGTAATAGTTAATCATCCAGTAATGAAAACCATTTCAGGAGAAATGACCGAAAAAGAACTTCTGAGTGTTGCTTATGCCAAATTAAAAGAAATTGATCCAGAATGGGCAAAAGGTAATAGAAAAGAAGCATGGGTATGTAAAAACTGTCAATATAAAGGTAGATGCGAACTACTTTTATATATCGAAGAATTGGATGAACATATAATATAAAATAGGTGAATTAAAATAGTAAAAAAATATAAAGAACCCAGCAGAACTTTTCAAATAGAAAAGTATGGATCATCAGCTGTTATTGTACTTGATAGGACTATAAGAACCTTATTAGGTATAAGCTGGGAGGATATTGAGGAGCATAGGATTGGAATAAGAGCTGAGAATATACAGGCTGTTCATTTAAATCCTACTGATGATCCCGCGCAGAAAAAAATAGATGATTTTACCAAACCGGAGGAATAGTAAAATGGCAAAGAAAACAAAACCTAAGGAAACAAAATCACCAGCTCCAGTTAAGAAAAAAAAGGAGACTAAGCCTAAAGAGAAGCCGAAAGTTATTTGTCCTTTTTGTGGAGGAGAGTATGCTTCCGAAACAAGTATGAAGAAGCATAAATGCTCAGGTCAGTTAAAAAGTGGATTTATGGTTCGATTTAAAGCTACGGCGTATTTCAAAAAAGTTATTGAGATTATTAATAAATGGTGTGAGGACGCTAAAATAAGAATTAATAAAGATGCTTTAATAGTAGAATCAACTGATCCCGGAAAGGTTGGATATATCCAATTTACTACAGAAAGGAGTAAATTTAGTGTCTATAATATAGGTAAGGACGAAACATCAGCTGTCATTAAAGTTCCAGATTTAAAGAACGTAATGGCAAGAGGAGAAAAGGACGACACTTTAACGCTATTTTACGACACAGATGTTATGAAATTTACAGTCATATTCTCTACTAAAACAGGAAGGAAACGAACCTTTAAAATAGGTGTTATGGACGATGATGACTTTCCAGACCTGGAAAATAGTTTTAGTAAGATGAGAGATTATGAGTGGCCGGTATATTTCAACGTGGATCCCGGCATATTAGAGCAGATTATTAAGGACGCTAATGTATATGCTGAGATTATAAACTTCGAAACTATAAACGATAATGAGGATATTAATCTATGGACAGTTGGACCTGGTGGCTCTTACGAATCTGAATTCGGCACAGATGAGATTGTTAATTTAATGATCGATAAGCCATGTAAGAGTATGTGGAGTATAACACATCTACTAAATGTTCTTGCTATTAAAATCATGACAAAGGAGCTAACATTCCAAACGGATCATGGCAGACCGGCAATATTAACTTTCGAGTTAAAAAATGGAATGGAAATTATGTACGGTCAGGCTCCAAGAGCAGAGCAAGGATATGATGATTACGATGAAGATGTAGATGAAATCGAAGCCGCGGTAGAAAAGAATAAAGAAAATGAAGACGAAGAATCAGAAGATGAGGAGGAGTTTGTAGATGAGTAAAATATGCCCAATGTGTAAAAATGAGAAGGAAGCTGATCAAATAGTCTGCGATAAGTGCTACGAAGAATTTAAACAATTAACTGGTTTTTTAAGCAGACCGCCACCCATAATATCTATTGGCAGAATTGGTATGCCGCCACCCTTTTTATGTGATGATTGTAAAGACACTTCTGACGACAACATATTAAATGAAATCAAAAGACATCGGGATAAATCTGAAAAAGTTATAGACTTATTTCCAGGTCATTTAGAGGACTTTGGCTTAGGAGATTTATCGGGTATAGCTAAAATATTTTTTAGAGATGGTGTAATGCCACATGAGTTTTTATCGATGGTTATAATAAAGGAACTAAGATTATTAAAGGAGGAATTAAAAAATGTCACAGGAAAATGATGAAAAAGAAAAAATGATATGTCCTATATGTGGTAAGGAATATACGCTTAAGAGGTATTATGATAAGCATATAAAAGGACACGAAGAAAAAGACAAAAAGAAAGCAGAGCATAAGGAAAAAATAGAAAAACAGCTAAACGAAAAAGTCAAAGAGGTAAATGAGAAGCAGAAAGAATACGAAGAAAAGAAAGATAAGCTGTCGCCAAAGGATGATGAATTTTGGATGAGATTCTGGGCGACATTAGAAGGTATATCATCTCAGAACGCAATGATATTAGGAGCTTTAGAGAATATAGAGAAAAACACTAACATAGAAAAGGAGACTAAGATTAGACTGGAAAGCCTAATAGGACACGCTCTTAAATCTCTTGATAAAACAAATGAAATTACAGAATTGATTGCTAATACTCCAGCTGTCGTTTTAAAGGATAATCAAGTTGCGGTAATTGATGAAGGAAAGAAAGTAGAATCGGCCCCTATATCAAAGAAAGCTCAAGAAAGGACTCGAGTAGAGGAGGAAATAATAACAACATCTGATGGAGTACAAATAGAACAGGAGCTAACTCCAATGCCAGGTTCGAATAATAATGCTTTCGGTAATACCTCGGGAGGATTTACAGATAACGAATTTAAAGAAGTTAAGGAGAAGGCTATTAATAATGCTAAGAAGGAGATGACAAAGAGCACTCCAGTTAATAACTTCGATGAGGAAAAAGAGTATCAAATAGAGGCGGAGATAAAAGGTTCAACCCAGAAAGCATTACTTCTAACTTTTAATATAGAAGGACAGCCAGAGTCGTGGGTACCTAAATCCACGGTTAAAAGCAGCTTTAGAGATGAAAAGAACATTAAGCAATACTTCGTAATAGATAAATGGATTTTAAAGAAAAACGGAATTATATTTTAGGAGGATTAAATATGATGGAATTAGAAACAAAGTTAAGAACTATACCAAATTTTAGAGAAAAGACCCACATGTTCGCAAGTAAGTTAAATCCTTTAAATGAAATGGAAATAGTTGTAGCATCAGTAAATGTAAGAATAGGAGATTGGTCGGCATATCTCGGAGACATATTAATAGGTCTAAGTGCTGATGATATAATTAGACATGTAGCTGAATTCGGGACCAAACTAAATAAAACAGAATCAGCTATGTTATTTCCAAGCATTTCGAAGGATTATAAGTGGAGGGATTAATATGGCGGACGCCCATAATTACAGTTTTTTCGGACAGAATACTGGGATTATCTTAAATAGTAAGAAAGACGATTTAGCCGTTTGGCTTAAATGTATTAAAAGAAAGCCTGATGGAGTATGGGAGAAACCCAGTGCTGGTGAAGGTAAAAGCGCTAAGTTAGGAATTGAGGAAAATATAATGATTCTGGAGGTTCTAAACAAGCGCGCTTTAAACTGGACAACTTACCATTCTTATGGTGACGCGAAAACATCCATTTCATTCTCTTGGGAGGATGAAAAAGCTACAAAGCTATGGATAAACATCGGGGAATACTCTAAAATGTTAAATAAACCACAAGCCGAACTGCTTAGAAGGCTACTTAACCATATAGTAAAGGAGCAAGTAGAATTTGGAACCGTTCAAAAGCCTAAAGCAAATTAATTCGGCACCAAATTTTTATTTTTTTTTATTCATCATTTTTGTTTTTCACACCTTAATTCAGGATTATATCACAATAAAAAATGTGAATCGGGAGTATATTTTCGTCTTCGAAATAAAAACATTTAAATACTAACCTTGATTAGAATACTATTAACAAAAAAACTTAAAAAAACCAGCAAAAAATTTGTGAGGAATGATAAATTATGCCAAATAAAAGATATATACAACAGAAAAATGAGTTAGATTATATCAGCTCATTAGTTGCCACTTGGGAAAGTGGTTCGTTAGGAATTTTATTAGAAGGTCCGCCTGGAGTCGGGAAATCCCTCCTGGCAGAGACATTAGCAGATGATTATGTAGCTGATATCATGAAAAGATTAAAATGCGGTAAAATCTCAAGGAGTGAGATTCTTTTCGTGATAGATGGTTCAAGAGATTCAGACAGACGTGATTTTGAGGGGCTACAAACTCTTGACGAAAAAGGTACAGACTTTGAATATGCTCAATTACCTAAAGCGATTATGGCGGCTAACAAATATGGCATCGCCATCTTAGTAATTAATGAAATCAACGCCATCTTAGAAAGTGAGCAAATCTCTTTTAACTCACTACTCTCCGAAAACTGTATCAACTTGATTTCGAAGCACGGAGAACGACATGAGCTAAATGAAGGTGCTAAGTTAGTTGTCATAGGAACTATGAATCCCGGCTTAATGGGAACTGTAGAGCTACAAGATGCTTTCGATGACAGATTTGTTCCTACTATTAAAATCAGTTATCCATCAGCTGCCAGGGAATCAAAAATCTTAAGAGACGTAACTGGTGTGTCGAAAGATGTTGCCGATATAATCGTTGAGACAGGTAGAGCTTTAAGAGATGGTTGTGTAATAGATATGAATATTCAGAGGATCTTTAGCACCCGAAAAATGGTTAATTTCTGTAAAGTCATTAAGAATATGCCAGAAAAGTTTATCGGAACTAATATAGAGAACCTAATCATTAATAGGATCTGCGAGGACAAGAAAGCAGTTAATACGGCTAAAACGGTTATGATAAACAAGAAATTTGAGGAGAAATTAACCCAAGCAGTTAAAGCTATGAGAAATCCTTCCGAAGTTAAAGTCGAAGCTCCTAAAGTTCAAATCAAAACAGGACAAGAAAGTACAGCCATTACTCAAATGAGACAGCTTATTCACTCAAAATATGTGGCCGGAGGAGAAAGTGCGATCTTTAATAGTAAAGGGGAAATTAAATGGGGAGTATTAGACGGAATATGGAAAGCTGAGCCTGAAACTATTCAGGAATACTTCAAATTATCAATTCCATTATTCGGAGATTTGTATAGAGATCCCGTCACAGGAACTGGGAATGAACCAGAAAAGAATGGAGCAGTCACACGAACTTATATTATATGGCTTAACCGCAAGCATAAGGAGGACTTAATGGAGTTTATCACGAAAGTGGCTCCTATTATACCTGAGGAACTTTTATCCTAAATAGGCTATACTCAGTTAGCATGCCTAACTGAGATGGTCACCTATTAAAAAGGTAAAAAAAATAAAACCGAGTGATTAAAAATGATAAAATTAGAATATAATAAAGAAATGGATGCCAGCTTAAAAGACTTTGCTCAGAGAATAGCAAATAAAGAAGTTGGCCTAAGATGGGTGGATCAGAGTCGTTTCTATACAGATGGTGAGACAATCTACTTATCTACAGAAGTACAAAATGACTACAATGCCATAACTGGCTTACTCTCACATGAGGCAGGCCATATTGGTTATGGTTCATTCAGTATAGACGCCAAAGCCTTAGCTGCTACCTGGAAAGAAAATAATGTTCAACTTATTCAGGAAATAGCTAACGTGACTGAGGATCCTCGAGTAGATAAAATTCTTAGTATTGAATGGCCTGGAGCTTACGATGGAATGGTTAATTATATTAATAATTCCGGCGTAAATGAAAGGTTTATTAAAAATATCGAGGAGACTAAGAATATTTTAGGATATATCTATATGTTCTTAAATGACGAGAAAGGCTTTGATAAGAAGCCTGATATAGTTCCTATTACGGATGCTGAGTGGAAAGTTATTGGTGACATGAAAGAAATCCTACTAAAAGAACTTTCTACAGCAGCCTCAATACTGGCTATGAAAAATATCCATAACATAGTTAAGAAATATATTCCCGAGAATAACCGAAATAATCAAAAGAGTATGCGGGAAATGTTAGGAGATAATATGATTAGACATCCTCATCAGAATAGATCGACTAACTACGACAAAGCTCGAGAAAATCAAGAAGCAGCTCAAACTAATCAAAAGGTTGCCGAGGAGTTAGAAAAGATCGAGGAGGAACTTAAGAAACAAGCTAAAGGTAAAGCTAAAGGTAAAGGCCAAATTGACCCAAAAAATATAAAATTAGGAGATGGTGAAGGAGAAGGCGAACCAGTAGCTCGAATTGACTTAGGAATGAATGTTCCAGGAAAGAATGACTATAATCCTAATGGTGAGCCAGACATCCCACTTATAGAATTGGATCAAGCTACAAAGGAGAGATTAATTAAAGAGTTATTAGAGAAATCCAAAGAGCAAGTCGAAAAGGCGATCGCAGAGACGAAAGAAATTAAGAAACGACCTAAACCAGAGCTTACATGTGGCAGAAAAGTAAATACTCATAAGATCGAAGAATTTAGAACATGTAGTGAAACCCGAGCTCATAGCTTAGTTCTAAAGGAGAACGCCGCTACTATTAAACGGCTTAAAGTTAAGTTTAAAGACCTTAAGAATAAATCGGGTATGGATAACTCCCAAAGAAGGGGCCGATTAAACTCTAAGCTCATTAGAGCCGTGACTTCTAACTATACTTACGACAGGATTTACTCCCGAAAGATTAGAGATAAGGAGTTAAGGCTATTAGTTATGGTTGATGTTTCAGGCAGTATGTCAGGTGATAAGATAAGTATGGCTAAGGAGGCATTAGTAATCTTGGCAGAATCTCTACAGGGAATAGCTGACGTTAAGATCGTACTATTTAACGGAAGCTACGAAGCCTATAACACCGTACTTAAAGATTGGAAGGAGAATATCACAGCTAACAAGACTGACAGGATGCGATCTGGACGATCTAACTTGGATGGTGTTAGTATAGCATATGAGGCCAAAGACTTAAATCCAGATGACTACATTATAGTTATCTCTGATGGACAGCCAGCGGGAAGTGGTTATGGTATTACCGAAGCTATTGAGGACTTAAAGCCTGTAAAGATGAAACATAAGATATTCGCCTTCTCAATTTACGCAAATGGCTCTTACTTAGAGAAAATGTATGGTAATAACTACTGTATAGTAAATAAGAGGAAAGAATTAGCTCCTAAGCTCTTAACAGCCGCCGAAAGAATAATTAGAGAATTTAAACATAAATAAACCTCACAAATTTTTTATAGGCCGTATTACTATGCCAGAATTACTGGTATAGGCGGCCACCTATAAAAAATAAAAAAATAAGGTGATTAAAAAAATGAGTATAAGAAGAAAATGTGAATCGTGTGGTCATATATTAGGACCAGATGAGGAGTATGCCGAATGTACTGCTTGCGGTAATACTCTATGTTTATCTTGTATTACAGAATGCGTAGAATGTAATGAACCATTATGTAGTAGTTGCTCTATGGAATGTGTAGAATGTGGTGAAATTATATGCCAAGACTGTTATGTCGAATGTAGTGATTGTCATAATGAGCTTTGTCTTTCATGTGCTAAGACTTGTGCTACATGTAGTGAGTATATATGTCCAAACTGTGCCAGAATATGTGATTGGTGTAGTGAATATCATTGTAGCACTTGTACTAAACCAGCTAAAGGATTCGATAATACATTTGTGTGCGCTTTCTGTAGTAGGGAGCATGACGTTCAACCTGAGGTAGAACCAGATAAGGAGAATGATAAAAATGATTGAAGTAAAAATACAAGAGAAAAACGATGAGGCTTTAACTTTTCGGTTGCCAAGCTCATTAAAGGAGAAGTTGCCGGGAGCTTATAGCGAAATAGATAACGGAAAAGAATATATTCGATTTAAAGACGGGAATGCCATAGGTCAGCTGATGAGAGATTTAGTCGAAATGTTTGTTTCAGGTAGAATTGAGAAAGCAAATACTGAGATAAGAGCTTTAAAGGAGATTGTAGAACATAATGCTCAGGAGCTTAAAGATAAGAACAAAACTCTAAACGATACCGTTAATGACTTTATAGCTTGTAAAGAAGGAGCTATTGAGCTATTAAAACTAATGAAAGAAGTTAAACCTACTCCTAAGCAAATGGGAGTAGTTGATATGAGTAAAATAAAGAAACTTCAGGAGGTGCTTTAAGTGAAAGATGAAGCGTATATACCCGATAAAATAAAGAAGTTAGTTTCATCTATATTTAAGCAGTTTGTGCCAGAAACAAATTTCGGTATGGATGGTGTAATTATAGAGAAAATACTTAACGGAGAGCCTCTAATAGATATAATAAGGTTCTGGATGAAAAATAACAGCTATGAGGAACCAAATAACATTGAAGAGCTATTAAAAACATTCGAAAAAATAACTACGGAGGAAAAAGAAAATGTTAAGCATAGATGAGTTAAAGATTAAGTTCGATCAGTTAGTTAAACGTCTTGATGAGGATGAATCTAAACAGCATTATGCTATGAGCAGATTAAAAACTATGTACGCCAAAATTGTCATCCGAATTAAAGATTTAATAGAAGTCTTTATGTCGGGAGATATACATTGGACATGTGGTTTTTGCGAACAAGCTCAGAAGGATATTTTTAAAGAGGTCGAACGCCTCAAAAAGTTAAGAACACAGCTTAGAGAGGTGATATTTAAAATATGAGTGATGACTTGTTTAATTGGACATCGGGAGAACAGGCCCCTAAAACCAAGCCTAAAAAGGAAAAGAAGCCTAAAACTAATAAACATCCATGTCCTTATTGTAGTGGAAAATATGTAGATATAAAAGGTCATATAGCTAATCAACATCCAGAAACGCTACCCGGAGGAAAGATTAAAGAAAAGGAACCTGAGATAAAAGCTAATCCAGAGAAGGAAAAGCTACAGCAGGAGCTTGTTAAAATGTTCCGTTATGCTATGAATGGCAGAAAGCAATATAAAAATCTTGGAGTTAATGATCCGGCAGAATTTGAAGCCTTATTTATATCTACACTATATAAAATATAACTTAGGTGAAATAACTATGGGAAGGTATTACGGGAATCGTCGTCAATTTAGAGAAAGATTAAGATGCGACAGCGATTATGGAACCGTTCTTAAAATCGCATATATAAGAACACAGATTAATAAAAAGCGGAAATGGGAGCCAATCGGTTTATATTGTCCAAACCATGAAAAACTATTTCCATTAGAATGGGAGTTTATAAACAGATTAAACTACATGTTCAGGAAATGGAATGGGTGGAAGTGGGAATCGAGGTTCAGAAATATGATTAAGCGCTACTTTTGGATGAAAGATTATAGATCGAGGAATCCGAAACCTCAATATTAAGGAAATAATTTTTTTTAACTTTATTTAATATTTTATACTACTTTTCGAAAAAAATTCCACCATGGGATGATATGAATATCCCAGAGGCGTTTTTTAGCTTGCCATCGAGTTTTGAGCTAAAAATAAAAAAAAGGTTAAGATAAGTTTAACTTATCTTTCATGTATTCTTTAGTGTCGTCGAGAATACTCTGCTGATTCTCATTAACCAGATCCCATTCTCGTACAACCCACACTAAGATTTGTTCGAGACCGTCCATATATTTTACCTTCTCAGGATCTGCTGTATCTCCTCTATGCTTAATAATAAAATCGGTTATCGATCGAAGAATATTTTTTAATACTGTCCCGGCAGAAGTATCAGGCATCTCGTCCGGTTTAACTCCCCTTAAAGTCATTATGGCAAAGTAGCTCAGGTTATCCATTACATAGGAAAATATAAACCAGACACCATTAAAGTCCTCTCCTATTAAAACAGGTAGCATCCCTTGTACAATTCCAATTATCTGAACTATAAGAAATACTAATAGTTGCGCGGGTGTTAGTATAGGAGCTTTAATCTTTCCTTTCCATGCTTTTTCTCCGGGTTTATTAATTTTCTCAGCCTCAGGTAGGGGCCTGATACCCACACTGTTTTCTAATACATCATTAACCATATCAACCACCAAATCCTTTAGCTTACTTAGAGCTGACTTTTCGTCCTCTTCGGCTATTTCCTCATCCTCAATTTCTTTATTTTCATTATTTTCCTCACTCATTTTATCACCTCCTTATTTTGATTCCAGTTTTTCAATTCTACTTTCTAAATCATTTAATTTATTAAATAAATCAGATAAAGTTATCGTATTTGCCTTCGATAGCTCTACCTCATTTCGAGCAGATTCTTTTTGCTCGGTAGTATTAATAGATTTATCTACGTCATCCGGATATATTATTTCCATTAAAACCATCCCACAATTTGTATATAGGCATTACCGCCACCACCAAAATTATACTCAAACCATCTAATAGCAGGATCAGCTAATGGTATAATTAATTGAACCTCAGCAGCCGCATTCATTACGTGGTTAAGTATATAATTTGTAAAAAGATAAGGTCTAAAAAAATCATTCGCAGCTACATTTCGATATAAAGCAATAACTATATTCTTATAACCGGCTGGTACAATAGCAGAAACATCCTTAATGTGCCATGCTCCATCTACGGTAAGAGTCGCACCTGTACTTGAGTAATCCCAGAAGGGAGCATCCCTCCATTGTATTAAATCTGATATTCTATTAGCTATTTGGCCTATTAACTCTGAATTTTCTTGATCAAGGGGACCACCTGATATAAAATAAATAGCATCATCTAAAATTATGTGCGATACCTTAGTTTGAGTGTTAAATTCAACCGCTCTTATAATATACTCACCAGTAATATCATTAGGAGAACTTGTAGTAATATTCGTATCAGTTATGGGAATATTAGCTCCTACTGTCATCGTTTCTCCTACTTGGAACATACCCTCAGTCGGATTCTTTATTTCTAAAACCAGGGTTAATAAATACTGCTGTTTAGAAGTTAGTGTGTTATCACATATAGTCTGGAGTTTGGCTTCATCCAGGATATTAGCATAAGTGTCCTTCTTAATATTATTTCCAGATCCTGATTCGACTCTTAATCTTGTAGTGCCTATGAAACCACCGAGTAAGACTACCTTATCAACTTTAATAGTCTCCTTTTCTCCTGTTATTGAGATGATATCGTCTGTCGCAGCTAAATTATACCCACTATCGACATCCAGATCATTACAAAGCAACTCTAAATCATTATTTAAATACCAGCCACCATATACTGAATTGGCGTACTCATCGAGAATAACTCTAAGGGTTTTATCAGCTTGGAAATTAATATATGGAATTTTATCATATTCTCCTATGCCGTATTTAAGCGCAGTCTGTTTCCAGTAGCAGTTCTGGCCTATTGTATATCCTGAATCCCAAGAATAACCAATAGCATCTACAGCACAGTACGAAACATTCGGCGTAACTCCTCCATTCCATACTCTTAATCTTAAATCATAAGCTGGACCTACGTTATTCGAAAATGCTATATCAGAACCAATTTGAACACCGTTTAAATATACATCATATTTATACTGAGCTAATCCTTTATAAGTTCCACTTGTTGATTCAAAATCAATTCTAAGGTGTGGAAAATTAAACGATCCTAATGGAACTGAATCGTAATCCGAATAAATAGTTGTGTATGTCGCAGCTCCATCCCACCACTGAATAGTTAAAAGACCGGCACTTGTGGCACTTGCGGTAATTCTTAACCTTAATAAACACACTCCGACACTATTTCTTATTTCATAATCTACTATCGAATGATTAGCTCCGCTTAGTTTATATGGATATAAATACATTTCTATTGTGCCAGATCCTTGTGTTCCAGCATTAAATACATCAATAAGATCAGCATCTCCTCCTGGAATTGAACTAACTCCTTGTATTATACCATAATGCCTATATAATAATATTGAGGCTACATAAACCCAATTAGTAGAAAGATCGAAATCTCCTGGAATACCACCATCCATATCGTATGTACCATAGAAATAATTTATATACGCTCCAGCGTCAGCTGTCGATATCACAGAATAGTTATTTATAAGATAATATACTATGTTAGCGAATGTATAGTTATAAAAATATTCATCCGGTCTTATCGAATCTATATCTTCGGCTTCTGATACACATTCAGCCTCTGTTTCGTCCATAAACTCTATATGTTTAACTCTGCCAGCAAATATATCCTGAGCTGAAGTCGAACCTCCAGAGGTGTAGTTATCATTTATAGTTATATCATCCTGCTCTCCTACGGCTACACTTTCTAAAAATCTGACATCCGCATAAGGATATTCTCTAATCTCTGTACAGATAACAGCTTCCTCTATATCATCTTCATCATGACTTGTCATTATACTTCCTCGAATACTATATTTCCTTCCCAAACTCTCTGGGATGCCTTAAATTGAAACGACTTAATTTTAACCTTAATATATTCTCTCATAACTTCACCTGAATCAATCCATTTTACATACTGGCCTTCGCCAGCAACATCATAAACAAATAAATATAAATCATAGCCATAACTTCCTCCTGAGGCCATATGTTTAAGTAAAAACTCCTTAACTTTATTATAATGATCCGAATCAGTCACTCCATCTACTTTCCTAATTATACATTCCATAGGAGCCATAGACTGAATAAATTTACCGGTATTAATTCTAATGCTGGTATGACCGGCGCTATGAACTACCCGATCCTTATTATCAACCTTATCTAAAAAATTCCGGGAAATTAAATAAATCCATCCACCAGCAGCACTTGGGCTTGCTTCATCTCCCGTACTCCAATTATTTGGCGTGGATGATAATTTTCCAATATAAACGTGATGTAAAACACTCATTGTCATTATGTTTTCCTCCTACTCCGTTTCTTTAATCTATATATTTGATAAAGCGTATTTTCAATTCCTTCTAATCGATCACGCTGTTCATCCAATTGAAATTGAACACTACTTCCTCCCATTCCTCCTAAAGCAGATGTACCAGCTCTCGTCTCTAACGGTATAACTGCTTCCTTCTTATACTCCTCACCTAATAGAGCTAAAGTAGGGGCCGTGACTATACCTCCTTCTTGTAGCTTTGCTATTCTTTCAATATTAACTCCAGGTATTAAATTAATGGCATCGATAAAGAAATTTATTATATCTATAATCCCATTAACGATCCATTTAATTCCTTCCATTAAACCTTTGAAAAGAAATGTTACGGCATCAACTACCCATTTAATACCGGCCGCGAACACATTTACCAGCCAATCTATTAATGGTCCCAGCCGCTCCATTACCACACTTAACGCAGCTGACAACTTCTCAAATAAAGGCATTAATGGTTTCATGATGGCAAGTATTACTTCGAACACTATACGCAGTGGTATTAGAGCAATCCGAAGTATAATGCCAATTACCTTACCAATAGATTCAAACACAGGCATTAACTCCATTAGGATTTCCAGCAAAGGTTCTATGGCTTCCATTAAAACCGGTAAAATCTCAGCAGCTAATGTAGCAAATAGAGCACCAATTATTTCGAAAATAGGAAGGAAAGGCTCCATAATTATAGATAATCCTTCGAATATAGCATCGAATAAAGCGAGAGGCCCAATTGACTTTTTCATTTTATCAAGGCCATCACCGAACATCTTTACTCCTTTAGCAAACTTACTTGACCCAATAGTTTCACCAAGATCCTCAACTGGTTTAAGGTCTTTAAAGACATCCATTACATCTCCTAAAGATTCCTCAACTTTAACTCCAAGAGTGTCTAAGAAATTATTCATAGATTCGAACTCCTTAGGCAGTCCTCCTAAGGCGTCGAGGAACTCATCAAAATTTAATTCATCTAATTCCTCCTGAACGGCTTCTATACTCTCACCAAAAGCATTTAAGCCATCTGATATTTCCTCTAATCTTAATAGATCCCGTGGATCCTCTGGGTCGCTCATTTATTATTTACCTCTCGGCTTTGGAAAGTCCTTTTTAAAGAATGTTGGATCGACATCCCAATCATCTGGTAAATCAAACTCAACATCCTCATCACCTTTCTGTTTAGCAAACATTTTTCTAATTATATAATCCGGCCTTCTTAGTGTGTAAGTTAGCCAAGCGTAGTTCAAAGCTCTACGATAATCTACAACAGTCATATCTAAGATATCGTCATCCGTATATCCTAATATGTCTCTTAATAGATATGTCTGATATTCGTATGGTATGTTAGCTCTTTCGGGATTCCTTATACAACCCATAAAAATTTGAGCCTCCTTAAAGAAGGCCTCATTCTTATGGGATGCTACAAAAAATCCCCTAACTGTGCCTCTATGAACAGCGCTTTCAATTCCTTAAAAGGTGTATCTATCGTGACTTTCGGCCCATTTTCTATTACTGCGTTTAAAAGTTTAACTATTAGATCCCAAGAATAATCCCCACTTCTTGCGGCCATTATTTCTTTAGGAGCAATGTTATTTTCCTTTAACGCTCTGAGGGTTAAGTCTTTTTTAAATACAACCTTATTTTTCTGCTCGTTTGTTTCTTTTGACATATTAATTCCTCCAATTTTAATTTTTATATTATTTAAAAAAATATTTTATGTAGTTATTAGAGCTGATGGATCGGGAAGGTCAACGAAATTACCTTTATAGCTTATAGCCATATCCTCACCTCCCTTAAACACAACAGATGCTTCCGATGATTCTCCTGCTGGCGCTATTGCTACAACATCATGAGAATCAACATAAACATTCGTGACTTGAATATACTTCTCCTCTCCTACAGTGTCATCAATATATAGGATCAAAGTTTGTTTAGCTTTATTCTCGTATGTCTTTTCAGCTTCTTCGAGTAGCGTCTTATCATTTACCTTACCACTTATAGTAAGAGTAAAATCGATGGCTCCACGCCAATGCTCAGTCTGTTCTAAATCAGAAAATTCCTGAATACTCTCATCAGGTAAGTCTATAACCATTTCCATAGTCTGTATTTTAAGACCTGTTATATCGACAGCATTCCATTTAATTACGAGCTCTCGAGCTGACTTACCACAATCTAATAATCCAGAATCATCCCAATTTGACCATCCTCCTACACCACTACCCCAAGCTTGATTGTGGAAATCGTTAGAACAACTCATAGCTTGAGTATTATCGCTAAAAGACGCCATCTTAATAGCTACGACCTCTTTCAATAGCTTCGCAGGTTCTACCATCAGTTTATATTGGGTTATTTTACCTCCTGTTAAAAGTCGATCTATGTGATTTGATCCTGCTTTATCGGCATTTCTATATTGAATCCATATAGTGTCCTCATCATCAAAATCACTAAAATCAGCATCAATAACTCCTGTTCCGGTTCCCCAGCTTCCTGAAACAGCTTTATGTGAAAAAGCTGCTAACATTAAAAATGGGTCACGTAAAGCCATTTCTAATGATCCAGTTCCCGGAGTTAAGGCTTCAGTGAATATACAATTCGGAATTAACGAATCGAATGTTCTTTCTACTGATTGTGTATATTGACCTTTTGGAGGAGGTAATGTTTTCATCTTATTGAATGGGATATTCTGATCTACCGAAGGATCACCTTGCTTATATCCACCACTCTCGATTCCCCAGTAAGCATAACTATCTATTCCTGTGTATGGTCCCATTTTTTATTTCCTCCTATTCTTTTATTTGGTTTAAAATCTCATTTAAGGATTTCAGCTCTCCTTCGTTATGAACTAATTGAGTTCGTAGCTGATTTAATCTCATCTGAGCTTGGTTCATCTGTGCTTCAAGAGATTGGATATTATTAACCAGGTTATCTCGAATGAGTTCCTTATCTTTAATTTTTTGTTCTACATTTTCTTTAAATTTTTCCATTTTTACTCCTCTAATTATTAATTACGATCCATTGATTTCTACGACCTAATCCCGTCTTTCCATTGGTAATTATATCGTAGGTATAATTCTTGGCTATTTCCAAGAAATACTCATTATACTCTAAAACTATTATTCCGTCTTTTTTAAGATGTGTTTTCATTAAATTAATATAATTTATAGATTTATTATAAATTTCCTCATTATAGATAAATAATTCATATAAAATACAATCAAACTTACCACTCGGAATATTAGTAAAGGCATTAAGATTGTGAATAGTAAGTTTTTCGTTAGTATGGAGTTTATTGTATAATCCTATTATATCCTCCTCTATTTCATAGACTATAAGGCTATTAACATTTGGATTATTAAGAATTGTATTTACCGACGTTCCCATTCCTAATCCTATGTTTAAAACATCCCCTTTAAATAAATCTTTAATAAGCTCATATTTTTCTATGTCGTAATCATATCCTATAGTATGCTTATTAAATCTCATAATCTTTTTACCATGCTTATATAAAATCTCAGCTTTGCCATATGTTTCTATTATATTCTCACCATTACTATGATCTGGAAATCTCATGGATTATGACCTCCTGCTATACTATTTCCGACAGCCGTAATTATCCCGTTGCTAACAGTCACACGAAAATTAACCCCGTCATCAAACCAACCACTCCATCCTGCACTTCCATTAACTGAAAAACCTCCAACAGCATCTATAACTCCAGAGAAATATCCGTCCTTAAATTTAAGATTATTTGCGGAATCGCCTATATCTATTTGGTCAGTTGTTTCAGGTCTAACGGTTTCTTGGGCTACACCATAATTTAAACCTATTTCTAAATGTTGCGCGGCATTCTTAGTTATGCCGTGAAGTTTCATAATCCTATTTATTCTGTCATATTTAAAAGTAAATCCGCTTAATCCATAAAATAAAAGTGGAGGAGGATCAGTAGTAGAAGCGCCTATTTCTACCCCATTAGAGCCATTATCATCAATAGCATACATCATAGAAATCAATTGATATGTAGAATCGCCTTGGTATAAGTTAGTATAGTCATCGACATTTGTGGTAGCCGTAGAACTTACGACCATACTCTTTTGGACATAGAAACCTGGAAATAGCGGAGAGTTTCCTATAAGAACGTCTGCATTCGAACCTCTAAAATATAATCCAGAACTATTTTGATTATTTGTAGCAGTAAACGATCCTGTCAGATAAAGTCTTTTAAGAGCTGTAGTATATGTAGCTATATCTCGAGTATAATTAGCATCTAAAATAACATTTTTACTAAATTGTATGCTCGTTGTAGGATTTAAGATTAGATTAGCTGTCGGAGTTATTAATAGATTACACGATCCTATTGTAGTTATTTCTGGCACATCAGATGAAGTTAATATTCTAATGTAATCGTCTTCATCCGCATTAGCTATTATATCAATTCCTACTGACGAAGCTATTTGTGAAATGCCTGTATCACATTTAAATCCTAATATTTCAGCTCCCGGTGCAAATAGAGACATAGTGACTTCTGAGGCATCATCAGATTGAATTATCATAGTTGGCGATCCTATAAGTTTAAGTGAAAGAATACCAGCGCTTCCGAATTGCCAATTACGAGCAGATACACCATCGGGAAGTAAATTTATTTTTCCTGATGTAGCAAAATTGAAATCTCCTCCATTTGAGTTTATCCCGTCTAACTGGAGTGTGTCTCCGTCATGCGTTCTATTAGTTGTAGCTTGGTGGTCAATATCTCCTGAAACAGTTTTAGCGTGATGATCTGAAGCGCCTATATTAGTAAGCGAAGCATGATCTTTTTCATTTAAATCTGCCAAATTCAGTTCTCCGGCAGTCGTCTTACTATGATGCTGATCCGTAAGAACGTTAGTTAATGAGGCATGATCTTTCTCATTTAAATCAGCTAAATTAATATCTGCGGCTACAGTTTTAGCATGGTGATCTGAAGCACCTATATTCTGTAAATCATTATGATTTCGAGTGGTTATATCAGTTAAATTATCTATATGAGCATTAGGTAGAGCACTATGAGTTGCTATATCAGACGCTACAGATGCTTTAGTCGCAGCATCCTGATTATTTACAGGATCCAGCAGATTTTTAATAAGATTACTCCCGGCATCAATATATCCACTATTAGTATAAAATACTATATTTTTTCCTACAACATTCGTTTCAAGCTTTAAATCAGCTCCCGATGATTTTATTGTTAAATTATTCCTTCCCGTAATAGTATTCGTTCCACCAAGTGTGTCTCTTAATAGTACAATACCATCGGATAATGGAGCGGAGGCTTTATCTCTAACTTCGATAAATACCGACGTCTGATTAGATACAAAGGAGAATTGAGAACCGGCACAGTCAAAAGTAGTAGAGCCGGCAGTCGCAAAGTTAAATGCTCCTCCATTAGAATTAACACCATCAAATTGAAGTATATCACCATCATGAGTATGTGTTCCGGGACCAGTGACTTGATCATCTACATACTTTTTAGTCGCAGCATCCTGATCTAATGTAGGATCTGCCATATTAACTATTTTACCTTCGGCCCCTATAAACGTTAATATTGGAACATCTAAAACCGTCGATAATTCTATATAATCATCGACATCACCATTAGCTTGAAGTCTTATTTCGTGAGAAGATATAATGTCGAGCTTATTATTGGTTTTTTGCCACCATATATATGCACCATTACTAACATCCTCTATTAATCCTATGCCGACTGATCCAACATAATCAGATTTTATACCAATAACTCCTATTCCGCCTATACAATTTAACACTGGAAATGTAAATCCTGTAGGATCATCTGTAATTTGAATATATCTTGTCGTAATACCCTCAGTTTTAAAATTTAAATGACCTGAGGTAATAAAATCGAAATCTCCTCCATTTGAATTAACTCCATCTAACTGGAGGATTTCTCCATCGTGAGTATGAGTATAAGGATCATTGCTAACGTATTCTAATGCTCCGTTAGCAGCATTCCATCGTAGTATATCCCCATCATTAGGGGCTGCCATACTACATTCTAACTTAAATAAGATTGTCCCATCTGACTTTTTGATCTCAAATGGACAAATTAAACTATATCCCGGATAACTATAAAGGCCAACTCCGGGAGAAATATCTCCTAATTTCTGTATTCTTATAAACGTCCTATATTTATTAGTTCTACGCTTTCGATCTATGCTACGATATGAGAACGCTAACGTAGATGATTCTAAAATACTTAAAACATCTTTTTCTAAGGCCGTGCGCTTAGCCATAGAACTATTTCTAATTTCTATAA
>Ga0180433_10001198_pt1 | contig 43875 bp, 40 predicted proteins | sample SS_ome_8_FD_132980 | JGI IMG/M metagenome (GOLD analysis project Ga0180433, IMG submission 132980) | Hypersaline lake sediment archaeal communities from the Salton Sea, California, USA - SS_1_D_1 metaG | ecosystem: Environmental > Aquatic > Non-marine Saline and Alkaline > Hypersaline >...
AAGGCTTTGGGGATTAGGTTTCGCGCTTTTTCAGCTTATTTTTGAACGGAAATTTCAGCTGAATTTATAAATTCAGCGAAATTGAGCTCAAAAATGGAGCCAAATAGCGAGGAATATAATCTCTGAATGCTTTTGACGACACTATCTAAGAACTGACGTCAATCAGCTCGATGTCAAACGTCAAGTCCTTGCCTGCCAAGGGGTGATTGGCATCGAGCGTCACCATACTCTCGTTGACATCGACAACAGTGACGATGGCTTCAAAACCCTCTTCACTCTGAATCTCAAGTTGTTGTCCAATTTCTGGGCTAATGTGTTGAGGGAATTGCTCCCGATCGACACTTGTGACAAGCTCCTCTAAGTGAGGGCCGTAGGCCTCGTCACATTTGAGTGAAATCGTCTTACTCTCACCAGGCGACATCCCCACCACGGCATTTTCAAACCCTGTGATCACCCGTTTATCACCGAGTTTAAACTCGATGGGGGCCCTTTCAATGGAGCTGTCGAAGACCTGTCCATTCTCAAGTCGCCCTGTGTAGTGCACTTTGACGCTATCGCCATTTTTTGCTGGATTCATAGTACCTCCTATTCACCTCCCTTATCCCGTCCTTTTCTTTGTTTTGCAATAAAAAAACAATCAGTACAATCAAACCTATGAAACTCCGTATCGGCCTTATTTACGGTGGCGAGTCGCCCGAGCACGATGTCTCCATCTCAAGTCACAACAACCTCCTTTCTCACATCAATAAAGAGAGATACGAACCCATCTCTATCTACGTTGATCGGGAGGGGGCTAACTGGCCAAAGGTCATCGCGACTTTGAAGGATCACATTGATGTGGCATTCCCCCTTTTTCATGGACCCAAGGGGGAAGATGGGGCTATTGCCGCTCTTTGTGAGTTGCTCAACATCCCTTACGTGGGTTTTTCGAGCAAAAGTGCCGCATTAGCCATGGACAAGGAGTGGACAAAGCGGTGGCTTGCTGCAAAGGGGCTTCCCGTTGTCCCCTCTGTCACACTCGATCGTCAAAACATCCCAACTTTTGACGCGGCGCGCCGCCGCTTAGGATCCTCACTGTTTATCAAGCCCGCTCATTTGGGAAGCTCGTGGGGGGTGAGACACATTCACACTGAAACCGAGTGGACAAAGGCTTTAGATGAGGTTTTTGAGCTGGATCAGAAACTGATCGTTGAGAGGGCAATTAACGGAAGGGAGATCGAGTGTGCCATCTTAAATGATGAGGTCGCTCTTCCCGGTGAGATCATTCCCCCAAAAGGGCGTTTCTACGATCACGCCTTAAAGTGCACAGATGAGGAAGTGCTCATGCGCTACGCTGTTCCAGCACAGTTAACAGTTGAGCAAGTGAGCACTGTCCAGCGCCTGGCTTTGGCGACTCACCGCGCAATCGAGGGGCGGGGCCTATCGCGCATCGATTTCTTTCTAACTCATGAAGGAGAGTGGTTTATCAACGAGATCAATCCACTCCCTGGCCTGACCAAGACAAGTCTCTACCCAAAGATGTGGGCGGCGAGCGGTCTCCCATTTTCAGAATTGATCGATGAGCTGATTAAAAAAGTAGGTCAAGCACCGTCTTTTCAACATGTCTTATAACACCCCGGTAGGGGAATCGGTGGATCGCAAGGGTGGGATTGAAGTTAAGTTCGATGATGGCGTGATCTTTTGAGGCTCTTTTGGGCTCTTTGATGATGATGTCGACGCCACAAATTTTTGCCCCAGCAGCTTTTGCCGCATCGATGGCGATCTTTTGATACGATGGGTGGACTTGATCTTCAGCTTCAATGGGATCGCCTCCCGTCGAGACGTTGGAGTTTTTCCGCAGATAGATCTTTTTCCCTTTTGCCACAACGGATCGGGGCGTGAGCCCCTGAGCCTTCAATTCGTTTTTTTCTCTGGCCCCTAGTTTGAGGTGAATTTTGGGATATTTGTAGCTCTTAGGGTCGAGATTTTTTAGGTGCACCAGCTCGGCAACTGAGTGGAGTCCATCCCCGATCACATTGGCCGGCTCCCGGTAAACAATTCCGACACACTCATCTCCGACCACCAAAAAGCGAAACTCCCGCCCCTCCTGAAAGGTCTCAATGATCACGTCATCATCGTAGGTTTTCGCATGGGTAATCGCCGTTTTAACCTCAGATGGCTCACTGCAGATGGTGATCCCTTCCCCAAAGTTGGCGTGGGTGGGCTTGACCACCACCTTTTGCCCACGGCACTCGTCAAAGGTGAGTGAGATGGGCACTTGAAACCCCTTCTCTTTCAGGAGTTTTTTTGTCACGAGTTTGCTTTCCATGGCAAAGTAAGTCGTTACCGAGTCAATAGGGGTGAATGTCGCCTGTTTGATCAGGTGAGAGCTCTTTTTGTGGGTGATCCGGACAAAGTTAGCCCCTCGGTCCAATATTTCGACCTGATAGCCACGGTTGAGTGCCTCCTTAATGAGAATCTGGGTTGAGATCTCCATATCCTCGTACCCTTTAAAAAGAAAATCGGGAGCCTGGTCCATCGCCCGTTTCTGCACAATGGAGAGTTGGACGAGTTTTTCCTGTTTTTTGAAAAAGGCTTGCGGGCATTTTTTTCTCAGCAACGCCTCTTTGTGCTCTTTGGCTTTTTTTAGGCCAAATCCGAGGTGATCGAGCCCCTCTCTCTCCATCTCAGCGAGAACCCGAGCTGAGGGAGTGAGGTGGGGGTGCAAGACCTTCTCAATCTGCCCCTCTAAAAGATCACTCATCCCATATTTTTTGGCCGTTGTCCGCATAGAGCGGAGAAAGTTAAGCGCTTTTGTTTTAAAGAGGATCTCATCTCCATTCTTTTTGAGTTTCAAACCTTCCTGGCGGCCGTGAAGAGCGACGCGGTTTTGATTGTCTGTTAAGTCGTGCTGATCTTTCTCGCTCAAAGGTTTTGAGGGGATCGTGTCCAAATGGGTGAGAAATAGGGCGAGGAAGTCGGTCTCTTCTTTTGTGATACCGATGGGGGAGAAGGGGTTCACATCAAAGGCCCGCACCTCGACATACTCGATCCCCTGCTCCATCAATGCGTGCATGGGGCGCATCTTCGACGAGCCACACTTGGGGCGGATCCGCACGTAGTGCTCATTCTCCCGCTGGAAGTACTTATCGTTGATCTGCTGATCGGCGGAGAGCTTTTTGTACTTGGGGTGGGTGGTTGTCAGGGCCCACTCCATATCCCGGATGTACTCCTCAAAATTGTTGAAACTCACGGCGAGCTGATCGGCAATGCGGGAGTAATACCCAATGTGACTCATGCGCAGCGAAGTGGCATCGGGGTACGATCGCGTGTGGTAAGTGGAGTCGGCGACAGGGGAGGCACCAAAGAGGTAAGTGATCAAATAGCCGTGGCGCAAGTAGTTGCGGATAAGGGAGAGGTAATCTTCAGACGAGCGCTTTTCCTGGAAATTGAAATTGTAGTGGATCCCCGAGATCAGCTGCATCCGCTCCCCGTAGCGGTAGATGATCCCCTCGCGGTACATCTCCTTCAATGTCCCCTCTTCCGACGGGCCGTAGTCAGCCCGCTTGATCGGACTTTTGTAAGGAGGGGGCATGCTCAAGGGCCAGATGAGCTCATCATCGATATGTCTGAGCACAAACTGGTGGAGGTGGCGTAGATATCGCAGGTCAGCTCCCTTTCCACTTAGAGGTGGTGTGAGAAGTTCGAGCTGGGCCTCGGCAAAATCTGTCGTGATGAAGGGGTGGGTGAGTTTTTCTCCCAAAGATTTGGGATGGAGACGGCGAGAAATCTGTCCATTTGGGGTGATGCGAAACCCCTCTCTTTCAAATGCACTTTTAAACCACATAGCCATGAATCATACCCTTCTCTTCCCATAAAACACAATTTCTATTATTTCTAGTCTTATGGGGCATAAAAAACTAAATAATCTTATTTATTTTGTTTTATTAATCGAATTAATGGGGTGCGCTCGTTATTCTAAAGAGGAGGTTTGTGCCCAAATACTCGAATCACAAACACTCGAAACTCCTCAATCTGTGGCCTTTGAAGAGGGTGACTGGCTCGACCCTCAGTGGTGGCACCTCTTTAACGATGAGCAACTCACCCACTTAATTGAGAGAGCACTCGTCCAAAACCCCGACGCCTTAAGCGCCAAAGCGCGCGTCGACCGCCTCTTTGCCGAGGCTGGCGTGGAGAAATCCCCCCTTTACCCGCAGCTCTCCTTCCAGGCGTTTGACAACTACCAACACCTGAGCAAAGATAGCTTAGATCGCTTCCCCCCATCCCTTGTCCCCGCCGTGATCAACCAAGTCGACCTCACCCTCAACTTCCAGTGGGAGATCGACTTTTTCGGGCGGATTCGCCACACCTACCAAGCGGCCCTCAACGAGGCCTTTGCCGCAATTGCCGATCAAGCCCTCACCGATCTCATGATCACAACTCTCCTCACGGCGACCTACTTTGACTTAAAGTGGGGATTGATCCAACAAAAAATGACCCGCGCCCTGATCGATATCCGGCAAAACTACGCCTCTCTCATTGAGCTCCGCGTTAAGAGTGGACTGAGCGATGAAATTGATCTTGCCGAGAGTTTAATCCCCCTCAATGACTACAAGCGGCAGATGGCCCGCGTCAAAGAGGGGATCGCCCTCTCAACCTATCAACTCCGCACCCTAGCTGGCGTGGGCCCCGAAGGGGATCTCCCCATATCGCGCCCCGAGGCGGCCTTCAACGAACCCTTTCCGATACCGAGCGATCTCTCATCGGGACTCATCAGCCGCCGCCCCGACATCCAGGCAAAAATTTGGGCCATGGAATCGGCCTATGAGAGCGTTCAAGCGGCCGAAGCGGCCTTCTATCCCACCGTCAATCTCCTCGCCTTAGGAGGCCTTGAGACCCTGAGTTGGAATAAACTCTTCTCCGCTGATAGTTTTAAAGGGGCATTAAACCCCATCTTGAATCTTCCCATCTTCACGGGTGGGCGACTCCGTTCAAGCCTCAGTGCCAAAGCGGCCACGTTTGAAGAGGCCCTCTTTGAGTACAACCAGATGATTCTGCAAAGCGCCAAAGAGGTGGCCAGTAGCTTGACGACAGTCAGCTCCCTTGTCGATCGGGAGACCATCCAGGCGCAAAATGTCCAAGATAGCCTCAAAGAGTTTGAGCTCCGCTCACTGAGAGAAGAGAGTGGGATCGACAGCCGGCTAGAGCTCTTGCTATCGGCAGAAAACGCCATCTTAGAGCAGCTCACATACTTTGAGCTCAATTACATGCGGCAAGAGGCCCTTGTCACCTTGATCAAAGCCTTAGGAGGGGGGTATGGATCAACCTGCGAGCAGCAGTAAAAGGGGGCGCGCCCTCTTCATAACCATTGGGACAATGCTCCTACTCGGCCTCCTCTTTTTGGGGTGGTATATCGTCTGGGGACAGTTTGAAGAGACCACCCAAGATTCCTACGTCCACGGCAACATGGTCCAGCTCAACAGCCAAGTCCCCGGCATTGTCACAAAAATCAACGCCGAAGAGACCCAATTTGTCAAAAAAGGGCAGATTGTCGTCGAGCTCGACCGGACCGACCCCTTGATCGTCTTTGGGCGGAGCAAAGCCGAGCTTGCCGAGAGTGTCCGCCAGGTCGTCGAGCTCTTCGAAAATGCGATCAGTCTCCGCGCCGAGCTCGGGGTGAAAAAGGCCGAGCTTTTACAAGCCTCGTGGGACTTTGAAAACCGCCTCCCCCTCGTCGAGCCAGGGGCGATCTCCAAAGAGGAGTTTGAGCAAGCTCTGACCAATTTAGAGGGGGCCAAAAACAGCCTCATTCAAACTAAACACGCCTACCTCGCCGCCCTGGCCCTCGTGCAAAACACAACCCTCACCACCCACCCCTTGGTCAGGCAGAGCGCAGATAACCTCAGGGAGGCCTTTGTCAACTTAAGGCGGTGCAGCATCATGGCCCCCACAGATGGCTTTATCGCCATGAGAAACGTCCAAGTGGGGGAGTCGGTCGATGTGACCACACCCTTACTCGCCATCATCCCCCTAGAGGATCTTTGGGTCGAGGCCAACTTCAAAGAGGTTCACCTCAAACACGTGCGGATTGGGCAGCCCGTCACCATGAGAGCCGACCTCTACGGGCGGAGCGTTAAATACCACGGCACCGTGACCGGCCTTTCGGCGGGAACGGGGTCGGCCTTTAGCGTCCTCCCCCCTCAAAATGCCACGGGGAACTGGATCAAAATCGTCCAACGCCTCCCCGTCAGAGTCGATCTCAACGCCGACGAACTCATGCGCAACCCCCTCATGATTGGCCTCAGCATGCACACCCACATCGATACCCACGACCGGTCGGGACGGATCCTCGCCGAGGCGAAAAAAGAGCTCCAGCCCATCTACTCAACCAATATCTATCCCCAGCAAGAGTGGGGGGCCGACTACATCGTCAAGCAGACCATCCGCGCCAACGCCGACCCCGCCTTCATCGAAGAGATCGAGCAAATGGAGTGGTAGCGTGGAGGAGAGAGCGCCCTTAACGGGCATGCCCCTTGTCATACTCACCATCTCCCTCTCCCTCTGCACCTTCATGCAAGTCCTCGACTACTCCATTGCCAACGTCGCCATCCCCTACATCGCCGGAGGGCTCGCCGTCAGTGACAACGACGGCACCTGGGTCATCACCTGCTTTGCCGTCGGCAACGCCATCTGCCTCCCCCTGACAGGGTGGCTCGCCTCCCGCTTTGGGTCGGTGCGCGTCATGTTCCTCTCAACCCTTCTCTTCTCCATTATAAGCTGGCTCTGTGGCGCCGCCGTCACATTCCCCATGCTCGTCGTCTCCCGCTTTGCCCAAGGGCTTGTCGCCGGCCCACTCATCCCTCTTAGCCAGAGCCTCCTGCTGCAAAACTACCCCAAAAAACAGCGCAACCTCGCCCTCACACTTTGGTCCATCATTGTCGTCGTCGCCCCCGTTGTCGGCCCCATCCTAGGGGGGTGGATCACCTACGACTACAGCTGGCCCTGGATCTTCTACATCAACGTCCCCATCGGCTTCATCTCAGCCTTCCTCACCCTCCGCCTTCTCAAAGACCGCGAGACCGAGAAGGTGAAAAGCCCTGTCGACTGGACCGGCCTCATCTTACTTGCTGCCGGCATAGGGGCCCTCCAAGTCCTTCTCGACCAAGGGCAACAGATGGACTGGTTCCGCAATAACTTCATCCGCTGCTTAGGCGTCATCTCTGTCGTTTCCCTCATCATCCTCGTCATCTGGGAGCTCACCCATAAATACCCCCTCATCGACCTCCGCCTCCTCAAAAACCGCAACTACGCCATTGGGACCTTTGTCACCGCCATCTCCTACATGGTCCTCTTCGGCGCCATCGTGATCACCCCCCTCTGGCTCCAAGACTATATGGGGTACACCGCCACCTGGGCCGGCCTCGCCATCGCCCCCATGGGGATCATCCCTTTCTTTGCCCTCTATCCTGTGGCCAAGCTCATGAGCCGGATGAGCCTCAAACCCCTGATTGCCCTCTCCTTTGCCAGCTACGGCCTCTCCCTCTTCTACTTCACCACCTTCACCACCGACGTCAGCTTTGCTGAAATCGCCATCAGCCGCCTCTACCTAGGCATCGGTATCTGCTTCTACCTCCCACCCCTCATGGCCATCAGCATGGCCCACCTCCCCAATGAAAAGCTCAGCTCGGCGACCGGCATCTACCACTTTTTCCGCATCTTCGCCGGGGGCGCCGGCACCTCCCTCTTCGTCACCCTCTGGGAGCAGCGGACCATCTTCCACCACAGCAACCTCACCGCTTTCATCTCCCCCTACATCGACAACGCCAAAATAATGCTCCAATCCCTTGTAAATAAAGGGTTTACAGAGCGACAAAGCCTCGCTGAGCTCGACGTGATCACAAATGTCCAGTCCTCAATGCTCGCGACAAATGACGTCTTTTGGGCCAGCGGGTGGATTTTTGCCCTCCTTTTGGTCTTTGTTTTCTTTTTTAAGAAGCGGGATCGCCTCCCCTCAGAGGTTCAACCTGCTGAAAATCAGTAACTTAGCATTTATACAAATAATAAATATTTTATTGTTACAAAATTAATATAATGCTATAATTAAGTTAACATTAAGTTAATTAATTAAATAAAATAATAAGGAAATAATATGGACGTTATAAACGCAAATAATAATATTCAAACTGTTGATGCACAATTAACATATAAAAATTTTGGACTTTTTGGTCCTAAGCATGAGTATACAAGTCAGCTCATGTCAGATCTCCGTAATAGGATCATTGTTGGATTAAAAGGAAATAGTGGCGATCAATTCTTTCACAGTCTTTCTCAGTCTGAGCGTCAAATCGTAAAAATTGCTCTTACACATAAAGATGGTCAGCTAGGTTTTGTGAAGAAGTCTGGTCAAGATGATAATGGCATGACAGAAGGCCTTAACAAAACCATTGAGGCAATTCACGGAGAATGTGGAATTTTATCAAAACTTACTCAAATTGGACAGTCTAATATTGCTGTTGCAAAAGAACACCTTTTAGTTTCTACAATAAAGGGAATTTTCAATCTGGTCTTTGGAGATATTGGTCGGAGAGAACTTAAGTCATTGTTAGAGAAATCTGAGCGTTCTAACGACTCTTATGAAATCAATTACGAAGATACCGACAATAGAATAATCAAAATAGATAATCAAATTTATTCATTAGAAAATAAAATTAAAATTGAAAACGATAAATATAAAAATAAAGAAAATCAATTAATTTCAGAACAAAATAGAGTGAAATTAGATAAATTACAATTAGAGAATGAACTCCAAAATAAAAAAAATAATTACAATAATTTTCAATTTCCACAAACAAGCAGCTACAAAAGCGGTAACGAAAAAGTAAAATTTAAGCATTGGTGGTCAGATGAGATTGATGTAGAAGCGACATCAAACAGTACGATAGATAAAAAAGCTTACACTGAAGACATGAAAAAAACTCGTAATAAAAGAATGGGTATTTACGAAGAAGTGAAAGCTTTGGAAATAAAGCTAAAGGAAAAAGAGTCTAGGCTTCTTGAAATTACGTTTGAGATAGAACAAGCAAAATATGAAAAAAATATAGCAAATGGTAAGAGACAAGCAAGAATTGATTACTTGAATGAAAAAAAAGCAAATCTTGAATCTTCACAAGATACACGAACAAAAATTAACAATAAAGTAAAAGAAAAAATCCAAAATTATGATATGAGTGTAAATTCTAGTAATACGAGCCTATTATGTACTGAAATGAAAGATATAAAGTCGATCCATGAATCGAATAATAACATGAATAACGTTGATAACAACTTGCTAGATATAAACGAAAACGATAATGATGAACTCAATGATAATGAGATCACTATTATAAATTCGCCTTTCATTTTGAACAATAATAACAACAACGATAATAGACAGGCACCCATGAAAAAATTGAATCAGATGAATAATAACAACAACATTGAAAAAGATGAGTTTGAAGTTGTGAATGACGGAAAAGATAATAAACACTTCATAATTGGTAATGACTCTGAACATTTAGGTGGTGGAGAATCGTTTAACTAAAATATAAAAGTTGTTAAGTTAACTAACTTGAAGGCCCTCGTTATGAGGGCCTTTTTCTTTGCCCTAAAACAAGGGCCCCCGCTCCCAAGAAGGCAAACAGCGCCCCTACGATGAGGGGAAGACTGGCCATTTGCCCCGCTAGGAACCCTCCAATGATTGATGTGCCCGCTTCGGCAAAGACCTGGAGCGATTGATTGACGCCCAGGGCCTCTCCCTGCATGTGGCTGTTGACCGTTTCAGAGACCATGACGGCCGTATATGTGAGGGCCCAGGCGATGGCTAGTCCAGGTGGGATTAAGGTCGCGAGTAGGGCGTAGGATGAGGCTGGAGGGATTAAAATGAGCATGCCCAGGCCAAGGATGAGGGCTGAGAGGATGGTCGCCTTAGCGGGGCTGAGGCGCTTGGAGAGCTGCCCCTCAAAGAAGGGGGCGATGGCGATGGGCACTGAGAGGTAGGCGACGCTCTCTGAGAGGGTCGAGGCGTCCATGGCGAATTTGTCGACGAGGAAGATGGGGAGAAAGCTAAAGAAAAAGAAGATAGCGATAAAGAGGAGGAGATTCATCCCGTAGATAGGGCGGAGCTTGGGGAGTTTGGTCCCTTGGTAAATCGAGCTGAAGATCTTTAGGGGGCTAAGGGAGATCTCCTTGGAGGGAGTCGAAGTTTCCCTAAATCCGAGGGCCATGTAGAGGAACATGAAGGCAAAGACGATGGCGGCGAGCCAGAAGGGGGTGGCAAAGTTAAAGAAGCTCACTAAGTCGGGGTCGGAGAGCTTACCCCCAAGCAGGGGCCCGAGGACAAAGGCGAGGGAGCTAGCGGCGACCCCCCACCCAAAGTAGCGACTTTTTTCCTTGGAGCCCTCAGAAAGGTCGGCCATAGCTGCCTGGGCGATGACAATATTTCCCTCGAGGAGGCCGCAGAGAAAGCGGGCCAAAAATAAGATGATGGGGAGGTGGTAGGTGATGGAGAGGGCGCTCGCGATATAGGTGGGGATGATGGCCACGATCGAGATGAGGAGGATTTTTTTCCGCCCAAAGCGATCGGATAGTTTGCCCACCAAGGGGCACCCAATGAACTGCCCCATGGGGTACATCGCGAGGAGGACTCCAAGGAGGACATTGCGCATGTAGGGGGTGGTCGTGCCATTAAAAAAGGGATGGACGGGATCGAGAAAGAGGGGCGGGAAGATGGGCAAGGCCAAAGAAAAGCCCAAGTAGCCCAAGAATAGAATCGCCAGTATCGGAAATAGGTCTTTGAGTTTACCCTTTTTCATAGTTGCATCTCATCTTAATATAGATTATAATTGTCGTCTCTATGAATACGCCAATCTCAACAGACTCTGTTTCGCAAGGTCCCGTCACCATTGACAACCTCCCCATCACTGAGCACACCCGCTTTGCCATCGATCAGATGCAACTTGAAGAGCGCTTTGTCAACGAGGCCGCTTTTATCGGTGAGATCTCCGAAGAGATCGTCCCAGCCCCCTCCTTTGAATCGGAGTTTGCCCACCTCTTTGGCTTTTCTATTACCAATGTCCCATGGGCTCACTTCTCTCCACCAAAGCAGCGTGGAAAAAAAGCCCTCTTCTCGCGCAAGGGGCTCCTTCCCAACCTCCATCCCGATCAACTCATTACGCAGTGCTTTGATAACTTAAACGATGAGGAACTCTCTCACGGCAAGAAGCGGGCCAAGGAGCGTTTACGAAAGTTTCTCGATCAGCTCAAAGATTTAGAAGCCTTAATGCACGAGATATATACACGCATAAGCCAAATCCAAAAAGGGTGAGGGCTCAAGAGAGCTGCGGTAAATCACCTCCTCGTCTCCTAGCGTGTTGGAAACACGCGTCGTCGCCTGTGGGGGCAATTTTCCTTTGCTCTCTTGAGCCCTCATCTCCCTGAACTGTTGTGAATGCGCGTCGTCGCCTGTGGGGGCAATTTTCCTTTGCTCTCTTGAGCCCTCATCTCCCTGAACTGTTGTGAATGCGCGTCGTCGCCTGTGGGGGCAATTTTCCTTTCCCATTTTGGCCCCTTGATTCTCGAAGCACCGCTGTTGATTTACTCCTCGTCTCCTAGCTTAATTTCTAGAGACAATTTTTTTTTGTCTTTTTATAAAAAATTGATAATATCTTGGGCATGGAACGGATTAGTCCTCATATCGACATTGCCTTTAAAAAAATCTTTGGGGTCGAGGAGAACAAGGATCTCCTTATTTCGTTGATCAATGCTGTGGTCTCTGAAGACGATCAAGTGGTTGATATCACCCTTTTAAATCCCTACAATCAGAAAAATTTTCACGAGGATAAACTCTCAATTCTCGATATCAAGGCAAAGGGGCATCACGGAAAGTTATTCAATATTGAAATCCAGCTCACAGATGAGGCCGATTACGACAAGCGTGCCCTCTACTACTGGGCAAAAGTATATACAGATCAACTGCAAAACTCTGAAGGGTACTCTTTACTAACTAAAGTAATTGGGATTCATATCCTCAATTTTGTCTCAATTCCAAATATAGAGAAGTACCACAATGTTTTTCATATCAAAGAAAAAGAATCGGGACTTCACTACTTCAAAGACTTAGAGCTTCACACGATTGAACTCAAAAAGTTCACAAAGGACATTGGGACTAAGTTTAGTGACATTGCAGATAAGATCCATACAGCCCTTGATCTTTGGACAGCCTTTCTTGCCCGCTATGACCTCCTAAACCCCAACAAATTTGGAAACCAAGCCGCCAGTCCCGAAGTCAAAAAAGCCTTGAGCGTCCTTCAAATCATGAACTTTAATCGCGATGAGAGGGAGTTGTACGAAGGGCGATTGAAATGGTTCAGAACTGAATTGGGAATGATCGAAAAGATGGAAAAACAGGGGTTCAAAAAGGGCGAGGAAAAAGGTATGAAAGCGGGTCTTGAAAAAGGCCTAGAGCAAGGCCGAGAACAGGGCTTAGAGCAAGGCCGAGAACAAGGCATAAAAAAGGGCCTACATCAAGCCGCTCTTTCTATGTTAGATAAAGGGATGTCACCTGGAGAAATCTCTGAGCTTATCGACCTTTCTTCCGATGAAGTTCGCCTTCTCGAGCTTTCAAAAAAAAGAAGCCCGATTAGCTGAGGGCTTCGCGGTTTTTCTGTTTGATGCGAGCCAGTGAGCGCTTAAAGATGCGCATCAAATCTCTATTGATCATATCGATAAACTGACGCACCATGTGCCCTTTGATTTTAGGATCGGTATCCTCAGGGAATTGGGCAAAGAAAGGGGCCCACGCCGGCGACTCAATGGTCTTGAGCTCAGCGGGAGTGAGCGGTGGTAAGTTTTGCAAGTCTGTCGACGGAGACATAGTCTGGATCCTTGGGTTTGATGAGGTCGATGGCTTTTTGGACATCCTGCTTGGGGCCGACCTCTTTGCAGAGTTCTTCCTGCGCCTCTGTGATCTCCACATACTCATCGGTCGTGTTGATGATCTGTGGGCGGACGAAGATGATGATGTTGCGCTTCTCGTCGTCAGTGGTTGTGCGACGGAAGAGGGCTCCGAGTAGGGGAATCTTGCTCAAGAAGGGGACGCCCGATTTGCGGCTCACTTTGTTGTTGCGCACCATCCCACCGAGGACGAGGAAGTGTTGATCGGGGACGTGGGCGCTAGTGATCATCTCGGTTTTGGTGGTCTCGATGCCGCTCGCCATATTGGTGTTGGCTTGGGGCATGCGCATTGCTGAGCTGATCTCTTCGGAGATCTCGAGGTTGATGACATCGTCATCCCCCATCATCGGTTTAATGTTAAGACTCACACCGACATCGCGGTACTCGACATTGGAGGTGGTCTGCTGAGAGGCACCGACGGTTTCAATGACAGAGCCTGTGAAGGGGATGTTATCCCCGACAAAGATGCGGGTGCTCTTGTTGTCTTGGGTGATGATCTTTTGGTTGAGGACGATTGTCGTGTCCCCATCGTTTTGTAGGGCGTTGATGAGGGCGCCGAGGGTGAGAAAGCTCTTCCCTTTGTGGAAGATAATATCGCCGATGACGCTGAGGTCAAAACCCCGGCCAAAGGGGAGGCTAGCGAGTCCCGTTGGGGGTGTATTTGGTGAGACTGTTTGGAGAGGCCCTAGGAGTGAGGGAGTCGAGTGAGAGCCGTTGAAGTGGCCTGCACCGTAGCCCACCTTGTCCTTGATTTTGCCACCGCCGCCCCACTGGAGGCCAAAGTCTAAGCTGTTGCGCACGTCTGTTTCAATCACGAGGACTTCAATGAAGACTTGCTTGAGGGGTTGATCTAAGCTTTTGATCAGGTCTGAGAGTTTCTCAAGAGTGGACTCACTGCCAGAAAAAAAAAGGGAATTGGAGCTTTTGATCCACTGCATCGATCCAATCGCCTGGGCAATTAAGGGATTGGCCGCTGCTTGGGCATAGTGCTTGACCGCCTCTAAGATCTCGGAGCCTTCGTGGTACTGGAGTTTAAAGATTTTGAACTGACTGTCGTCTTTTTTGGGGGTGAGTTTCACCCCATCGATAGTGAGTGTCTCTCCCTCTGCAAGGGGTTTGATGAGAAAGTAGTCGCGCTCTTCTTTGAGAGTGAGTTCGTGCTGATTAAGAAGATTGGTCAGAGCTGTGAGAATGTTATCGGTCGTGGCGGGCTTTCCCGAAACGAGGGTGACGTTAAAGTCGAGGTGATCTTCGTTGTAGATAAAGTTGACTTGAGCCACTTTACTCACAAACTTGACAAACTCTTTGATAGGCACATTTTGAAAGTTAATCATGTGTCCCGCAGGTTCATCGCCGCGCAGAGATGATAAAAGACTAAAAGTTAAGGCCAAAAGAGCGATTTGTCGTTTCATATAAGACTCACAGATTGTATGTAGGGGGATTATAGCAGGGGCGGTAATTTGTGGCTTCTATTTTTTTAGAAAGAGCTATTATATTTTATTCTAACTTAACACAAAATTAATACACAGAATCCCCGTCCCTATATGAATGTTATGGTGAAGGCTATTTTTTCATGAGGATTGAGTGGTAAAAGTTGCGTTCAGCCTTTAGAGCGTGAAGCAGTGTTGACGCTTTGCGAAAGCCATGCCCTTCACCTTGATAGAGGTGGTACTCCACAAAGACATCGTTGCCCTTTAAGGCTGAGACGATGGCCTCTGCCTGGCTTTTGGGAACCACGGCGTCATCCTCTCCTTGGAGGACGAGAAGGGGTGTTTTGAGTTTGGTGATGTGCGTGCAGGGGGAGCGGTCGACCAAAGTAGCCATATCGGTGCCAACTAAGGTGTCGTCGTAGTGGGACTCAAACTTGTGCGTCTCGTTGTGCAAGGCGACTAAATCGCCAATGCCGTAAAGAGAGCACCCAGCGCTAAAGACGTTGTGAAAAGTGAGGGCACACAGGACAGTGAATCCCCCCGAGCTCGATCCCCGTATGGCCATTTTTGTCCCATCGACAAGGCTATCTTTCGCAAGAGATTTTGCGCAGTCGACGGAATCGGAGACATCGACAAGGCCCCACTTTAGGTTTAGAGCATCGCGGTAGGCGCGCCCAAAGCCGGTGCTGCCGCGGTAATTGACATCGACGTAGGCAAAACCGCGCGATGTCCAGTATTGGATGGCGTAGTTTAACGCAGCTGAGGCGTTACCTGACGGTCCCCCGTGGCAATTGACGATCAGGGGTGGTCTCTCTCCCTTAGGCCCTTTTACATTGGGGTTGCAGGGAGGGTAGAAAAAGGCGTGAGCCTGCTTACCGTCAGTTGTGTTGAAGGTGTAGGGCTCCGCAACAGAAATCATGCTCTTGTCAATAGTGTGATCGCTACTTGTGCGGATGGTATCGATGGCGCCAGTTGTTAAATCAAGGGTGACCACAGCGGCAAGGTGCTTGGGACCAGCCCCTACAAAGGCCACTTTATCTCCCATTGGGGCTACAAATCGGATAGAATTAAATGGGGTCTCATAGGTTTGGATGCGCCCATTTTCGTAAAGGGCGATGAAGTCTTGGGCCTCCTTTGTTCCGCTAAAGACGATGCCTCGATCGACAAATCCATAGCGGCTGTAGCCCAGCTTCCAAAGGGGCTCACCGAGCTCGGCCTCCACTTCAAAGAGTAGCCCCTCCTCAGTCGCGAGATTCCAATAGCCTGTTCGGTCTGTCACAAAATAGAGGGTTCCATCGGGGCTGTACCGTGGTTCGTTGATCGACTCGGCATCGCCCCCTGCCACAACCCGTTTTTTCCCAGTATTTAAGTCGCATTCGATAAGTAGCGTCGCATCCCAGGGCATGTGGGGGTGGTTCCAGGTTAAATAGGCGAGGGAGTTCCCATCTGGACTGAGTGCCAATGAGCTGTAAAAGTCTCCCCCAGAGGCCAGCGTCTTTACTTTTTTTGTCTCAATATCGATTTGGACAATGGAGTTGTCTTGCCCCTCTTCCATAAGGGCATAGACACACCCCCGTGCGGTGTCAAGAAGGGGCTTGGCATAGCGCCTCTTAGAGGTTTCAGTGAGCGGTGTCAGGGCGTTAGATTGTAAAAGATAGAGATTGCCATCTTTTTTATTGGAGATAATCGCTCCTTTCTCTAGGGCACAAAAAGCCCCTCCCCCATACTCGTGGACACGGGTGCCAATATTGACATCTGGGAGAAGGTCTTCGCCCCCTTTGACAAGAGCGGTGCGTCCCTTTTCTTTGGGGCGTCCCTCCAGCCAGTAGAGAATCCCTCCCGCTGATTGCACTTCGGAAAGGCGTCGGCCCCCTTCTATAACGATCTCTTCTGTGATTGGAGAAGGCCAATCCCCATATGTCATTGTATCCATAGACAGAAATTCTAGTTCATCCTAGGATAATGTCAAATGAAAAAATTTTTCCCACTCATCTTTTTTGCGACTTTCTCTTTTAACCTTCCTGAGGTCCTCTCACCGTCGCTTGACTCGGCGCGCGCCGGTCAAACATTGACGGTAGCCAATCAAATGCCAGGTGCCCTTTACACGGCCTTGCGCACAGTGTTGAGTGAGGAGAAGTGGGTCGAGAGGTTTGGGGTTTGGAACATCCCCAAAAAAGGGCGCACAGAGTTTGTTGAGCGCTTAATGGCGCGCCATCTTTCGGTCAAGTCAGAGTCGCGACAAGTCGTGGAGACCCTATTTGCGGGGAAGAGCGACTTTGTCCTCTTTTTGCAAAAGTGGTTGCCTGCACGCATTGAGTTGCCTAAAGAGGTCGAAGGGGAGTTTCTCTCAGAGGTGGCCGAGGGGTATCTCGATATCTTTCCCCCCGATGAATCGGGATTAATCCATTTTTTCGTCGAGTGTGTCACTTTAGAGATCGAGCAGAAGGTGACATAGATCGGCGATCGCCGCTCCGGCAAGCACCAGGATTAGGGGTGTTTGATAGAGGGTGATGAAGGCGATAAATCCATCTTTCGTCGGCACAAATTCATAAGCAAAGTAGAGTATTCCAAAAGCGATAAGGGCGAGATAGATCACGCGTGTGAGTGTTCCAATAATGGGAGTATGAGAAAGACCTCTGTGTTTAAAGACCCATGAATAGGGACGGAAGGGGAGGGTTAGCAAGCCTCGGAGAGAGAGAAATTTGATTTGGTAGGCAAGATCGACATCGGGGCTCATATAGAGAGTTGAGTAAGTAAACGCCCCTGCAAAAAGGGCGAGTTGGGAAAGCGTTAATGGGAGCAGATAAAAGCCCAATCCCAGCAAAATTGGGAGGGCCAAAAACAAGTTAAATTTTGTATGTGTTTTGTAATTCGCCATGCCTGCGCATGCTAGGCGAAGTGTCAATATTATGCAAAGAGTTTCTTCCTTATGGGATTGCTTTTAGTGATCTCGATCACTTTTTGTGCTGTATGTGGGGTATCTGGAGTAGTTTGACCTGGATCTCCAAATATTGTTTTGTACATCTCACTGATCCCTCTTTTATCGATTTCAAGAGCAGATCGATGAAGCTCAACGTAGTAGTCGTACATAGCGCCTAATTTCTTTTCGACATGGCGAAGTCGAGCTCTTGATGACTCTCTGCGCACTTTGATTCCCTCTTTTAGAGTCACCTTTTTTAAAGCGCTATAGTCACTCCGAGCAAATTTCACATCGCGATAAAGCTTTTTAGTTCCTTGAAGGTTCTTAGATAAGAAAGCTCTTTCACGAAGAATAACGTTTGCTGCATTTATGACATCCTCATTTGATGAATTTTTGTCAGCAATGATATCCTCAGCATCGTGAAACTTTTTTAAGCTATTTCTTTGCTCACTCACATTTTCTATAAACGTTTCCAAAACCTCAATTGTTTTTAGATGGAATTTCAAGGTTGCATCGACAGGGTTTAACTCGCGACGACCTGCCGCTTCAAGGACCTCTTTCGCAGTAAAAATCAGTGTTTTTTCTAGGTGACGGTCATTATTCACATTATAAATAGAGGGAATATTAACGGTCATATTCTGTGCACGGTTAAAGTATGTGTGTGCAAACGCTCTAAAGCTCTTTTTGTCAATTATCTCAGCAATATAATCGATTAAGGCGCCCCTATCCCTTGCAATTTCATTAATTTTTTGTAGTTGTTCTTCGGTGAGTCCTTTGCTAGTGAAGACCCATTTCGAAGATGGAGATAACGCACCATTATTATGCACTCTCTCAATCGCAGGGGAAACGACATCGCTCTCATTATTTTTAGTAATACCTAGATGAGACGCATGAAACCCTCGTCGGTTTGAACGCACTGGTTGGAAAATGGTCCTGCCGTTGATAAACTCGATCATTTTATAGGTGTAGTGAATGGCAGCTTGAATCAAAATAGTTTGAATAATAAATTGCAACTTATTATCAAAAAATGACCTATCAAAATTAGCCAAATAAGGTAAAGAGGGGTCTAACTTGCGTCCATATGGTTTTTTATCGATGAATTCTTCGTCTATTATATTATAAGAATTAATATTAATTGTATTGCTCAAATCAGATAAGGTGTGTTTTTTTTGGTGTATTATTGCAAAAACAGAGAAATAATCAAGATCCAATTAATTGTTAAATCGAGTGATGTATTCTTTAAATTGAAGAGTATAATTTTATAAAGAGTCAATAAGCGAAATCAATGACTGATTTTGCTCACTATTATGCTCTGAGAGGTAACTCTTGAGGTCAATTGTCGCAGCTTGAACCTCTTCCTTGAGGGTGAGTGGGGGGATGCCCATGCGGAACTCCCCAATGTCAATCGACATCGCTTTCCCATTGAGAATCCCAAGATTGCGCTCACAGTTGAGGTCATCGTCAATGATGTTTAGGGCCCGGCGTTGACGGATGAGCTCGACGATAGAGTCGATATACGATCTCTCTGGTCGATCCTTCAGGGCCATGAGCAGAGGCTGCGCTCTGCGCTGAATAAGAAACTCCATCTCATTGAGATTGAGAGTAAAAGGGGTGTTATTTTGATCGGTGAGTGTGAGTTTGGGATTGAGGTGGTCTGTTTGATTGAGGTGGAGATAAATCACGTGAGTGAGGTGGGGGATTATCTCAAAGGCGATGAGGTAACTTTGAAATGTCGACTCCCTCAACGCAAGGCGCCGTCTGACTTTCTCCTTAAAAAGAAAAGGTAAGGCCTTTTGCCATGGTTTTAATGAGATGTGCTTTTGCTTGAAAAACTTGATCACATACTTTTCATCCTCACTTGAGAAGGCATAACACTCCTTCCCTGAGCCTAAGTAGTGATAGTTTTGACTGAGAATAGGGGTGAGATCACAGTGAGGGGGGTGGTCGTAGCGGCTATCGTAACGGTGGGATCCTGTGATTTTGTCTAAGCTGAACCCCTTTGTCCTTGGTTTGGCAAGAAGAAGGGAGATAGGGAGTAGGAGTAAGAGAAGGTAAGCTCTCTTACCCACAAAGCGCCTCTTGAAAAGGGGCTTTAAGGTGGGGGGCGTTGTTGTCGATCCAGTGAAAAAATTGTGAGGCAAAGCCGAGGCGATCGCGGGCAATTTTTTCGGGATTGGCCTCGCGCGGGTCCATGCGGAATTCTCCAATATCGATCTCTATCGGCTTCCCATTGACAAAGCCATAATTTTTAAAAAACTGGATATCTTTGTCATAAATCCCCTTTTCAGCGCGGCTTTTAACTAAGTCTAAAAGAGAGACCATGGCGCCTACTGCCCTTTGATCATCCCCTTGTTTTAAGAGATTTTGGATGTGATCGAAGGTGAGAATGCCCCGTTTTTGTAGCAAAAACTCCATATCATCGGCTTGAAATTTGTGGGTGTGACCATGTTGATCGATCAAGGATATTTGGAGGTTGAGGTGGGAGCTCTTTGTATCGTGTAGGTAGACTAGTTGGGTTTCCTTGGGTAAAAGATCGCGGGCAATCCGATAGCTTTCAAGGGAGCGTTTGCGGAGCTTAGCGCGCTCTTCTTTGCGGGCTTTGGATAGAAAGAGTTTCTGAGTGCGCATCCGGTTTTGTTTGAAAAACTTGATCACGTACTGGCCATCTGCGCTTGAAAACGCGTATGTGTGGTTGCCACTGCCAAGGAAGGTGAAGGGGTGATCAAAAAGGGGGCGCAGCTCTTTAGGCATTGGGATTGGTGCGAGGGCACAATCAGCCGGGTAGTCAGATTCGATCTTTCGAGGAGTGAACCCCTTGGGCCTTGAGCAAGATCCAGACACTAGGGCCAAGGTGATAAGGACGCAGCTAATATATCTCATGTTAACTTGAGTTTCTCGCGATCAAAATTCCATTCGTTTGTGAATGAATGGATGATTGTCTCAAGTTTAGCGCTATCGTCTTTAAAGTGGGAGTTAATAATGATCCCTAGTGTCGTGACATCGTAAAAACTGTGAAATCCCGTGGTGAGCTCACTTGAGATCTCTGTGAGTTCAATGTGTTTTTTCATGGCCTCAATGAAGTCGTGTTTTGGACTGGATAGCATGTACATTGTGTAGCCTGAGTTAGTCTCTTTAAGAAGTGAGAAAGGAGAGTAAGCGTAATCGAGATCGAGCGCTTTGCTAAAAAGGATAAAGAGTTTTTCCACAGTTTGAGGGGGGAGGAGGCTCTGCATGTAGCGGGGGGTGAGTGAGTAGAAGAAATTTTCGAGAAGGTAGTCATTTTGGATATCTTGGGCTGCCAAGATTTTTTTGACGGCGTCGAGCACTTCTGTCTGTTTGGAGATCATCCCCCCGTTGTAATCGCGCACTTCCCCAAAGAGATTTTGAAGAATAGAGAGGGCGTCGCTGCGCGCTTTGTAGAAATCGACGGTGTAGTCTTCACGAATATAGGGAGTTTTCGGAATGACAATCTCGAAAACAGCCGCCTCTTTGGGGTAGCGCCTTCTGAGAAGGCCGACCACCTTGACATCGAGGTCGTTGAATTTGAGATCTTGGTCTTGGGCCGAGCTCAAGATGTCACGGATTGAGCGGGAGTCGGTTTTCTGCAATCGGACAAGAGTGATTGTAAAGGAGAGGGTTTGGCGCGTCTGTTGATGGAAGCTCACCGTGACTTGAGGGATATCGTGGACATACTTGAGCTGGTTGCTCAAGTCGACAATAGAGCGCATTGTCTCCTCTTCGTTTCTGTGGACAAAGAGGGGCTGGTAGACCTCTTCGACACGATTGTCAATCTCGCGAGGGAGGTTCTTTTTGAGGTGTTTGAGCTCCTCGATTGAGAAGCGGGATCGATCCTTTTTTTGAATCTCTAAGTAGAGGGACTGGATGTTGTCTGAGGGGCGGTCGTCGTAAAAGTAGGAGCGGGGGACGAGTTGAATCCCTTCGATGAGGTTCTTTAAAATGCCTAGGAGGTGCTTATCTTCGAACACCTCGCTTTCGTTAATATGGCTCAACACGAGGACAATTCCAAGGATGGGGAATGGATGTTTTTGCCCACTTAAGGTCGTTTGCATGAGCTTAATGCTCAAATGGCGGGTTTTTGGATCTTCTTTGCACAAGTCCAAGATGGTTTGGCGGAAGAAGTATTGATAGCAGACGATGCGAGAGATATGGCGGAGTTTTCGAAGACCCATGAATTGCTCAGGGATGTTAAGGATAAAACGTCGGAACTCCTTAAAGAGGTCGGGCTTGAAGACCTCAGGACGCTTTTTTATGAGGGGGTTGAAAAGGCTGCGCACCCCTTTCATGTGCTCTTCACTTGAGGCACTCACCAAGAGGGTGTGCATTTGATCGAAAATATCCGTGTCGTAGTTTCTCTGTGATTTATGGGTGAGGGCCGCAAAGTTATCCTTGAGCATCACCCCCTTCTCCTGTGAAGAGAGAATCTTAGAGGTTGAGAGTTTCCGCGCATACTCAACCGTATTCAATGTGAGGAGAACCTCTGTAGTGAGGTTCGGAAGGTTTTTTAAAATTGTGCGCGACTCCTCTTCATTTGAGGGGGCCACAGTGACTTCGGTGATGAAGCATCGGGGGCCGCTACCGTGGGTAAACTTAAAGTTCAAACTGCGGATGATGACAATGGGGACAAAGCTCCCGGGAATGAGCCAGCGACTGCAGATATCGGAAAAGAAACGGCCCAGTCCATGACTATATTGAGCGGTTGTCACGGCATAGACAGAGATGGGACCTAAGGGGGGATTGCCTTGGTGTGAATCGACGATGGGAAGAGCTTGGATGAGGGAGTTGATGGCTTTATCCCGATTGAGAAGAGTGGGGGCCCCCTGCTTTTTAGCGACATGGAAGAGGATTTTTTCAATGGAGGAAAAGAAGGGGATGTAATCGCCGTCGATAGGCGCCCCCGTTAAAAAGGTCTTTTCTATCTGAAACCACTCTTCATTCATTGCTCACCCTTAGGAGCGTGGAAGTGGAGAGAGCCAATAGGGGAAATAAAAAAACCGCTCGAGGGTTTTGAAAGGGTGTCGGAGAGGGTATAGAGATAGTCAAAGTGGAAAAGGGGGAATAGGGGAGCTTCATCGTTGATCGTCTGTTCCGCTTGGTTAAGGTGACTCAGTCTCTTTATTGGGTCGAGCTCATTGGTCGATTGCTCTAGGGCCTTTTTAAAGGTCTCAGATTCCCAGCCACAAAAGTTAATGACATCAGAGCCGATCTTAAAGGGCTCTAAAACACTCATTGGATCCCCAAAGACGCTGATCCATTTTCCCAAAAGTATATCAAAATCCCGACTTTTTGCCGCCTGCAAATAACTTGAAAACTCAAGGGCCTTGAGTTTCACTTTTAGGCCGAGATGAGTGCGCCATTGATTCTGCAGAACCTGCGCCACTGATTGATTGAGTTCATTTGTAGCATAAGTGAGGGTGATATCACCCAATTGATCAATCCTAAGCTCAGCAAGTCCCTCTGAAAGGAGAACTTGGCACTCATCAAATGTGGGCAGATTGCGCTGACAGGAGAGGGTCTTTAATATGTCTGGGACGATCCCCTTTGAGAGTGTGACGGGGAGGGGCTTGAGGTAGTTAACAAGAGCTTCATAGTCAATTGTCCCAGCGAGGGCAAGGCGCACCTTTTCGTTTGAAAAGAGTGGGTGGGTCGTATTGAACAAACAGCGCGCAGTTGCCGCAATGGAAGTTTTCTTGAGGTGGTCACTTAAGCTATCTAAGGCTGGCAGAGGCAAGCGGATTAGGGGATCGCCGACGTAGTCGAGTTGCCCTTGCTCAAAGAGGTTGAGAGCGGTCATCTCATCTTTGACAATCGCAACGTCAATCTGATCGATGGTAACACCCTCTCGATTCCAGTAGTGAGGGTTGGCGTGAAAAATGAGCTGATCGCATAGCTTTTCTTCTGTCAGGCAGAAGGGGCCATTGGTGACTAGAGTGTCACTTTCCTCTAGGTAGTAGGGGAAAAAGGGGCAAAAAGCGATCAGTTTGAGAAAGAATGGGGTTGGGCGGTTCAGTGTCACTTTTAGTGTCGTCTCATCAATTGCTTGAATCCCGACCTCATCTAAAGAACACTCCCCAGTTTTAGCCTTTTTTGCATTGACTATGGAGAAAAAGTGGTGGGCGTAAAGTGCCGGAAACGTGGGGCTTAGTTGGGACTTCCACGAGCGTTCAAAATCATTGGCCGTGACGGGGGCTCCATTGGACCAACTACAATCCCTTAGGTGAAAGGTGTAAATTTTGCCATCCTCAGAGCAATCAATTTTTTTAGCGACCCCTAGAGCTATGTCATTAGTGGGTGTGAGTGAGGTGAGCCCCTCATAGAGCATAAATTGAGCGGTGCAGGAGAGAATATCACCACTTTTGCGGGGATCAAACGTAGAGGGGTGGTCGCTAAAAGGGATAGATACTCGCGTTGCCATATCTTTCGGCTTTGAGCCGCAAGAGAGCATAAATAATAGGAGAAAACAGAGTACTTTGCCAATCACGGACTAAGGTATACCACGGGTAGAATTATTTGAAAAGGATAAAGAATATGTTATCCTTCCTATGGCAGAACAAAAACCCCTAAAAAAAGTATTGTTTAAAATTCATTTCATGGGTAAAAATACTTGGTAGCGTACAACCCAAAAAGGAGTATTGAAAATGTGTGATAATTGCTACGATGCAGACTCTAAAGAACAACTCATTAAGTTTACAAGTTGTGACGGGAATATTATCCCTTTTCTTTCAGTTTCTGATCTTAAGCTTCGTATACAAGAAAAGTGGGGGACATCTGGTAAAACAAACTATCGAGTTTTTTCTCAAGCGATGCTTGAAAATGTTGGAAAAGAACTTTCATGGGTCGCGGCGACAGCCAAAGGCTCTGTGCAAATGCACGTTGATTTCCTGTAGGCTCACTCATTAAGCTCAAGACCTTTTAGTATGAGCAATCTTGTTGGGGAATTGCCTGTCTCCTTAAGCTTTTCTCGATTAATGAGCATAGACCTGCTCTTGTAGAGAATTGGGGTGACCGGCATTTCCTCATGCATGATTTCTTCTGCTTTTTGGTAAAGGGCCATTCTCTTATCAAAATCTGATACTAATCGCGCCTCGTTTAGGTAGTACTGATACTCTTTATTCTCCCATTGGGAATAGTTTTTCGACGATTTTTTATTATAAAACCGTTCAAGAACATCGTTTGGATCGTTGTACTGACACATAAATGACCCTAGGGCAAACTCAAATTGGTGAGCAGAGAGAGCGTGAAGTAAGGTAAGAAAATTCATGCGCTCTATGCTCACACTGATACCCAAAGTATTTTGCCATTTTTGTTGAAGGGCCTGAGCGATTTTTTGTTCTTTACTTGTATTAGAATATAAGAATTTGACTTTAGGGAAATTATCTCGATTGAGATTGAGTTCTTTAAGGCCCTGTTCAAAAGCCTCTATTGCTCCCGCTGCATCGTTATCGTTCATTTGAGGTTTTGTGGCAAACCCCCTTTTCATGACTGTTGGGATTAACTCTAAAGCCACCTCTTCATTGAGTTCTGATACATGGTTAGAGAGCTGTTGCCGATCAATAGCCAAACCAAAGGCTCTTCTAATATTTCGATTGCTGAATGGGAAGGATTCACAATTAAAACATGTGAAGTATGTGCCGGCAGTGGCCTCAATGTGAAGTTCGTCTCTCTTTTTAAGGGCGGGAATCGCGTCAAGGGGAATTGGAGCAATCGTTCCTCCTAGATAATCAATCTCTTTTTTTTCGAAGAGATTGAGTGAGAGGGTTTCATCAGGTATTCGATGGATATAGATTTCCTTGAATCCGAGTGACTCTTGATCCCAATAGTTCGGGTTTTTTTTGAGTATGATTTTATGGAGTCCTTCCCACCCTTCGATACTGTAGGGTCCGTTCACAATGGTAGTTTTTCCACTACCCCATTCAGGGTTGATCTCGTCAATTCCACAAGGAACAGGAAAAAATGTGATGAAAGACACGAGATTCAAGAAATATGGAGTTGGAGTGTTAAGAGTGATTTTAAGAGTTGTGTCATCAATAGCATAGACGCCGAGCTCATCTTTACTAAGGATCCCTTCTTTGATCTTTTGTGCCCCTTGAATGGGGTATAAAAGGTAGGCAGACATAGAGGGGAATGCCGGGTCGAGAATACTCTTCCACGTGTACTCAAAATCGTGGGCGGTGATTCTCTCCCCATTTGACCAATAGGCCTCTTTGAGGATAAAAGTGTAGGTTTTTTTATCCTCTGATAATTCGTAGGACTCGGCAAGCGCTAACTCAACGTCACCTGACGGGAGCGTGCTGGTGAGTCCTTCATATAACATGAAGAGAAAGATACTTGTGTATGGATCCCTTTGGCGCCGAGGGTCAAGTGATGATGGCAATTGAGAGAAGGCGACATTGAGTTCTTTTTTAGAATTGGGGGAGGCCTTGGATGAGCAACCTATGCATCCCATTATCAAACTAGGCAGGAGAAAAGTGCGAAGTACCCTAAAAATTCCCATAAATGAAGAAGTAGGATACTTAAGAAGGGATTAGGGGTCAATATTTTTTTCGATAACGAGGGCCTCAATCTGCTCTTGGACGTAGGGGGCAATCTCGGGGTAGTGCTTTTTGAACCAAGGGAGGGCCTTGGCGCGGATTCTGTGAATCTCTTTTGTGTAAAAGCGATCGGGATCCCTCTCGTCGTAGCGGATGAAGCCGCCGGCGTCGAGCTCAATGGCGTGAGCCCCAATAAACCCAAAATTTTTGATGAGATTGGGGTCTTTATCGTAAAAGCCCATGATGCTCCGCCGCTCAGAGAGGGTCAACAGCTCATCGAAGGCCTCTTTGGCCATCTCATCCTGGTTATTTTCTTTAAAGTTGAGAAACACAGAACTGGCCGGCTGGGCCATCCTTTGGACGATGAACTCGACCTTGTCGAGATCGATCGTGTGGCGGATCTTGAGCTTGTCGACAACTGTGAGCTTCAGGTCGAGATCCTCTGTGTGCTCAGGGTGGATGTAGAGCGTTCCCGTCTCATCCTTAAAGTCTGTGTAGGAGTGAATGAAGCTATTGATCGTGTCCTTAAGGGCGCACAGTTTCCGGTCGATTCGGAGATGGCGCGATTGAGAGAGCCCCTTAGGGAGGGGAAGGTGCTTTAATAGCCACGATGTGCGGAAGCGGTGGTGTTTGATGAACTTGATCACGTACTGGTTGTCATCACTTCTAAAGACAAACGATTGGCTCCCACAGCTGAGATAGTGAAAGTCTTGGCTCAAAAGCGCTTTGAGATCTTTGGTCTCTGTCTCAGACATTTCGGGGTAGTCGATGAGGGCAATATCAGGGTGATTAGAGAGGGTGCGGTAGATCGTGAATCCATCTGTGAGGGCATGGGTGATCCGCTCAACACCGATAAAACCTCCCAAACAAAGAAATATAAATAGGACTTTTTTAATCATAAACTGCCTCATAAATGATCTGATCGAGCCTATCCGCACGCTTAGAATCAAATGATTCAAGCCACGCCTTTAAAGGGCGCGTGATGCGGATCATCTCACTAAAGACCGCCTCTATTTCCACATTCCCCCTGTAAGAGAATCGCCCTGTATCTATTTGGATGGGGCGCCCCTGAATGAAACCAAAGTTAGTGGCAAAGTCGGGATCTTTATCGTTAATTCCCTTTTTACACCGATTAACTGCAAGATGCACTAACTCTTTTAAAGGCTCAACCCCTTCGTGATCCTTTAGGTAGTCGTAAGCGAGCTCCCCCTTTTTCTGAATCACAAACTCATACTCATCGAGGGAGATTTCGTGAGGGATGCCCAATTTATCGACAAGTGTCACCACTTGATCGAGATCGCTTGTTTTATTCAGGTGAAGGTAGCAGAGTCCCGTTTCCTCTTTAAGTTCTTTAAAGGCAATAGATAAGCTCTCAAAGGCTTGGTCGCGCACTTTTTGTTTCTTTTCTAATTTTCTTGTTCGCACTCTGTCAATTGGTCGAGGGAGCCAAAGGGGCTCGATCCATGGAGGGATCCGCATATGCTGGTGTTTGAAAAACTTAAGGACATACCTATCGTCACAGCTCTTAAAGACATAGCTCTGTGCCCCACAACTTAGGTAGTGAAACGGGCCCGTCACTAAGTCCGCAAGGTTACAGTTATTGTCTACAGCCCATCGCTCGTCATATATTAGTGGGGATTGGATGTTCACTAAGGCAAACCCATCTGTTTGGCGGTGGCAGAATCGCTCTACCGCCATAAAAAGGGGAATACTGAGAATAAAGAGGGCTATTTTTTTCATTTAGTTAAATAGATATTCTGCTTATGAATAGAGTTATGGTCAAGAAGCGAAAAATCCTCGCCCTCTTTGCGATCTCATCGAGCACCTCGATGATCTTTCTCGACTCGACGGTTCTTCCTGTGGCACTTCCCACGATCCAGAGGGAGCTCTCCTTGGCCCCGATCGACCTCCAGTGGATCCTCAACTCCTACCTCCTTGCCATCGCCTCACTCGCCTTGGGGGGAGGGCGCATCGCCGACCTCTTTGGCCACCGCCGCCTCTTTTGCATAGGCCTTTTGATTTTTGCCATTGCCTCAGCAATCGGGGGACTTGCCAATAGCGCCGCTTGGCTCATCATCTCCCGCAGTTTTCAAGGTGTAGGGGGCGCCATCATGGGGCCAAGTGCCCTCTCTCTCATCATCGAAACCTTTGACCCTAAGGAGAGGGGGCGGGCCCTTGGGATTATGGTGGGCTTTAGTTCCCTTTTCCTCTCACTCGGTCCATTTTTAGGGGGCCTCTTCACTCAGTTTCTCTCTTGGCGCGCCGTCTTCTGGATCAATCTACCGATCGCTTTTTCTGGAGTCATCTGTGCCCTCATTGCCATCCCGAAATCGAAAAAATTGGAGGAGTCGTTTGATTTTTACGGGTTTATCACCCTCCTAATTGGCCTTTCCAGTCTCATCTACGCCCTCATGGAGGGGCGCACCGAGGGATTTGCCTCGGTAAAAATCCTCACTTTTTTTGGCCTCTTTGTCCTCTCTTGTCTCTTTCTGCCCTTTTCAGAGAAATTGGCCAAGGACCCATTTTTCGACCTCACCCTCTTTAAACGAGCCCCTTTTGTCGGTGGATGCCTTGTCGTCTTGATCACCCAATTTTTACTCATGATGACGGTCTACTGGGCGATTTTCTTCCAAAATGCCCTCGGTCTCTCACCGCTAAACGCCGGTCTGCTGACCTTGATTTCCACACTCCCCATCATCGGTTTTGCCCCCTTTGCCGGCCACCTATTTGACAAGGTGGGCCCCAGGTGGCCCATTGGGATTGGCTACTCCCTTGTGATTTTTGGGTTTATGTGGTTTTACTTTTTCCTCCGCATCGAGTCGTGGCCCTACCTCATCCCCGCCTTGCTGATGTTTGGTGCGGGCATCCCCCTCATTCTCACCCCCAACTCGACGACCACTCTCACCTCAGTCCCTCAAACCAAAAGGGGAGCGGCCTCGGGCGTCTACAACACCATGCGCTACATTGGCGCCTCATTGGGTATCGCTGTCTTCGGGATGTTGATTGAAACATCGCGCAAAGGGCGCTTCAATAAACTCTTAAATAGCAGTCGTATGACCAAAGGGCTGACAGCTAAAGAGTTTACGGGACTCTCCTCACAAACTGAGCCTGCCATCGAGCGCTTCAACGCTCTCTCGCCCCAATTAAAGCCCATTGTCTCGGAGATGTACTCCGAATCGAGCTACTTTGCCTACTCAATCACGGCAATTGCAGCTATATTAATTTCAAGCTTTGCTCTCTTTATTGCAATTAGATTATTCAGGAATTATAATAAAAACTAACTATCTTTGTTGATTTCTAATTATGTTTATATAACAATACTTATAGGGTTGTTGTATGAAAAAGAAATCAAAAATGACGATAACAGAGGCCGTGGATAATCTCTCCAGCATGGCAGAGATTGATCCTGAGGCGCTTAAGTCTGAAAAGCAGGCTTATAAAGAGGGGGATCTCGACCCCTTTGAGAAGCGCCAGTGGCTCGATATCACCGACGAAGAGAAGACCTATGCCTCTGTAAAAGAGAGCTTTCAGGTCGTCCACAACTACCTTAAGAAAGTCTACGTCAAAGAGAAAGAGACCTTGAGTGACGTGGATACCCAGAAGGGGATCCATGCCATGATGCAGCTTGCTGGCGAGGCGGCCGAGAAGCTCTCTTCGTGCAAGGGGCTCTTTCAAAAAGCGCATAAGAATGAGGACTTTAAGGAGATCGAGGAATTTAAAAACCTCCAAGAGTTCTACCTCTCAAAGATCGTTAAAAAATTTGAGCGCGCGATTGAGCGAGAGGAGGCCTGGCAAGAGGAGTGGGGTGGCCCCGTTGACGAGGACAAACTCGACATTGAGAGGCGGGGACTTAAAGAGCTCGAGCAGGTGCGCAAGGACCGCAAGTACGAGTTTTTCTTCATCCGCAAGGAGGATGGCAAACCCTTTTTCAATAGAAACCTCCTCCGCCACATCCGCTTAGTCACCGACTTTGACGACATGGTGATCGACCACTACGGCGATGACCCCCTACTTAGGGTGCGCACGATCCAAGATAAGCAGGCCCACAAGATGGCCGAAGATCTGCGCGAGACGACGCGGAGCGGGATCAAAAAGTACCTCATCAACGCCCTTAAGTTTAAGAATCAAAAACTGATGAAATTGACAACAAACTCTGTGATGGCCCTTTTCTTTGCCTCAAACTACCGCAACCTCATCCAGCACACAACGGCCAAAAGCTGTTTGGGGTATTTTCAGGACTTTCTCTACTACATGAGAGAGTCGCTCACCTCGCTCGACTTTGCCCGGGCTGCCCGCAAAAGTAGCAGTGAGCAAGATAGCCACATCAAGGCAGCTCTCGAGCTCATCAACCAATTTTGCACCGGGCTCCACAAGCAAGTTGTCAAAAAAGATGACGCCATTGGCTTTATCTACCAGATCATTAAGAAAGGGGGAGAGAGCCGCGAGAACCACAGAATGAAGAGCGAGCCTCTTTCCATGTGGAACGCCCTCTACGACTACCACGATAGCCTTCGCAACGTCCTCCTCCGCTACCCCAACGGCCCCCTCATGCTCCTGATCGACCTCTTTGACGAGAAAGAGCAGCGGATAGGCTATGAACCCTTCAAAATCGACAACTACCCCTCAAAAGAGTACGAGGTCAAATGTGATACCCTAAACATCGACGTCCTCCGCCTCCCATCGCCCACCTACCAAGAGGTGATCGACAAAGCGACCATCATTCCCGAGTTTAACCAATATATTGAAGGGATCAAGAAGGGGCGACTCCTCTTGATCAACCTACAGGACAAAACGAGCTTTGAGGAGAGCGCTCGATGTAGCGCCCTTGAGGGCTTTGCGCAGCGCCACCTTGTTGTCGCCACCTTGCCAAAAAACACCCCCTTCTACCACCAAGCCGAATCCTACTCAAACCTCAACGATGCCAAAGAGTTCATCGACAACCTCAAATCCCAAATCCTTTCAGGAGAAGAGTGTGGCTTTCACTTCCCAAAGAAAATCCTCAAAAAAGACCTTCGCGCCTTCCTCACCAAAGTGCTCCCATTCATCCACAAAACCTACTTCAGTAAAAACGGTACCCTCACGCGAAAAAACCGCCTCGACTTCATCGAGATCACCTACCAGTTTCTCATCCTTAAATTGATTGAGACCATAGAGCCCACCGAGCTGAGCTTCACCTGTAAGGATGCCATTGACATTGGTGCCATGCAGCTCGCCGGCTTCTACTCCTACCTCAAACTCATGAGCCGCGATCCCATCTTTTCCGATGAGGAGAGGGACTTTCTCGTCTGGTTGATCTTTGCGCCGGCCCTGCTCATCCGTAACCGTGCCGTTGACGGCCACCGCCTCAGTCGCACAGTGAGTAGCTTAAGTGTCATGTCCGCTGCCCTCGAGGCGAATCCCAAGGCCCTTATTAAAGAAGCCGAAGCCCTCTTTGAGCGCCCCGTCTTCTCCAAGCTCCGCTTAAACGAATCTGTTGACTAACACTTAGGAAGCGAATTGCTATTCATTTATCTTTAGTTCAGAATTGAATAATTCAGATAACTGTTTCATTAATGATTGATTCTCTGAATATACTTTAAAATATGAAGTGTCAAATGCTCTAATTTCGATTAAAATACCGTCAAAATCAATGGGCCGGTACAATTCGTCCTCTGTGTCTACTAAAACTTCAGAATTTTCAAAACGTTCTTTAGCGGAGGCTGGTATGGCAATGAATACGCCTGACATGAATTGATCGATATTGTTACATAGGTTAATTAGTGCTTCATCGGCGCCAATAAAATTTAGCTTGAATGAGTTAATTTCCAGCTGTCTAGGCAAAGGGGATTGAGCATCAACATCTGCACAAAGCCAAACATGTGATTTAATTAAATTTGAAAGTATCTCTATTAAGGAACATAACTGTGAACCTAGGCAAACTGCTTCTGCATCAAGAAAGGCTTTAGTCCCTAAACAAATCAAATATTTTGGTGTAAACATTTTTGCCTTTTTTATTCTGGAATCCATTCAATACTCCTAGCTTCTATTTCAATTTTGCAAACTTCTGTCTTGGAAGATTTCGGAGGAAAATTTTTCCACTCGATTAACAAAAAAATTTTGTCTTTATATATTTTTAAATCAAGAATATCCCCGTCATCGTATTCCTTTATAAAATTTTCCAACTGTTTGTTGTTTGAGACTTTAACCGATTCTACCCTTGACAATTTCAAGACTCCTCTTAGTGAGTTTGAATCTGCTAACAAACTTTTATCTGCCACTTCATCAAGATCTTCTATTTCAGAACTTTCAAGAGAGAAGTAGATATCATTGTCAATGAAAGAAATATGATTTACATAGCCATCATGAAAATAACCTGAATAACTAGCTATATTCATTGATCCTCCCAAAATTTTGCTAGAATTAATTGTTTAGCCAAACTTCGTAAACCTTCATTTTCACAATATTCTCAACATCTATAATGCCAGCCTTGGGTGTGGGAACCTGTATAGCTAAGGCCGTCGATTGGGTCAGGGGGCGGTGTAATAGGTATCCGGTTTTGATAGGCATCGTAGGCCTTATGAACCCCGTAAATTGCTACGCTAACGCCAACTAAAATTCCTACTGGTCCTGCAAAGGATCCGACTGCTTGCGTCCCTCCCAAAATATCCCCAGGGTCGCTCCCCCTTCAGCTCTCTTTGACCGCCCTGTCTTCTCCAAGCTCCGCTTAAGCGAATCTGTCAACTAACACCTAGATAACTGAAAAAAAAGTCAGCCCATAATCACCAACATCATCACTATGAACAAATTGCACTGAAAATTTTTTCTTGGGGAATTCTTGCTTTAACTTTGCGTTCCATATTGAAACAAGAGATTTTGCAAACGAAATAGACTTTTCTCTCCAATCAGACAATTCAGAAAAATACTCATCAATTGTTAATAAATTTATCCAATACTCTGGGTCTGTTTCTTGTTGATTACATTTCTTATATTTCTCTTCAGAAAAATTTTCCTTAAGGAAAACATAGTTATCTATTTCTATAAAGCTTGGCCAAAAGAGCTCTTGAAAATCAAATAATGCCTCTGGTTCAATTTTGTGTTCTTGGATCAGCCAAAATACAGTTGTGTACACTGTGGGTTTTTTATTACTCATCATTCAATGTGCTTCCAGATTTCATAGATTGTCATTTCAAAGCAATCTTCAACGTTTTTTCCTTTAGAAGACATCTCATTGTGTATTTGGACATAATTAGTTGCAGTGATTTTGTCTGGAAAAAGCAAACTTTTATTTAATAATTTCTTATAATTAATTAGCTCTTGAAACCCTCCAAATAACACTTCATTAAAAATTGATGAGTAAATAGTACGTTCATTATCACATGCTCCAATGTCGAATCCCATGAACATAGCTTTTTCTTCAAGAGAAGGATGAATAATGCTTTCACCCGAAATGATATGTAATAATAGGCATTTGCTTAGTTTTTGTAATTCCAATGAGTGACTAATAAAATCGTTGAGTTTACTGCTGCGGTGTTTAACTCGAAAAAATTCGACTAATTCCCCTTCAAATCCTTGGTAATCATTAATAATGTCTTCAACAGACAGCTCTGGTGAAGGATTATATTTAATCAAATTCTCCCAAAGATCACTAGAAGGTGAGTATTTCTCTATTAATACAATATCGTGCATATAGATATAGTTATTTCACTTTAATATGTTTTGGGCCTAAATGAATGTGTTCCCCACCCACCCAATGAGGCTTGCCATTTTCGTTGAGTTTTCCTCTATCATCTCTTGTATTAGGATAATTGTATTCATTTCCCCATTCAAGTAGGGTATCTGCATCAGCATTGGAAACTCCTTTTCTTTCATTTTCTTTAGCCAGCTCACTTAGAGCTTCTTGATCTGGAGAGTGCCTTTTTTCTATGTATGTAGTGTTGCCGTAACCTGACTGAACAGGTACTGCTGTGATCCCACTATAATGCCAGTCGTGGGTGTGGGGACCTGTATAGCTAAGGCCATCGATGGGATCAGGGGGCGGTGTAATAGGTGTCCGGTTTTGATAGGCATCGTAGGCCTTATAACCCCCGTAAATTGCTACGCCAACGCCAACTATAATTCCTACAGGCCCTGCAACGGCTCCGACTGCTGGTGCCCCCCAAGATATCCCCAGGGTCGCTCCCCCTTCAATCAGCGCAGGGATTAAAAGGAACATCCCATTGGGATCATAGTAACGGAAGGGATTATTTAATGCATACTGGTAGAGGTTTGTGCTGTCAATGATCCCCGCTGGGTCTGGGGTGAGCCATCTCCCCACTGTCGGATCGTAATAGCGCTTTCCAAAGTATATGAAGCCAAGTTCGGGATCAAGGCGCTTGGAGGCGTATTGCCAGGGGCTGTATGGAGTGGTGACCCTAAGGGAATTGAGTCTCTCTCCAAATGCTGTGAAGTCGTATCGGGCTGAAATGGCCTTGGTCTTAGTAGCGATGAGGCGGCGGATGCTTCCCTGGACATCGGTGATGGGGGCGTAGACTTTCCCTTTGAGCTCAATGGCAACTGGTCTTGGGCGCAGGTGGGTGCTTTGCACTTTGAGGCTATCGAGTGTTTCAGGTGTTTTGAAGGACCCGATTTCCTCCTCTCCGTCGTAGATATAGAATTCATTGTTTTTGGCAAGGCGGCGGCCGAGGGGATCGTAGGTGAATTGTAGGGTGGTTTGGTCTGTTGTGACCTCAATGAGGCGGCCTAAGGGGTCGTAGTGGTAGGTGTCGCGGGGGCTTTTGTGCACTCTGTTTCCGCGCAGGTCGTACTCGTAGAGGGTGTCTCCGTCTGAAAGAAGTTGGTTGAGGGGGTTGATTGTGTGGGGTTGGTCATCTTTGTGTGTCCGGTTGTAGAGGGGATCAAAGGTGTAGGTGTGGCCGTTTTCTTGAGTGAGTTGGCCGGTTTGGTCATAGTGGAAGGTATGTAGGTGGCCGTCGATGGTCGTTGCTTTGAGATTGTGGAGAGGGTCGTAGTCACACTCTTGGGTGAAGTAGGGGCTATCAATTCGGGTTATTTGCCCACGGGGATCTTTTTGGGTGGTGGTTGGTGCGAGGGGGCCGATGGGGGTTTCGCGGGTGAGGTGGCCAGAAAGGTCGTAGGTGTCGTAGGTGTGTGTGTAGAGAAGAAGGCCTTGTGGGGTGAAGCGTTCGATGGCCTTAAGGTGGAGGGGGTCGTAGGTGTAGCGGATGTGCGCATGGTTTTCTATGGTGAGGGATAGGGGGCGGTCAAGGGTGTCGTAGGTTTTGGATACGGTGATCCCGTGGGGAAAGGTCTCTTTGAGGACGTTGCCGAAGGGGTCGAGCTCTCGGTGAATGGTGAGGTTGTGTCTCTCGTCGGTCGCTTTGATCAATGCACCGAGCTTGTTGTGGGTGAAGGAGTGGGCGATAGTGCCACACGATGAGTCGATCCGGGCGAGGTGACCGAGGGGGTCGTAGGTGTAGGTGAGGGTGGTCCCGTCGGGGAAGGTTTTGCTGGTTTTTTTGCCGCCGGGGGAGTGGGTGAGGGTGGTGATCTGCCCCTCTTGGTCGGTGATGGTGGCGAGGTGATGGTCTGGGGTGTAGGTGTAGTGGATGGTTTGGGCGGGCTCATGGGTTTTGTGGGTGAGCAGGTTGCCACAGGGATCGTAGGTGTATGATGTGGTTGAGCCCGCTTTTTCTATAGACACTTTGCGCCCATTGACATCGTAGGTTGAAAGGTCGATCTCTCCATTCGGATTGATGGTCTTGACTTGGAGAACGTTTTGCCCAAGTGCGTTTTGATGGGCCTCATTGTAGATGGTGTGGGTTTCATAGCCCAAGGGATCGCGGTAGAGAATTCTCCGGTTGAAAGGGTCGTAGCTAAAGGACTGAGTTGAGGTGGGGCTCTCTATGAGTGTTTTGTTGCCATCGGCGTCGTAGGCATAGGCAATGTCTGCAAGGAGCTCTTGGGCGAGGTTTGTCTGAGTTTTTCTAAGTATGCGCCCCTCTAAATCTCTTTGATAGTGGGTGACAAGGGCATCGCCACCGCAATACTTATAGGTTGTAAGGAGGTGCCCAAGGGGGTCATAGGCAAATTCGAGAGTGCGCCCAGCGCTCTCTTCGCAGATTTTGCGCCCCGCACTATCGTAGGTGAAGTGGGTTTTTCTTCCCTCGCCGTTGGTGGATGCAATGAGGTGAAAGCGATCGTAGGTAAAGCTCTCTTTCCATTCAGGGCGTGTTTTTTGGGTCAAACGGCCAAGGAGGTCGTATTCATAGTTAGTTACGAGGCCATCGGGATCAATGTGGGTGATGAGCTCTCCTTGGCCTGAGTAGTGAAAGGTCTCTATGCCCCCACTCGGATGGGAAATTTCTGTAGGGGCGCCGTAGACGTTATAGGTGTAGGTGGTTGTGTTCCCATTGGCATCTATGTGGGCAATTTCCCGCCCAAGTGGGTCGAACGTCGATGTGTGTTTATTGTGATTGGGAAGCTCTGTGTGCAGAGTTGAACTGCTGTGAGTGTAGTGGGTCTCATTGCCGAAAGAATCAACTTTTTTAATGCAGCGATCGAGGGTGTCGTAGTCGAAGCTTTCAAGGCGGCAGCTCCCATCATCTCCCTTTTTAGCGCGGCGAATGAGTCTCCCTTGAGCATCGTAGGTGTAGGTCATTTGGAGCCGTTGAGAGAAATTTGTCGCAGAGGCCCTCCGCCCATGGGTATCGTATGTGTAGGTCGCGGTGAGGCCGAGGGGATTGGTTTCAGATAGAAGATCGCCGCGCTCGCTAAAAGTTCTCTCGATGGCATAGGCAAACTCTCCATTCTCGTCGTAGACTGCCTCTTTTGCAATGTGACCAAATTGATCGTAGGTGAAGTGGCGCTTGCCTAGGAGTTTTTCAGAGCTGCTCTCAATGGCCCACTTGACCATGTGGAGAAAGGGGGGAGCGCTGCGTAGGGTGTAGGTGGTTTTTCTTAAGCCCTCTGTCCCTTTTTCAATCAGGTTGTGCCACTCGTCGTATTTCCAATAATCTGTCCGCCCTTCGGACGATTTTGAGGTGAGGAGGTTTGTCCCTTCAAGGTAGGTGTATGTTGTGACTTTGCCGTTATCAAGCTCTTCTCTTAAAAGAAGGTGGCGCCCATCTGTTGAAAATTGCCGCTTTATCCATGCTTGTCTTTCGATGCCCGGTCCCGACAAGGTCTCAAAAATGGGGTTGCCAAACTGGTCATACTCGTAGGTTTTTTGGGAAAAAAGGGCGCCCTGTCCATCTCTCACTTCGAGGCTTTTGAGATAGTGGCTCTCATCCCATGAGAATATCTTTTGGAGTTGGAGTGCACCCTCTTCATCAAAGTGCTCAATTTTTGAGTTAAGGAGATCTTTGGTGAAGTGGTAGATGGCCTTTGTCCCATCGGCCTTTTTGACAGTGGTGTATCCCCCTGTTTTTCCGGCTAGAGGGGGGTGATAGTTGAGCTCATAGAGGCAGTCTGAGCCGTGAAGGAGTTGGTGGGCCCGGTAATGCTTGATGCCCTCTCCGTATCCGCGGTTAACAATGCGAAACTTGTGCTCTTTCCCTTCGTAGTCACAAAGTAAAAAGCGGCCACAGTGGCTAATCCGTTCATGTCTAAAGTTGGGGGCGCTTACCTTTGTGAGGATGGGAGGGCAGAGGAAGTTGTACTCAGTTTTGGCGGTGTCGTTGCCATACCAACGTTTTGTTTTGGTCTTGATCTTTGCGCGAAGGGGGCGCTGCTCGTAGGTGGCATCAGCGCAATGTCCCAAGGAAGACTCAAAGTGGACATTTCCTACCCATGGGCTCCCTTTGACATGGATCGAGGCGTAGATGGTGCGCTCCTTGGGATCTAAGCTATCAATGCGTGCGAGCCGCTCATTTTTGTAGTGGTATTTGATCACTTTCCCGTTGGGCAATATCTCTTTTTCTAGAAAATAGAGTTGCTCTGTGTCTGTCTCCCACTTGTTAAAGCGGTAGAGTCTTAGGTAAGAATCACTCCCAAAGATCGTGAGTGTCTCTTTGCGAGGCCCAAAAGTGATCTGTGTATTTCTTACGTCATATCGACCCGAGGGCACCTCGCCAGCGCAGTTGGTGATCCCATAGTGAGGGCCTTCGAGCTGTGCTTGTGTCAGTCCATCTCCTGTAAAAACAAAGCTGAGAGTCCCTCCAGTCGGTTGTGTGAGGAGAATCCGCTTTTCGCTTGGAATAGACTTGAGTTTGAGGTGGGGAAAGTACTGCCACCCTTTGTAGGATTTTGCCACGTGGTGAAAGAGGTGGTATTTTTCCCACTCGTCGCGGCGGTGTTTTTCGCGGCTGAAGGAGGTGGGCATGAAGGGGGATAAGTAGGTGCGGCTGAGTATGAGTGGCTGAGCCGATTGAACCACAAAGTCTGTTTGTGAAAGTGCAGGGGCGCCACTTAAGGGGTGGATAAGGCCCCCTACTAAACATCCAGTGGAGGCAATTTGCTCAGGCGTTGAGGCAAAGATTTCCTCCTTTGCCTCTTTATCATAGGAAAAAGCAAGGGCTGTTAAGAATAAGCAGAAAATAAGGAAAAACCTGCGTGCCATTGCAAACCTTTTGTAAAGGTCCGAATGGTAACGCAAAAGCTTTCTTTAAATAAAGAAAAAAGGTTTATCGATCTGATAATACGGGGTAAAAGGAGATCTTTGTTTTCAGATTGTTACACTCAATCGCATAGTGGGAAAAAGGACTCTCTTTTTTTTCCCAATGAGTCACAGCATTAATCAGAGCTAGCTGATTTGTCGGAGTCACCGAAAATGAAAACAAGTTGTGATTATCGTTGATCTTCATCTTAATTTCAGACCCTAGAGCGACGCAGGGAAGAGTTTGATCGAGAAACTCGGTGATTTTTTTGGTGAGCTCCTCAAATTCCTCAACAATAGTAGGGTCGTTATCTCGATTATATGGTCCAACAGTGGGTAATTGACGATCAATTTTACGAATGATCTTTTCTATCGACTTAGACTTCTTTAGGTGGGTGAAGGTGTATATGCAATAGGGCTGGTTATTGATTGATAGGTCTGAAACTGTGTATTCGTCTCCCATGCCCTGAAAGTAACTGAAAAAGTTACCCAGGCCATCAAGAGTCCTCCACATCCAGGAAGTGTTTTGAGTCGTTATATATAAGTCGTATGTTGGCTGAGGTATCACGGGGCAAGTATAAGTTTAGAGGTTTTCTAAATCAAGTTTTATAATGGTGAGGTGTTGGCAATAGCTCATCGAGACACCAATGCAACGTTTGAGTCTCTTATAAAGGGTATAATTGTGTTTGGGGTGGCAGGTGATTGTGCACTTGGTGTGAGATGGGTCGATTTTGGCTTGAATAGGTGTCCCTGAGCGCAAGTAAGGGGAAATTGTCTCAATGAGGGCGCCGACTTTGTTTTTCTTGGCATCTGAAAGGGGAGAGAGCTGGGCGATGGTGTAGGTGCGATTATGAGCGGCGTCAGTCGCTCGGCACTGTGTTTTGTAGGCAAAGAAATAGGCAGAGATAGCAGGGAAGAGGTAGCACGCCACTTGAGCGGTCTTCCTAAAGGGCCATGTGAAAAAGGAGGGGTCGAGCTCTCCCTCTCCGTGGGCGCTTTGGCACGGGCCAGGTGTTGTTGTGAGCTGGCTATTGCGCCACTCCTGGACTGTGTAAAGGGTGGCCATGGATACGACGCTAATAGGCCATATAAGAAGGGCCCCTGCGAGGAGGGTGATTTTACCTATGGCTGAGAAGAACGCATCATCCCAAAAGGCTAAAAAGGTCATCGTATCATCAAAACACGTATGACGCTCAGGTGATCGCACGTAACCGTAATCTATCATAGATGTGATAGTTTAGTTGAAATCGTAATTAATTTAAACTAAGGTCTTCGGGAATTTGAGATAATGAGGCATACCGTCCCCCCATTTCTTTTAAAAGGGTCGCCCACAGTTTGTCTGAGGGGGTTTTAAAGACGTGGTCGGAAGTGGCGGGATAGAGAAACCAGTTGCCATCGAGAAACTCTTTCTCGAGGTGGCCGGCGGTCCAGCCCGAGTAGCCAAAGCAGAGGAGGAGGTTGGTTGAGCCGTCCCCTTCGGCGATGGCGTCTTGGAGGAAGGGGAGATCCCCACCTAGGAAGAGATTGGGGGCGAGTTCTAAAGTTTGCTCGGGGATCTTTGGGGAGTTGTGCAGGAGCATCATTTGCCCAGGTTGGAGGCGTCCCCCCGTCCGCACGTTGACATTGGGGTTGATCATCTCACCTAAGCTGGCCACCTCTTCGGGCATCTCAATGTTCAGCGGCTTGTTGACAATGAGTCCAAATGAGCCAGCCGAGCTGTGTTCGCAGAGGAGAATCACCGAGCGGAAGAAAAGGCCACTCTCAATGTCGGGACTGGCGATGAGGAACATCCCCTTCTTCATGTGGTAGATGGGCTCTTTACTCTCCATAAGGGGGCATCTCGCGGTCCATGAGTTCTTGGTTGTAGAGCTTGAGATTCCCTTGCAGAGCGTCGACGCTACGCAAGAGCTCGGCAAATTCGCTCATAAAGGCGTCAGACTGCATCACACAGGGGCGATTCTCGGCGCGATCTAGGGCCATCGTGATCCGCTCCATTGACGTGGTCATCATATCGATCTCCTGCTCAACGTAAGCCTTAAACTCCGATGGGGAGTCAAGGCTGCCAATGGCGGAAGCCCGCTTGACGCGAACGCGTTGCCACTGTTTATTGAGGTTAAATAAGAGTCCATATTGATTAACGTCGTTTAAAAGAGTGTTGACTTTATTTAAAACTGCATTAAAACGCAAGTAAAGATCGTCTCCTTTAATAATTTTGCCCAACGTCCCTCTGCCATCGGCGATATCGGCGGCGATATCTTCGACAGAGTAGCTGGTATTTTTGAGGTTGCGCATGGTGACGCCAAGATTTTTGAAGGTATTCTCATCGTCCATTTGCGCTATGGCGTCGTTGACTTGGGTCATGGCGTTGGAGAAGTTGGTGGTGGCCCCTGTGACTTTGTCGATGAGGTTTTGGTGGTTGGCCTCAGCGACGGCTTGGCTCACTTCGCTCATCGCATCGTCAAAGGAGCGGACGGCTGAGCCCATGGCATCGCCGTTGTCGTCGATCCAATCGCCCACCTTTTCTAAGGTGTCTTCCATCTTGTCGGCAAGACTCGAGAGTTCGTAAAAGGCGTACTCAAAGGGGTCGGCAGACTGGCCGTAGAGAGGGGTTTTTGCCGTCGCCCGCTTGGGAATGATCCCTGTTGGCGCTTTTTTAGGGAGGATGGAGACCGATTTTTCGCCGAGGAGGCCCGATGTCTGGACAGTGATCTCATCTGTTGTGTAGACTTTGACGCTGCTATCGACGTGGCAGGTGAGTTGGTAGAAGTAGACCTGCCCAATTTCGTCAGTGGGTTGCTCGCGGGCATTGGGAATCTGTTGGATGGAGACGACATCGCCAATGGGCTTTCCCGCAAGGTTGACGCGGGTGCCAATGGTGATCCCGTTGATATTGGCAAAGCGGACGAGGAGGGTCTGTTTCCCATCACCAACAGTGGGCTCAAAGAAGAGGATCATCCCAATTAAAATGGCGCAGGCGATGGCGACAAAAAGGCCGATCAGTAAGGTTTTTAAATGGCTCTTCATTCTTCCCTGAAACTCCTTGGGTCTTCGTTTAAGGTGCGCTTTAAAAAAGTGATGATGGGGTCATCGATTTTTAAGAATTCCTCTGGTTTCTCAACATACGCGATCTGCCCATCTTTGTGAAGGGCTAACCGATCTCCGACAAAAAGGGCTGAGATGATGTCGTGGGTGACGACGATACTTGTCGCTTGGAGTTCTTTTTGCGTTTTAACGATCAGCTCATTGATGTGCATCGCCGTGATCGGATCGAGCCCTGTCGTCGGCTCATCGTAGAGCAAGTAGGCGGGGCGGTAGACGATCAAGCGGGCGAGGCCAGCCCGTTTTCTCATCCCTCCCGAGAGGTCAGAGGGCATCTTTAAGTTGGCCCCTTCGAGCTCGACCATGTGAAGGGCCTCGTTCACTTTCTCGTCGATCTCTTTTTGAGTCAGTTTGAGGTGCTCTTTGAGGTAAAAAGCGACATTTTCCTCTAAGTTCATCGAGTCAAAGAGGGCAGCGCTCTGGAAGAGCATCCCCATCTCCCGGACACTCTCAATGAGGGCTTCACCCTCTAAGTCTGAGATGCGCACCCCATCGACGTCGATGGTGCCACTGTCGGCTTTGGTGATCCCTAAGATATGCTTTAAAAGGACACTCTTTCCCACCCCTGAGCGCCCGAGGATGACCATCGTCTCCCCTTTGTTGACGGTGAGGGTGAGCCCTTTGAGAACCTCGTGCTCACCAAAGGTTTTGTACAAGTCCTTCACCTCGATCATGTGAGCCACCCCGAAATCTTTGTGTGAAGGGCGTTGAGGCCAACTGTGATGAAGAAGTTAAAGAAGAGGATGCAAGTGTAGCAGATGACGACACAATTGGTGGTTGAGCGACCGACACCAGCGGCTCCACCAGCTGTGTTCAACCCTCGGTAGCAACAAATTGTGACAATCAAAAAGCCAAACACAATGGCCTTGACCAGGCCGATGAAAAGGTCAAAGTGGTCGATATATTGGGGCATCGGGTCGAAGTAGGAGGCTGGGGAGACATGAAAGTAGTAGACTGAAATCAGATAGCCGCCAAATATGCCCATGATGATGCTAAAAATTGTGAGGAGGGGGAGCATAAAAAAGCCGGCGAGAAAGCGGGGGGAAATCAGGTAGCGGTAGGGGTTGACGGCCATCGATTGAAGGGCATCAACTTGCTCTGTCACCTTCATTGTCCCAAGTTCCGCACACATGGCAGCGCCAACCCGCCCCGTCACCATAAAAGCGGTTAAGACGGGGCCAAGTTCTGTGATCATAGCCTTCCCCACCATGAGTCCTGTCGCTCCCGCTAATCCCTTATCGCTGAGTTGATAATAGGACTGGGCGGCTAAGACAAGACCTGTAGAAAACCCCGTTAAGGCCACGACAGAAAGAGACATCACGCCCATTTCAAAGAGCTGATCCCGAATCAGTCTCCAGTTGGGGGGACGGCGGCACGTGGCAATGACCACGTCGACAATCATCTGCGCGTAGGCCCCGAGGGGGTCTAAAAAGTTGAGGCGGTTGAGAAGGCTTTTAACCATTTATGAAGGGTTTGTCTTTTTGCGCCTTGGTAAAATGACTAAAATCACACCGATCACAATGGCGGCAATTCCCGCATAGAGGAGCTGCTGAGCCATTTTTTCATATTTAGCGACATCGCGGTGTCCTTGAGCGATTTGGCGTTCAGCGCCGGCTGTGAGGGCATCTCCGACTGGGGCTGTCTCTGGCGTGAGGTTAAAGAGGGCTTTACCTTGAGCGACCTGTTGCTCGCCGCGGGCTAATTTCCCTTTACCAACTTCGACTTCATTTTTGATGTAGCTCGATACACAGATCGCTACAATACCAGCAATGATGAGCAAAATGCCCAATATGCGTTTAAATCCCATAGGGTTCTCCTGTTTTTTACAGTATAGATCTCAAACTAACGATTTATTAACAAAGTTGTCAAATGTTTATCCTTACCGCAAGCACTTTGGCTGATCATTGGAAATATCGTAACCCATAGACAATAAACCACTTAAGATAGATTTAGTTTTAACTAGGAAGTTGTTGACTTCCTAGGGCTTCCGTGTTAAATTCCTAGTCAAAATCAAATTTATGAGTGCCCAATGATCGAAAACCTTATCAGACAAAACGAGGGAAAAACTTTTGAACTTAAGGAAAATACAAAAAATTTAAAAGGGATAGTCAAAACCATTGTTGCTTTTGCAAATACTGCCGGGGGGGTAATCTTGGTTGGTGTTAAAAATCATACAAAAGAAATTATTGGACTAGAAAATCCATTGCTGAAAGAGGGTGTGTTGCATAAGTCTCTAGGGAAAGGAAGACCTTGATAAAAAAAAAGGCATAAGTATAGCCTCTTTAGATTCGAACAAAAAAGGAGCTTACTTATGCCTCGCCACTCACGTGACTGGAC
>Ga0180433_10001199_pt1 | contig 43852 bp, 33 predicted proteins | sample SS_ome_8_FD_132980 | JGI IMG/M metagenome (GOLD analysis project Ga0180433, IMG submission 132980) | Hypersaline lake sediment archaeal communities from the Salton Sea, California, USA - SS_1_D_1 metaG | ecosystem: Environmental > Aquatic > Non-marine Saline and Alkaline > Hypersaline >...
CAGGGGGGTGCACGGGTTTTTTCGGGAAATTTCACCCCCGACCCATGGCAGGAGTGCAAGGGGGCTGCAGCATTTTGCATTGTCTGTAAGCCGTCACCTGTGACCCGTGTTGGCCGTGCTTTGTTGGCACCGGGTTGATGCAACCCACAGCACGGAAAGGAAACCCTTTGGGGGAGGCGAATCCTCCGGCGAAGCCGGAGGTTCGGCGATCCGCGTCCGCGGCATACCCGGGGTCCCGGCGACAGGACTTCGGCGAGGACTTCGGGTGAGCCTCAGTCGCCCCCCTCAGACGAGCCGCTCACCACAACCCTGAGCGAAGTCGAAGGGGCTCGCCCTCCAAGTTTTCGCGGTTTCCGTGAGAGCCGAAGGATCATGGCTGACGCGAATCTGAAATCTCCAATCCCCCATCGACCTTCGGCCCCGAAACCTCTACCATCAAGCGGCGAAACGGGAAACCGGCCGAGCGAAAGGGCCGTGTCGATGCGGATGCCCCTTCTCATCCTGGTCGCGGCGTGCCTCCTGCCCCCGGCGGCGGGATTCGGAGCGCAGGACGGGAAAGACGCCCTCCCCTCCCGGAAGCGGGAAACCCCCGGTCCGCCGCCCTTCCGCTTTCTCACCCATCACCTCTTCTCGGCCGAGATGGGGCTGATGGGAAGCAACCTCCCCGATCACAACGCACGCACCCTCCGCCGCGCCAACCTTCGCCTCCTCGCCTGGGACGACTGGTTCCTGGACACCCTCTACGAGGAGGACCTCCTCTACGGCGACACCCTCGAGCAGGTCAACCACACCTTCGACTACGTCCGCCTGGGGCGTTCCTTCGGCCTCCTCGACGCCTTCCTCTTCTGGAACCACACCTGCAACAACGCCGTGGCGGGCCTGGGCCTGAACGACATGCACTGGAACGACATCGGCCTGGAACTCTCGACGGACGCGCGCCCCGGCGCGGACCGGGAGCCGGGATGGCGGATCCGCGCCCGCTGGGGGGCGGCCTTCATGCTGTCCGCGTGCGACTACCGGTGGATCGCCGAGGCGGAAACGCAGTTCCGGGAAGGCGCGGCGGGCGAGGGCAGCGTGTTCGGACGGATCCGGGTGAAGGTGAGGGCCGACCCGTGCCGCGTGGTCCTCTCCCCCCTCGTGGAGGTGGGGTTCACCCTCCCGCTGAACGCCTTCCTGGTGCTGGAGCCCTTCGCCCGCATGGAGCGCCGCCAGGACGAGAGGGGCTACCGGACGGACCCCGACACCTGGTGGCTCGTGGGGATGCGCCTGGTCCGCCGCACCCCCCGCCGGGCGGAAGGCGCCGACGCCCTGCCGGACGGGTTCCTCCGCCCGTGGCTCGCCGTGAAGATCGGCTACGCCCTGCGCCTTCTCCAGAAGGACCTGGGATACATGAGCCGCTCGGCGTTCCGCCTGAGATCGTCCGACATCGCGCCGGGGTTCCGGGCGGAATTCGACGCCGTCACCGGCATCAACACGCCTCCCGACGACATGTTCCCCAACTACGTGACCTACGCGCTCAGCCCCGCGGCGACGCTGGATCTGGCCTCGCTGACCTGGCGTGTCTTCTACCGGTACCGGGAGCGCAGGGCGGTGGGCCACCACTGGGAAGAGCCCGCCTACAAGTGCCTCCACGCGACGGGGATCCGCGTCGAACCCCGGAGGCCGGATCCCGGCCTCGAGGCCCTGCGGCCGTTTCCCGAGAGGTTCCGGTGGGGATGTTCCGCGACCGCCTACCCCGCGACGCGGGCGTTCCCCTTCCGCGCGTCGGTGGCGGGAAGCGTGCGCGTCTTCCTCTTCGAGCTGCGCAACAGCCCCCTGACCTTCGCGGCGTGGACGCGGCACTTCTTCGGTCCGCACAACCTGTCCGTGACCGGGCTGGCCTGCGAGTTCTCCGTCGCGTGGCCGGGCACGGCGGGGCGTTTCCGCGTCTATCTCCGCCTGGAGCACGCGTACGATCCCTTCCGCTTCGGGCGGGGGGACCACTACTTCCTCGGGTTCGAGTTCGGCTACTAGTAGCGCACCACACCTAAACGTATCGGTTCGGATTGGAGGGCGAGCCTCTCCTCCTTCGATTGCAGGTGGATGCGAGAGCTACGGAGGACCCTGCGTAGCCCTTGCAAGAGCCGATCGGCGTAGTACGGGGCCGGCGAGCCAGGAAACGCGTGGCTCGGGAGGACCCTCGCCCTCCAAAACAGCTTCATGGAACCGATCCGTTGTCGAAGGTCGAAAGTCGAAGGATTATTGCAACTTGGGCTTTGGACTTCTCCTCTCTGTGTCCTCTGTGTCCTCGGCGGTGAGAGTCCTCTCGCTGTGCCTGCGGCTCTTCCGTGTCGGGAATTCTCGCAGCGCCCCTCCTTCCCGCATCGCGGCCCTCACGCCTTGCTGAGGATGCCCACGCGGTCGAAGCCCGGGGTGTGCATGGCGATGATCTTGAGGGTGACGGCGATGGGGACGGCGAGGATCATGCCCACGATGCCCCAGATCCAACCCCAGAAGACCAGGGAGAGCAAGAGGACCAGGGGGGAGATGCTCAAGGATTTCCCCATGAGGCGGGGTTCGATGAGGCTGCCCATGAGGTTCTGGAAGACGACGAGGGTGGCGAGGAGTCCGAGGGCGCGGAAGGGGGTGTCGAACTGGAAGAGGGCGAGCAGGGCCGGCAGGATGCTGGAGATGACCGATCCGATGTTGGGGATGTAGTTGAAGCCGAAGGCGAGGATGCCCCAGAAGAGGGGGAAGTCCACGCCGAAGGCGGTGCAGACCAGGGCGGTGATGCCGCCGGTGATGAGGCTGATGACGGTCTTCCAGAGCATGTAGATCTGCACGTCGTGGCCGATGGCGTGCAGGGTGTCGAAGACGGGGGAGTCCTTTCCGAAGGCCTCCTCGGCCTTCTCGTGGAAGCGGGTGGACTCGAAGAGCATGAAGAGGGTGTAGATGAGGACCAGGATGGCCTGTCCCAGGAAACCCATGAAGGAGGTGACGCCGCCCGTGAGGAAGGAGATGATGGAGCCGCTGTGCTCCTTGACGCGGCGGATGACGCTGGTGATGTCGTCGTCCTCTTCGTCCTCGGCGCCCTCCCGGGTCTCGTTTCCCCGCCCGTTCGCCTCTTCCCCTCCGCCGGCCTCGTCCTCTTCCGCCCGGTCGGGGGGCGGGGCGGCTTCCTCTTCCATGCCGACGAGAATGCGGAGGTGTTTCTCCTCGAGGCCCACCTTCTTGAACGCCCGCTCGGCCTTGCGCAGGAGTTTCTTCGTCCGCTTCTCGTACCGGGGGCCGGCTTCGATGACGGGGCTCAGGTTCAGGTAGAAGACGACGCCGATCCCGAACAGGAGGACCCCGATGGAGGCCATGGCGGTGGGCACGGCGATCCAGATGGGCACGTGGACCTTGCGCATCCACCGGACCAGCGGGGAGAGGACGATCATGGCGAAGAAGGCGATGAGAAAGGGGAGGATGACGTTCTTCGCGTAGATGAGGATGAACCCCAGGCAGAAGAAGGCGATGAACCCCGTGAAGACCGTCCGGGCCTTGTTCAGCGCGGTCTCGGACTTCGGCGGGTTTTCGGGCATGCCCCCCCCTTGTTCCGTGATCCCCATCCCGCGGGCCTCATGGACCCTCGGGGCCGGCCTGGTGGCGCAGGGATTTCAGATCTCGGATCGGAGATTCCAGCGGCGATTCCCCGGCGGCCTCTCCGCGGCGATCCGCGCGCGCCGGGTCACTTCTCCAGCGGGTGTTCCCCGCTCTTTCCGTCCAGCACGCCCTTCACCTTGGACAGGCCGCGGGCCTCGTCGAACGTGATCGCATCGACCTTCTCGAAAGGTCCGAACCACCCGTTCTTCTTGCTGATGACGTAGACGCCTTCCTTGTACTGCACGGCGACGGCCCACTCGTCGACCGGCTCGGACACCGCCGCGCCCATCACGTCGCCGACCAGGGACAGACGGCTCTCGACGCCGTTGTTGTCGATCCGCCGGAGCGTGTTCTTCTCCAGCTGGATCGTCTCGCCGTGGATCGTGAACGAATACGGATAGGATGAGATCGTTTCCATCTTCCTCCTCCTCATTCCACCTCGATCAGCCGTGCCCCGTCATACGGGCAGAAACGCCACTCCGGGTTCACGTACAGACGGTTGCAGGTCCGGCATAAAAACTGTTTCGCCTTCGGATGGACGAATTCCACGCTCTGGGCGTCATGCAGGTCGAGCTCGAATTCCCCGAAACGGACGTTGCCGAAGAGGAAGTACCGCGTGTTCTTCACCACCTGCCCCTCCAGCTCCTTCCCGGCGATCCCGATCACGCGGACCGTGTCCCCCGTGAAGATCATCTTCTTGATCTTGCGCAGCGGCACCGTGATCACGGCCTTGCCCCGGTGCAGCGTGTAGGTGTGCGTGGGAACCTTCGTCAGGGACAGAAGGCCCAGCTGCTCCTTCTGGAAATGGGCGTTCTCCACCTCGTTCTTCTCGCCCTCCGTCTGGACCACGAACGCCTTGATGCCGGAGCCCGTCGGCCCCTCCTCCTTCGCGCCGCGATCCCCCTCCTGGCCCACCGTCGACTCCAGCGCGACGAGCCCGAGAACCACCGCGGCAAGCACGAGAATCCCCATCGCCTTTTTCATGGTCTTTCCCCCACGAGCGAAAAGGAATACGCATTATTGGCCAGACCCGCCCCCCTGTCAAACGGTTGTTTCCCGATCTCCCCCGGCGGCGAATCCCCTCGGACGAAAAAAAAAACGGAAAATTATCTCCGCGGCGCGTTTACACTACCCGAATCCCGTTCCGTTCGGAGAATCGACATGACCCGCATCCTGACCGTCCTCGCCTTCCTCGCCGGCCTGGGCACCGCCGCCGCCGAAGACCCCGCCTTCGTCCGGCCCCCCACACCCGCGAAGATCAGCCTCTCCGTCGCCCAGACCTTCTCCTTCCTCGACGGAGGGTACGCCGACGCCGCCCACTACTACAGCTTCTACTGGGACACCGGACAGACCTGGTCCGCCCGCGCTTCCATGGACCTGCTCCCCGTGCTCCGCGCTGGCCTCTCCCTCGGCGTCCGGGAGTTCGAGGACCGCGGCTTCGGCATCGACGACCTCCACACCGGTCACGCCCGCCTCCTCGCCGGCCTGAGGCTCCCCCTCACCCTTCCCGCCCGGTTCCTCGACCAGCCCGACGCCCTCGCTTCCGTCCGGGGACCCGTCGCCTTCCTCCATCTCGAAGCGGGACTGGGCGTCATCGATCCCACCTCCGACGCCTTCGGCGGCTTCTTCGACCGCACGTTCACCTACTCCACGGCCCTCGTCCTCGGCCTCGAGTACCGCCTGGAACAGATGGGGCTCTTCGTCTCCTTCGGCGCCGAGATGCTCGGCCCACCGAAATCCTCCGCCGGCTTCAGCGCCGAACCCGATCTCCTGCTCACCTTTCCCCTGACCCTCGGCGTGTCGTTGTACCTGCCCTGACGGGAGCGGATCGAAATGAAACACGAATCCCTCGACGTCCGGAAAAAAAGACGCGTGCTTCCCGCCCTCCTCCCCCTCCTCTCCTGCGCGCTCTCCGCCTGCGCCACCGCCCCCCTCCTCCCCTACGACACCCTCGCCTTCAGCCACCCCACCGTCGCGTCCCGTGAAGACGTCCCGGACCGGCACGCCCCCGAGAGGCTCGGAAAGGCCCTCGCCCGGAAAACGCGACGGCATACCCGGTTCCGCGTCGCTTCCGCGCCGGGAGACCTGTCTCCCCGAACCGCCCTCGTCCATCTCGACATCCGGCGCTGTCTCGAACCCACACCCGGGGCGCACGGCGCCGCACGCCTCGATTGCGCGTTCACCGACGTGCGCGGGACGCCCCTCTTCGCCTCCACCCTCTTCACCCTCGCGGCCCCCCTCCGCGATCCCGGCGAGAAGAACGCCCTCTCCCGCGCCGTGGCTTCCGATTTCGTCCGCCTTCTGCAACGCATGGGCGGCCGGCGCTTGTGCGGCGGCCCCCCCGGCGAGACGGAAGCGGAGGCGGCGTCCCCCTTCCTCCGGCTACCCCGCCCCCCCCGCCTCCGTTCCCGGCCCTCACCCCCCGGACGCTTCCTCCTCCGCGCCGCCTTCGGACTCGTTCCCCTCGCGGACACGCCCTCCGGAAAAGGACGCGGAGCCCCGGACTATGACGAGGCCTTCTCTCCCGGAACGCTCGGCGATCTCACCGCCGGCTACGCCGTCTGTCCCGGCCTGGAGGTCTCCCTGGGCGCGGGCCGGCTCGCCTTTCCCGGCAAAACATACGAGGCCGACGGCCTGGAAGTGGCGTTCGATCCCTTCGTCTTCAACCGCGTTTTCGGGGAAACGCGCCTCTCCCTCCCCCTCGTCGGCGGACGGCCGGAGCGCTGGTGGAGCGCATGGGACCCCTTCCCCGACACGCGGGGGGCGCAGCTCGTGGCGGCGCTTAGGGCCGGGACGGCCGTCCACGCCGCGCTGGACGTGCGCGTGATCCGCGACGACACCGGCGAGGCCCCCGCGCTTGGGCCGGGGGAGGAAATCCCCTATTATCGGAGAGGCGCCCTGTTCTTCGGGGAAGCCCTTCTGGGAGCGCGGATCAGGATGGGCGACGGGAGGCGATTCGCCCTCTCCGCCTCCCTGTTCGCCGGCTTCTTCTGGGCCACCCCCCCCGTCTCGAAGGGCGTCGGATCGGAAGCCGGTCCCCTCCAGGGCACGCCGGTGGTCATGGAAATCGCCCTGGGCTTTTGAAACGGAAGCAAGCATGGGATACGGGAGGCCAATGGACGGCGCGATGGAAGGCCCCGGCGCCCGGTGGTCCGCGTCCCGGCTCCGCGTCCCCCTCTTCCCCCCGCGCGTTGCCGTTTTCCTCGCCGCGCTCGTCGCCAACCTCGCCTGCTTCGAGACCCCCGCCTTCGAGCGCGCGCCCGAGCTCCGCCCCAGCTCCGCCCCCCTCCCCCGCATCGATTCGATCGCTCCGCCCTCCGCCGATCCCGCGGGAAGCGAGACGATCCGGATCGGCGGATCGAACTTCCGCCAGGGCGCGCGCGTGTGGATCGGCGGTGCGCCGGCGAACGTGCTCTCCGTCGCCGAGGACGAAATCCGGGCCGTCTCGCCCGGAGGCCTTCCCGGTTCCGCGCTCGTGGTGGTGGCGAATGCGGACAGCACGTACGAACGCCTCGAGGAAGGCCTCACCTTCGCAGGCACCGCGACCGCCCCCCGGATCGACGGCACGTGCCTCGCCGCAGGGCCGTCCGCGGGGGGCGGGCGCTTCCAGGTGAGGGGCGCGAACTTCCTGGCGGGGGCGGAGGTCCTGGTCGGCGGGGTCCCGGCTTCCGAGGTCGCCGTCCTCCACGGCGCCTTGATCGAGGCGACGGCCCCCCCGGGCCCGGTCGGCACCGCGAGCGTCTCGGTGAGGCATCCGGGAGGAGCGACGGCGTCGCTTCCGGAGGGGTTCCGGTACGTGGACCTCTCGGGCGACCGGACGCTGGTCCAGGGGCGGGCGGAATACGAGAAGCGCCAGGTCCTCCCCGAGGGGCTCACGGGAAGCGCCGCCCCCGCCCCCATTCCCTACGCCAGCATGGCAGTCTACGTGGACACGGAGCCGGTCGGGATCTTCCCCTCCGAGACGGACCGCTGGGGCTACTTCTGCGTCGTGGTCGAGGACGGCCCGTCGGCGCGGGTGAGGGTGACGGCGTCGGCACGGGTCCCCCCGGCGTTGCAGTCGGTGGTGGTGATGGACAACGCGACGGACCGCGTCCTCTACTGCCTCGAGTCGGACGGCTTCTCCCTCTCCCCGGGAGAGACCGTGCGCCGCGATCTCCTGGCGCTCTGCGAGGGGCCGGCGAGGGTCGCCGGCGCCTTCAACATCCTGTCGGTGTGCGCCCGTTGCGCCTCGACCGTCCAGGAAACCACGGGAGAGGTCCTGCCCCTGCTCCGGGCCGTCTGGGAGCCCGGCAACGCCGTCTACCTCGGCACCTCGGCGTTCTACCACGACGACCTGGGAGCCGGCCCCGTTCCCGTCATCCAGATTCTCGGGGGGCTCGCCGGCGGGGAGGAACTCACGGACACCGACGAGTTCGACGACTCCGTCGTCGCCCACGAGTTCGGGCACTTCTGCCAGGCGTCCCTCTCGACGGATTCCTCGCCGGGCGGAAGCCACGGCGGCGAGAACCTCGTCCCCAACCTGGCCTTCTCGGAAGGCTTCGCCAACTGGTTCGCCTGCGCCATGACGGGCACCCCCTGGTACCGGGACACGGCCGGCCGGGGCGTCTGGGGCCTCGTCCAGGTGGAATTCTCCTGCGAATCCGTCGACTGGCAGCTCCCCCTGGTCATGGGCATCCGGAGCGAAGAGACCGTCCTGGAAATGCTCTGGGACCTCTACGACGGCTCCCCGGAAGCGGTGGACGAGGACGGCGACGGCATGGCGCTGGGCTCGAAAGCCCTCCTCGACGCCGTGGCCTCCTTCGATCCGTCCTTCGACTACCCCTGTCTCTACACGCTGCTCGACGCGCTCGTGGAGCGCAACGACGCTACGCCCGCGGAACTGGACGAACTCTCGCGCTTCCCCGAGGAGCAGGACGTCCCCTACCCCGTCCCCCCGGGAAGCGCGTTTCCCCGCCCTCTCGAAAAAGGCGTGCCCCGGCGCGGGTTCGTGGACGCGCGGAACCCCTGGCATCCCCCCGATCCTTCCTGGAAGTTCTGGCTCCTGAGCACGAAGGGAAACCCCTACAATCCGGTCAACGGCACCCACAGCCGGCGATACTACCGTTTCGTCCTGGACCAGCCCGCGGACGTGAGCCTCACCCTTTCCATCGACGGGGACGGCGATGCGCCCGAGGACCTGGATCTGTTCCTTCTGGATCTCAGGAATCACGTCATCGCTCTCTCCATGGGGGACGCCCGACAGGAGAGAATCGAGACCCGGTTGGCCTCCGGCGCCTACATCGTCGAGGTCCGGGGCTTCTACTACCTCGCCGGCGGCGGCGTGAGGACGAGCGCCTCCGGATACACCCTGCTTCGGGACTGAAGACATGGCCCGCTGGACACGATGGTTGACGTTCCCGGCCGCGGCCGCGGCCGTCCTGGCGGCGGTCGCGTCGCTGGCCCCCTCCCGCCCCCGGCAGGCGGGGCAACCCGTCGCCCGGCACGGCAAGCTCGGTCCCGCCGCGTCGCTGGCCCTGGAAGCGGTCTCCGTCGCGAGGCCCCCCGGCGTGCCTGCGAGGAACGAGGCGGGGGCGTTCGCCCTTCTCCGGCTCCGCGTCGAGCCGGGATGCGACCTTCCCGGCTCCCGGATCGCGTTCCTCCTTCCCGAAGGGGTTTCCGTCGTCCAGGGGCGCCGGGCGCGGCACAAGGACCTGATCGCCCGGGAAGCGGAAACGCTCACACTCACGGTCTTCGTGCCGGAGGGCGCGGCCGGAAGCGTGGCCGCGCGCCTCACCGCCGGCGGCCTCTCCCGCGAGATCTACGCGTCCCTTGAGGGGGAGCGCGCGGGCGCCGGGCTCGAAGGGCGCCTGGACCACGACCACGAGGGACGGAAGGTCAGGGTCTTTCCCGCCGGAGAAAGGGGGCGCTGATGGCGGGGAGGCGCTTGGGGTCTCTTCTGCTCGTCGCTTCCCTCGGCGTCCTCCTGGGCGGCTGGGCGCTCGTGCTCGCCTTCGCCCCGGACCGGTTGTGGCTTCTCGTCTTCCCGCCGGTGCTCTCGGCGGGGCTGTTCCTGGTCTGGGCGGCGCGGAAGTTGAAGGACCCCAGCTACTACGGGTAGGATTGCGGACAACGTGACCTCATCGACCCTCCCGGAACCCGTGCCGAAAAAAAAGCCCGGACGAACGAGACGTCCGCCCGGACATTGCATGGAAGAACCTCTCGGGCGCCGGGAGGTGAGTCTCCCGAACTCCCCGGAATTCCCGGCGCCTCTTCTCTCTCCGGCGAAGCGGGCCGCCACGCTGGAGGGAGCGGCTCTCATCGCGTACAGTACGGAGGATTCCCCCGTTGACAAGACGGATTCCGGCGTCGCGCCGAGGCCGTTGCCGGATCATGAAACGATCCGAAAACGCCGATTTGCGGCCATCCGCCGGATGAGACCCGGATTCGGACGCCTCAGGCGCCGGCGGCCGTAGGACGACCCCCCCGATTCGAGAACGAAAAAAGAGGTCCCCGATGGACATCGATCGCTCCGGTGACCGGTCCTTCCTGCTCGCGCTCGCCCTGACCGCGGCCGGAGTCGCCGTCATGGTGGGCGCGGCTGCGCTGGTTTCAGGCCCGGGATCCGCTCCCGCGGCGGTGGAGAAGGCGGAACCGCCGCCGGCTACGGAAGCGTGGCCGGCGCCCCCGGACGAACTTCCTCCGGATTTCGGGAAGATGGCGCTGGTTCCCGCCGGGTGGTTCTTCATGGGGGCCGACGAAGGGGTATCGTTCGAGGGGCCCCGCCACCGCGTCTATCTCGACGCGTTCGAGATCGACCTCTACGAGGTGACGAACTACCAGTACGCGCAGTACGTGCGGGCCACGGGCGCCGCGCCCCCGCCCCACTGGAAGGAGGGCCGCTACCGGCCCGGCCGGGCGCTCCATCCCGTGACGAACGTCACGGTGGAGGAGGCGCAGGCGTACGCGCGATGGGCGGGCAAGCGCCTGCCCACGGAGGCGGAATGGGAGAAGGCCTGCGGGGGGATCGACAGCACGCGGTACGCGTACGGGGACGCGTTCGACGCGACGCTCTGCAACAGCGGGTACTCGAGCGTGTGCGACACGGTGCCGGTGGGCCGCTATCCAGACGGGGTCAGCTTCTACGGGTGCTTCGACATGACGGGCAACGTCTGGGAGTGGGTGAGCGACTGGTTCTCCAAGACCTACTACGAGGACGGCCAGAAGAATCCCACGGGCCCTCCCGTGGGAACCCACCACGTGAGCAAGGGGGGCTCCTGGACCACGGACGAGGAGGCCTGCCAGACCAGTTTCCGGTGCTGGTCCCTGCCCGGCGCCCGCTGGGGGTATTGCGGCTTCCGCTGCGCCCGGACGCTTCCGCCGGTGGAGGGGTTCGAGAAGCCGGGGGTCGAGGACCTGGTGCGGATCCCGGCGGGTTCGTTTCTCCTGGGGCAGGACGGCCACCCGTTTTCCGGGCCGCAACGTCGGGTCCACCTCGACGCGTTTCTCGTGGACCGCGTTCCCGTGACGAACCGGGCGTACAAGGTCTTCTGCGAGGCGACGGGCCATCCCGCCCCGCCGCACTGGCACGCCGGCTGGATCCCGGAGGGCCGGGAGGACCACCCGGTCATCAACGTGAGCCTCGACGACGCGCGGGCCTACGCCCGGTGGGCGGGCAAGCGGCTGCTCACGGAGGCGGAATGGGAGAAGGCGGCGCGAGGCACGGACGGCCGCCGCTACCCCTGGGGCGAGACGTTCGATGCCGCGAAGGGCAACACGTACGAGACGGGGATCGCCGACACGGTGCCGGTGGGCTCCTACCCGGCGGGGGCGAGCCCTTACGGGGTGCTGGACATGTGCGGCAACGTGTGGGAGTGGGTGGAGGGCCCCTTCACGCGCGATGGCTACGAACGGTACGCCAAGCGCAACCCCGAAGGGCCGAGGGGCGCGTTCCAGCACGTGCTCCGGGGGGGGACCTGGTCCACGTTTCCGGTCAACTGCCAGACGTTCTCGCGCTGCATGGCCCTGCCCGGATGCCGCTGGGGCTACACGGGCTTCCGTTGCGCGAAGGACGCGGAGTGAAGACGAACGATTCGATGGGCGGGGAGGTCATGGGTCCATGGTCACTGGTCACTGGTCATTTGTGTTTGTGGATTCGTTAATCGGAAATGGGAAATGGGATCGGAGCAACGCGGCACGGGGCGCGGGCGTCTCGCCCGCAGCACCTCGGCGATGCGGTTCTCGACGCCAAGCCACCAAGGCTCGAAGGCTTTTGATCAACCGCAGATGGACACCGATGGGCACCGATAGATGTAGCCTGTCCCGCGAGGAGCGCCGGCGGGGCTTGCGCCCCGGGCCCCTTCGGGGCCTTTCCCGGTCAGCCCGTGGTCGGGCCGGAAAACTTCCTGCCTCCGTTTTCCTGTTCCGAAAATTCGTGAGAAACTCGAATCGATGACCGCCTTGGAGGGCGAGGGTCCTCCCGAGCCCAAACACAGCCGGCTCGCCAGGAGGCTCGCCCTCCAAGTTGCCATGGTTTCCGGGAGAGCCGAGGGCTCATGATGGACTGAGTTTTTGAGTTCCAGATGTCTTCGTGCCCTTCGCGCCTTCCGCGTCCTTCGCGTTTCCTCCGCCCCCGGCTCGCCTCTTGAAACCCGGTGCGCGAAACCGGACACTTGGATACGAAACCACGGTTCGGAATGCGGACATGAACAACCCCCCCCATCGAGACGCTTTCCCCTTCATGAACGGCCTTCGCGACCTGTACCGCAGACCCCTGGCGCTCCTGACCGACCTCTACGAGCTCACCATGGCCGCGGGGTACTGGACGCTCGGCATGGCGGACCGCGAGGCCGCCTTCACCCTCTTCTTCCGCAAGAACCCCTTCCACGGCGGCTTCGCCGTGGCCTGCGGCCTCGCCCAGGTCCTCGAGTACCTGGACGGGTTCCGCTTCGACGAGACGGACCTCGACTACCTCGCGAGCCTACCCGGCACCGACGGGACGCCGCTGTTCACGAAGGCGTTTCTGGAGGCGCTCGGGGATCTGGAACTCCGGTGCACGGTGGACGCCGTGCCCGAGGGGACGGTGGTCTTCCCCCACGAGCCCTTGCTGGTGGTGACGGGCCCCTTGATGCACTGCCAGATCCTGGAGACGGCGCTTCTCAACCTGCTCAACTTCCAGACGCTGATCGCGTCCAAGGCGGCCCGGGTCTGCCTGGCCGCGGAAGGGGATCCCGTCATCGAGTTCGGGCTGAGGCGCGCCCAGGGCATCGACGGGGGCGTCACGGCCGCGCGCGCGTCCTACGTGGGGGGGTGCGCCGGCACGTCCAACGTGCTCGCGGGCCGGCTGTTCGACATCCCGGTCAAGGGCACGCACGCACACAGCTGGGTGATGGTTTTCGAGGACGAGCTCGAGGCCTTCCACGCCTATGCGAAGGCCCTGCCCAACAACAGCATCTTCCTGGTCGACACGTACGACACGCTCGAAGGGGTGAGGCACGCCGTCGCGGCGGGCCGGCAGCTCCGCGAGCGGGGGTACGAGATGGCGGGCATCCGCCTCGATTCGGGGGATCTCACGTCCTTGAGCGTGGCGGCGCGGACGATCCTGGACGAGGCGGGGTTCGAGGGGGCGAAGATTTTGGCGAGCGGGGATCTGGACGAGCACCTCATCGGCGCGCTCAAGGAAAAGGGCGCGCCCATCGAGCTGTGGGGGGTGGGAACGCGTCTGGCCACGGCGTACGACGACCCGGCCCTGGGCGGCGTCTACAAGCTGACCGCCGTGAAGGACGGCGCCGGGAGATGGGACTACCGCGTCAAGGTGTCCGAGCAGGAGGTCAAGTCCACCACGCCGGGCGTGCTCCAGGTCCGCCGCTTTTCCCGCAACGGACGGTTTCTCGCGGATGCGGTCTACGACCGGCAGCTCGGCCCCGGCTCCCCCTGCGAGATCGTGGACTTCGCCGAGGCCTCGCGGCGCACGATCCCGCCGGCGGACGCCCGGTGGGAAGACCTCCTGGTGCGCGTGTTCGAGAAGGGGAAGCGGGTGCTCGAGGCGCGGCCGCTGCATCAGGCGCGGGAGCGCACGCTGGACCAGCTTTCGAGACTGCCCGCCGGCGTCAAGAAGCTCGAGGATCCCGAACCGTACGCCGCGGGCCTCGAGGGCCGGCTGCACGCGCTGAAGCGGGATCTCATGGCCGAGGCCCTCGAGACGGAAAGGAAAGGGACATGGAAGCGCTCATCCTGACGGACATCCAGAACGACTTCCTGCCCGGCGGCGCGCTGGCCGTCCCGCGGGGCGACGAGGTGGTGGAGCCGGCGAACCGGCTCGCAAGCCGCTTCGAGCTGGTGGTGGCGACCCAGGACTGGCATCCGCCGGGACACGGGAGCTTCGCCTCCAGCCACGAGGGGAAGAAGCCGGGGGATGTGATCGAGCTCGCGGGGCTCGAGCAGGTCCTGTGGCCCGATCATTGCGTGCAGGGGACGCATGGCGCGGCGTTCGCGCCGGGTCTTTCCCGGGAGAGGATCGCCGAGGTGTTTCGCAAGGGCGACGATCCGGATCTCGACAGCTACAGCGGCTTCTTCGACAACGGCCACCGGCGCGCGACCGGCCTGGGGGACTACCTGAAGGCGAAGGGGGCGGGCCCTCTCTACATCGTGGGTCTGGCGCTGGACTACTGCGTCAAGTACACGGCGCTTGACGCGCGCCGGCTCGGCTTCGAGACGGTCCTCGTCCTGGACGCGTGCCGGGGCATCGACTTGAAGCCCGGCGACGTCCACCGGGCCGTGGAGGAGATGCAGAAGGCCGGGGTGACGGTCACGGACAGCGAGGGAATTCCAGGACATCCTGATTCGGCAAGGTAGGGATTGTGGATTGTCGATTTCAGGTTTCAGCCGTCAGATTTCAGCGGCTGTCTGTGGGAGGCGCGAGCCCGCCTTCGAACTCGCCCCGGCCGTGCGAAGGCGGGTCGCGGCGACCCGGCGAGGTTCGTTGGGAACGCCGGCTTCCGGCCGGCGACCTGCGGTCGGGAGCGCGGGGAGCCTGCCCGCCATAGCCTTGGCGGCGGCGGGTCTCGCCGCAGCACCTTGCGCGGATAGCGGACATCCTGTCATCACCTGCGAGCCCCGCCACTTCGCTTTCGCTCCGTGGCTGACGACGATGTCGCCCTACCAGGCGCAGGCGTCATTCATTGTGCGGAATACCGGCATCTACGGCTAAAATGAAAGAAAGGCCAGACTTGCCACGGGAGGTTTCCATGCGAAACGGGATGATCGGATGGATCGTCGGGGTCGCCTGCGGCGTCCTGGTCGCCTGGCTCGCGTTCTCCTCGAAGACGAGCGAGGAGACGATCCCGACGGCGGAAACGGGGGAACGGAAAGAAAGCGCCTCCCGGCCCGGGGGCGACTTCCCCGCGCAGGACGTCGAGCCGGGGAAGACCGGCGACGAACCTTCTTCCACGCCTTCCGGCTGGCTCGAGGGTCTGGAAGTCACGGAAGAGGAGAAGGCGTGGTTGAGGAAGGCCTTGACGGAGGAGTGGATGAGGACGACTGAGAGCCTGTCCGCAACACGAAAATCCTGAAGCAGCATAGCCGCTTCCATTTCATCCATGCCGCCTTGGAGGGCGAGGGTCCCCCCGAGCCAAACTGCGTTGGCTCGCCGGGAGGCTCGCCCTCCAATGCCTACTCGTGCTGGAAGGCGGAGACGGGATCCAGTTTCGCGGCGCGCCGGGCCGGGGCGAGGCCGGCGAGGATGCCCACGGCGCAGGAGATGAGCAGGGCGAGGAGGAACGGTCCCGGGGAGAGGTGGTAGGGCCAGCCTGTGAACTCGGCGATGAGCCAGCTGCCCCCCACGCCCGCGAGGCACCCTGCGGCCCCCCCCAGAAGGGCGATGAGGACCGTCTCGGTCAGGAACTGCGAGAGGATGTCGGTCTCCCGCGCGCCCAGCGCGCGGCGGATCCCGATCTCCCGCGTCCGTTCCATGACGCTGGCGAACATGATGTTGGCGATGCCGATCCCGCCGACGATCAACGAGATCCCGGCGATCAGGATCATCACGACCTGGAAGACGCGCTGCGTCCTCTCGGCCTGTTCGAGGAGTTTCAGGGGCACGGTGATCTCGTAGTCCCTCTCGTTTCCGTGGAGGCGTTTCAGGACGTGTTCCACCACCGAGGCGGCGGGGAGGACCATGTAGATGTTCCGGCAGCGCAGGACGAGTCGGCTCACTTCCACGCGGCTCGCTTCCATCGATCCGGAGCCGAAGCGCATCTGCAGGTAGCCGAAATGTGAGACCGACGTTCCGTACGGGATGAAGATGTCCAAAGCTTCCGATCCCGTTTCCGGGCCGGCCAGGACGCCGCAGATCCGGAAGAAGACCTCGCCGATCCGGATCGTCTGTCCCACGGGGTCCCCCAGGCCGCCGAGCTCCGAAAAGAGCTTGGGGCCGATGACGCACACGCAGGTCAGGTTCTCCTCGTCCAGCGGAACCAGGGGGCGCCCGCTGGCGACCTCGAGATCGAGCGCGTCGAAGTAAGCGGGTTCCACGCCCAGGATGGTGGATTCCACCTGGCGGTCGCCGAGGTAGGCCTTGGTCATGACCCGGTGGCCTCTCACGAGGGTGTCGACGAGGGGGGCCGTGCTGGAGAGCACGCGCACGTCCCTCTCGCGGAGGCCGTATTCCTTGACGCGGCCTCGGCCCCCTTCGGCCTGGCGTTCCTCCGGCGGCTTCACCGACTCGAGGAGGATGTTCCGGATGCCCATGCTGTGGATCTCGTCGAGCAGCTCCTGGCTCGCGCCCGCCGCCACCGACATCATGGAGACCACGGCGCCGACGCCGAAGACGATGCCGAGCGTGGTCAGGAAGGAGCGGAGCTTGTAGCGGCCGAGGCTTCTCGCCCCCAGGGCGAGCATCTCGATCAGGCGCCGGGGCGCGAGGGGGAAGGGCGGGGCATACGCGGAGAGCCGTTCCCGGCGGCTCTTCTCCTTCGTCTCCGTGCCCGCGTCGTCGTCCATCACGTCGCCTCCCCCCTGGGCAGCGTGCCCGGAATCGATCCGGCGTCCGCTTCCGTGTCCTCCCGGATGCGCCCGTCCCTCAGGGCGATCCGGCGCTCCATTTTCGCCCCGAGCGAGGGGTCGTGGGTCACCATCACCAGGGTCATGCCCTCGCGGTGGAGCTCGAGGATGAGGTCCAGGATCTCGTTCCCCGTGACGGAATCGAGGTTGCCCGTGGGCTCGTCAGCCAGGAGGAGCTGCGGGGAGGTGACCAGCGCCCTCGCGATGGCGACCCGCTGGCGTTCCCCGCCGGACAGCTTGGCCGGAAGACTGGACGTCTTCTCCTTCAACCCCACCCGCTCGAGCGTCTCCCGGCTCAGGCGGCGACGCGTTCTCCGGACCGCGCCCATGTAGTACAGCGGCGTCTCCACGTTCTCGACCACCGTCAGCTGGGGAATCAGGTGAAACGCCTGGAAGACGAAACCCATCCGGCGGTTCCGGAACTCCGTCACCTGGCGATCGCTCCAGGAGGAGACCTCCTGGTCTTCGTAGAAGTACTTGCCGGCGGTCAGGCGGTCGAGCATCCCGATGATGTTCAAGAGAGTGCTCTTTCCGGATCCGGACGGTCCCATCAGGGCCACCGACGAGCCCCGGCGGACGGCGAGGTTCGCATCCCGGACGGCCCAGAACCGCTTTTCATAGGTCTTGTTCGCTTGCTCGAGTCGGATCAGGATGTCGTTCATCCTCGTTGTCTCCCCCCGCCGCGGCGGCTCGGGCTCTTCCGGGTCCGCTCCTCCCCGCCCTCGTTCTCCTCGTCCTCCTCCTCGGTGGCGCTTTCGGGTTCCTCGCCGAGGAGGATCTCGTCTCCCTCGGCCAGTCCCGAGACGACCTCCACGAAGCGGTCGCTCGCGATGCCGATCCCGATGCCGATCTTGTGGAACGCCCCCTCCCGCCTCACGAAACAGAAGTGGTCGCCGGGCTTCCCGTGGACGGCCGAGACGGGAATCCTGAGGGCGTCATCGTTTTTCTCGACGACGATCTCCACCTTGGCCGTCACGCCGGGCTTGAGGGCCAGGTTCGTGCCGGACAGCAGCATCTCCACGTCGAATTGCTTCACGTCGGGATCGGAGCGCCACCCGCCCGTGTTGGCCAGGTTCGCGATCTTGATGATCTCCCCCTGGAAGGACCGGTTTCCGAAGGATTCCACCGTCACCGTGCCGGTCATGCCCTTTTCGATCTTGTCGATGTTCGATTCGTGGACGCGGAAGATGACCGTCATCTCGGAGAGGTCGGGAAGCGTGATGATCGTGTGCTGGGGCCAGACCTTGGCGCCCACCTGGATGTCGTCGTCCGACCTCCAGGCCCGGCGCTGAGGCTCCCCGTAGATGACGATTCCCGCCGTGGGGGCGAGGAGTTTCATCTTCTCGAGCTTCTTCCGGTGGTCCTCGATCTGCTCCTGGAGCTTGCGCACCCGTCTCTCCCGCTGGGCCACCCGGACCTCCTGCTGCTTCCGCTGGGAAGACGTGCGCTTCTTCACCGCCTCCAGGTCGTTCTCGGTCTGGTCCACCGCGGAGCGTTTCTTGGCGAGCGTCATGGGACGGGTGTATTTCCGGAACAGCTTCAGCTCCTCCTTCGCCGTCTCCCAGTCCACCTCCGCCCTCTCCTTCTGGATCCGCTCCTCCTCCACCTCCGTCTCCGTGAAGAAGCCCTGCTCCTTCAAAACGAGCATCTCCTCGTAATTCTCGCGCAGGCGTTCGGTTTTCGATTTCGCCTCCTTCTCCGTGATGATCAGCTTCCGCTCCTGGATGGGGGCGTCGCCCTGCTCGTACTTCTCCAGTTCCTGTTTCGCCTGCTCGAGCGCGAGTTCCGCCTTGGCCTTCTGGTTCTCCCCGTCCGCCTTCTGGATCTCCAGGTCCGTCCGGGCCGCCTCCAGCTCCGCCTTCGCCTGGTCCAGAGACTCCTCGTCGTTCTCGATGGCCTTCTCGAGCGATGTCGGGTCCAGCTCCACCAGGAGATCCCCCGGTTTCACCCAGGTCCCCTCGGGGACCAGCCCGATGATTTTCGTCTCCATGTGGACCTCGGAGTGGATCTCCGTGGATTTCTTCGCCTTCAACGAGCCCGTGGCCCGGACCACGACCTCGATCGGGCCTCTCTCCACCGCCGCCGTCGGCAGGTTCGAGTCCGCGCTGTCCGGGCAGCCGGCGCAAAGAAACGCCAGAAGGACCGTTGCCGCAAACGCGGCGCCGGGGCCGCGGGCGCGACGGGGAAGCCCTTTTGCTTCCCGCTCGGAATTCCTGTCGTGTCGGTCGTGCAAGCGCATCTCATTCCTCTTCATCATCCTCGCCTCCCCCGTCTTCCTCCGTTTCGCCTCCCGCCTCTTCCGCGGGGCCTCCCCAGCCGAGACCCTCCGGCATCCCGCCGCTTCCCACCTCGAGCGTCCCCATCGATTCCGCCAGATCCAGATCCCGGATCCACTGGTCCGTGAGCGCGCGGATGTATCGGTTCTCCGCCTGGAGAAGCGCCTCCTGGGCGTCCATCACGTCCCGGTTCGAGATCTCCCCCCGGCGGAAACGGAATTCCGCGATCTTGAGGCGCTTCTCGGCCGACCGGCGGATCTTGTTCTGGATGTAGAGGGTGAGACGGACGAGATTCGCGCTCCGGTAGCGGTCGCGGACTTCCCGGCGGATCTGGTCCTTCTGGAGCTCCAGGGCGCGCTGCGCGCGCGCTTCGGCGATGCGCGCCTTCAAGAATGCGTCCCGCTCCGCGCGCGAGTCCCAGGGGATGCCGAAGGTGAGCCCCGCGGAGGCGGAGGCGTCGAAGTTCATCTCCTCGAAATCCTGCACCGGGTCGTGATCGAGTCCGAAGTGGAAGGTGAGGTCCAGCGCGGGCAAGAGGTCGTTGCCGGCGATCTGGACAGCGCGGGCGGCGTCCTCCTTCGCGAATTCGATGTTCTTCAGGTCCAGGCGGTTGGCCAGGGCCGCGCGGATGCACTCCGACAGGGGAAAGGGCAAACGTGTCGGGCGCTCCTCGCCGGTGAGTTTCTTCTTCTGGGCGGCCTTCATCCACGCCGGCGGGACGATCGCGAATTCCGTCGACGAGGACAGGCCCAGGTAGACCTTGAAGTCGTCCTTCGCGGCCTGGAAGGTGTCGCGCGCCTCCTCGAGCGTGTTGCGGGCCTGCTCCATCTCGCGTTCGGCCCGGAACAGGTCCATCTCGGGCACGCGGTCCACGGCGAACAGGGCCTCGGCCTGGCTGTACTGCTGGAGAAGCGTTTCGAAGTTCCGCCTGGAATTCTCCACGACGTCGGCGAGGCGGATGAGGTTGAAGAAGCGCGAGATCGTCTGGATGGCGAACCGCTGGCGGTACCGCTCGAACCGGCGCAGCTCGACGATCAGGTTCCGCCGGGCCTGGATCATCGATTCCAGGGCCACGTCGACGCCGAATCCCTTGAGCAGGGGCTGGTTCCAGGAAGCGGAAAGGCTGGCGGAGGCGGAACGGTTCTGCTTGGCGGCGTGGTGCTGGTAGGCGCTGGAACTGCCCGAAAGGGAGACGGAGCCGCCCCAGGGCAGTTTCTGGGTGACGCCCCCGGACAGCGTCCCGGACGAGGCGCCGCGGGCGCCCCCCTGCCTTTCGTCCTCGAGCAGGTAGGAGACCGTCGTGCTCAGCTGCGGATCCCAGGCGTACCGGGCCTGGGCGAGGGAGAGGGCCTGCAGGTGGAGGTCCTCCTTGCGGGCGATGAAATCCCGGTTTCCCTTAAGGGCCAGTTCCACGGCCGTTTCCAGGGTGCAGGAGACCTTCCCGGGGGGGGGAGGGGCGGTCTCGTTGCGGCTCTCGTCCTTTGTTTCCTTTTCGCGTGCCGGAAAGACGGAGGGCCGCTCCACCTTGGAGCGGTAGTCCCGGAGGATCCGCGACGTCTTGTCTCCGGCGGGCCCCTCCAGAAGCGCCCAGCATCCGGACAGGAGGGGGACAAAGAGCAGGAGAAGGGCGTATCGTTGCATGAGGTCCTCCAGGAAACGAAAGAAGAGTATACCTTCCCTTGGCGGAAAGATGAAAGGGTTCCGGAAGGAAGGGGGCCTGTCCCGGCGGAGCCATCCGGCCTGTCGTCAGCCATGAGCCTTCGGCTCTCCCGGAAAGGTTGTGGAGGCGCGGGGGCGCCTGAGGTACGATCGCGTCGGGCGTTCCGGCGGTTCCCGGAAAGACGGTCGCCGGGGTGCGCCCGGAGGCATCATGGAAACCTTGCAACCGGGACGGACGGGACGGGCTTCGGTCCGGGTCGACGAGAGCAACACGGCCGCGGCGCTGGGAAACGAAGGCGTGGACGTCTTCGCCACGCCGTTTCTGGTGGCGCTCATGGAGGAGGCCGCCCGGGAGGCCGTGGAGCCGCAGCTCCCGGGCGACCGGATCACGCTGGGTGGGTGGGTGGAGGTGAAGCACCTGGCTCCCACGCCGCGGGGGTTCCGGGTCGAGGCGGTCGCCCGCCTCGTGGAGGTGAAAGGGTCCAAGCTGGTCTTCGAGGTGGAGGTGCAGGACGAGGCGGAGGTCGTGGCCCGGGGGAGGCACGTGAGGCTGATCGCCCCCGCCGCGGCCTTTTTCGAGCAGGTCGGCAGGAAGGCCTCGGCGCACGGGAAGAAGACCTGATCGCCGGGGGGCCGGTTTTCCGGTATTTTCGGGGGGAATCGGGAGGGCGTTTTCCGTTGATTTCTCGGCCGGCCTTCCTACACTAGCAGTCGTTTCGACCCTGACCTCCATCTGGGGATTGCCATGGCGCGACGAAAAAAGAAGAACAAGGGGGATCCGCTGGGGCAATGGCAGGCGTTCTTCAAGGACGGCGAGGGGAAAGAGGAAGCGTCGGAGGAACCCCGGCCCAGGCAGGTCCCCGGGCCCGAATCTGCCCCGGCCGACGCAGAGGCGGACGAGGAGGCCGAGGAAGACGTCCAGGAGGACGAGAAGGAAAGCGGACCGGCGGAGACCGGGGAAAGCGAGGCCTCCGTTTCCGGGGAGGAAGAGAGGGCGGAGGAGGCGGAGGCTATGGAAGAGCCCGCGGTGGAGGAGGAAGAGGCGTACGTGGAGGAGGCCGATCCGGAGTACTGGGAGGAGGAGGCGGACGAGGGGGGGGCGGAGGAAGACGTTCCGCTTTCGGAGTGGGAAAGGACGCTCCAGGACGCCTCCCGGGAAGAACCCGAGGAGGAGGAGGATGAAGAAGAGGGACTGGAGGAAGGGGAGGAGGAGGGCTTCGCCTGGCCGTCCATGGAAGAGGTTCGATCGTTAGAGGAAAGCGCCGAGTCGCCCGAGGGCGGCGAAGGGGAGGAACGGACCGCGGAGCCTGAGCCGGAGGCTTCGCCGATTCCGGAGGCCCCCCCGGATGAGGCAGCTGGAGATGAGAGGAGTCCAGACATGGCAGAAGATGTGCAGGAAGAATTCGCTGAGGGAGAAGGCTTCCAGGAAGAGATCTCCGGGGACGAGCCGGTGGGCGGAAGCGGCGAACTGGACGAATACCAGAGAGAGATCGCGTCCGGGATCCAGGAACTTTCGGCGGCGAGACGGGAGCGTTCCCAGAAGTTGCTGGACGGCCTGAAACGGGCGGGGGAACTCCTGGAGGCGCAGCACCGTCGCGTGCAGGATTTGATGCGGAACAACGAGGTCCAGACGCGGGAGGCGCGCAACGCGTACGCCTCCGTGGAAAAGCGCCGAGAGATCAAGGCCGAGCTCGAGACGCAGCTGGAGGATTTGAAGTCCATCAACGAGCAGCTGCAGAACACGGGAGAGAGACTCGGCTCGGAGAAGGAGAACCTGACGACGGAGAGGGACAAGTCGTCCGAGGAAAACACACGCATGAAGGGGGAAAGCCAGTCGTTGCGGGAACAGATCGACAGGCTCGGCTCGGAACGCTCCGACCTGGAAGAGGAGACGACCGAGCTGGAAAAGGAGCGTGACCACCTCGAGGAAGACGTCAGGCGCCTGACGCGCCTCAAGGAGGAGTACCTCGCCAACATCGCCCGTTTCCGGGAAGATTGACCGGCATGCGCTGTCCCAAGTGCAATTACAACAACCTCGACGGATCCGCCGTATGCAACCTCTGCGGAGAGCTCCTTCATTCGGTCGGGAAGAACTACTACAAGCAGTTCAGAAAGGTCCGCCGGAAAACGCCGGCTTCCGGCTCGCCGCCGGTGAAGGAGGAGGAAGCGTCCGCCAGGCCCTTCGCGTCCGAGGACCCCCATTCATTGAAGTACAGCCTGGTGTGCTTCCCGCTCGATCCGGTCGAACTCAAGCCCGACCAGAGTTACACGATCGGCCGGTCGTCCGAGAACGACATCATCTTTCCCGTCGGACAGGTCTCCCGGAAGCATTCCGTCGTCCAGTGGCAGACGGGCCGGTTCGTGATCACCGATCTGGATTCCCACAACGGGACTTTCGTCAACGGGGAGAACGTCACCAGCCGGCCGCTGGAACACGGGGACCAGATCAAGATCGGCCCCTATCTGCTGGAGTTCTACATCTCGCGTCCCGGGGACGTCTTTCCCGGGGTCGAGGCCAAGGCCATGGAGGCGACGCAGGATCTCGTCCTCGGAGAGGAAGAGTACGAGGTGGGACCCTTCTCCGGACGGCTCGCCGAAATCGAACTCAGGGACATCGCCCGCCTCCTGAACATGACCCGCAAGACCGGGAAACTGGAAGTCAAGACGCCCCGTCAGGTCGGCGAGATCCATTTCCAGGAAGGGGAAATCGTCGACGCCCGGTGGACGGGCATGACCCCCATGCAGGCCCTCGCCCACATGCTGCAGGAAAAAGAGGGGAGTTTCCGCTTCCTGCGCGACGCCGAGGGGATGCAGAAGAAACTGGAAGGCCCCACGTCCAAACTTCTCATCGAAGCCGTTCGACTCGGAAGCAGACGGCGCTGATCCCTTCCTTCCCGACAATCCCATGGAACAACCGGAGCCAAGAGGATTCCCGACGGCGCAGGACCCCCGCCAGGAACACGGAAACAGGAAGGCCGCACGCGGATCCTTCCCCACCTACCTGCGTTTCTCCGTCACGGACCGCTGCAATTTCCGGTGCCGCTATTGCCGGGTCGACGGAGCCTTCGTCGTCCTCGACCATGAGGAGATCCTCCGCTACGAGGAAATCCGGCGCATCGTCGCCGTCGCCGCTTCCGCCGGCGTCTGGAAGGTCCGCCTCACCGGCGGGGAACCCCTCGTCCGGAAGGACCTTCCCGATCTCGTGGAACAAATCGCGGCCCTCGAATCCGTACGGGACCTGTGCCTCACCACCAACGGCACCCTCTTGCCCCGCCTGGCCCGGAAACTCAAGGACGCGGGGCTGTCCCGCGTCTCCGTGAGCCTCGACAGCCTGGATCGGGACCGCTTCAAGAACATCACCGGCGTCGACCGGCTCCACCTCGTCCTCGAGGGCATCGATGCGGCCCTGGAGGCGGGCCTGACTCCTTTGAAGATCAACGCCGTCGTCCTTCGCGGCGTGAACGACGACGAGATCCCCGCCTTTGCGGAACTGGCCCGAACGAGGAAGATCGAGGTCCGGTTCATCGAGTTCATGCCGCTCGGCGTCCGCAGCTGGACGGAACAGTTCTTTCCGGCCACCGAGATGGAAGCCCGCCTGCGAGAGGCCCTCCCGGCTCCGCCGGAAGTCCTCCCCGGCATGGCCCCGGCGACGAGACGCCTCGGCCTCCCCGGCGGCGGCGTCATCGGGTTGATCACGCCGATCTCCGCCCCCTTCTGCGACAGCTGCAACCGGCTCCGCGTTACCTCCGACGGGCAACTCCGCGCCTGCCTCCTCGCCGGCGGGGAAGTGGACCTCAAGGGACCCCTTCGCGCCGGCGCCACCGACGAGGAGCTCCTGGCGCTTTTCCAGCGCGCCTGGTCCCTGAAACCCGCCTGGCACGGCGTCCGGTCGGGTCATCCCCCGGTCCATCCTCCCGAGTGCGGCGGCATGCGCCGCATCGGGGGCTGAGCCGCTCCATTCGCACTGTCAGCCCATTTCGTTCGAGGGACCAGAAGCCTTCAAAATCCCCCGAATTCACTTCGTGTATTCGGGGGGGGGCGTGGGCCGCGTACGAACACCTACGCGTGGGTCACGGGCCGACGTTCGTCGTGAGCCACGTAGCGCAAGTGGTTCGACCTGGCTCACCACCACCCTGAGCTGCGTCGATCCATTCGACAGGCTCAGGATCGACCGTGAGCCGGGGTCGAACGGTCGAAGGGCGGAGTGGCGCAGCAGTGCGGTCAACGCAGCCCAGGGTTTTTGCAGCCCTCCGCCTTCGCTTGGTTTGCCGGCTCGTTCCGATTCCCCGGCTCATCTCCTCCCGAACCGCAGGGCGAAGGCGCGGCGCGCGCAGGGGTCGAGGCCGGCGACCAGGACGGCGCGGGGAGGCGGGGACGGGGGCTCGGGCGCCCAGTCCCCGCCCAGCCAGCGCGTTGCCAGGACCGCCCCGAGAGCCGGGGCGGCCTCGCCGAGGTCTCCGGCGATGTCGCTCAACAGGATCGCCGGGGTCTCCACCACACCTTCCAGGCGAAGCGCGGTTTCCCGGTCCCGGCCTGCGTCTCCCGCGACGAGAACGGCGTCCGGCCGCGGGAGATCTTCCAGCGCCCGTTCCACGACGATGGGCAACGGATCGGCGATCCCTGCGGCGCGCGCGGCTGCGCCGCCGTCGAGGAGGATCTCGCCGGGCCGTCCCGTCGCGGGTTCGAGCACGAGGAAGGAAGCCGCTTCCTTCGCGGGGGGGACGGGCCCGCCGCGGAATCGATGGAGCGTTCGGCGTACGTCGTCTTGCCGGACGTATCCGCTTCCGGCCAGCAGGAACCTCCCGGGGCCGGTGGACAGCGTCCGGTGCGCCGCCAGAACCGCGTCCGCAAAGGAGAGGAGGCCGGAGGCGAAGGTCGTCATCGGCCCCTTGAGGCCCTCCAGGATCGCGATCCAGCCCGCGGCGACGTTGGCGAGCGTGTTGGCGAACACGGCGGGGCTCGCCGTACCGGCCGTCAGCCTGCGCTGGTGTTCCAGGTCGGCTTCAAACGCCCCGAGGGCGTTGCCGAGAAAGACGCCGCCGGCATCGCGGGCGGGATCGTCCGGCTTCACGCCGGCGCGGAGGAGGGCGTCGGAAGCGCCTCTCAGGCAGAACCGGGTGATCCGGTCGGCATGGCGAAGGCCGGGGTGTTCGAAGGCCAGGGCGTCGGGGGGAACGGGATTCGGGCCCCCTTCGGCGTCGAAGGGTCCGAAGAGGCCGGTGCCCGTCACGGCGCACCGTCGGAGGGTCGTCGATTTTCCACTCATGGCGGGGCATGGTCGCACATGGATCGGTTTCTTGCCAGGCCGCCTTTGCAAGTATAGCGTTGTAGAAGGGGAGATCGGTTCCGAGGAATAGAGAGGAGGTTCGAGCCGTGAAACCGAGAGAATCCTGCGGGCTCTTCGGCATCTTCGGGGACGAGGAAGCGGCCGTGAAGACCTTCTTCGGGCTCTATGCGCTTCAGCACCGGGGGCAGGAATCCGCGGGCATCGCGGTGGCGGACGGCGCCGGGGCGCTCTCGGGCCACAAGGGGATGGGACTGGTGTCCGACGTCTTCACCCCGGCGGCCCTGGGTCGGCTCCGCGGAGACCGCGCGATCGGTCACGTCCGCTATTCCACCACCGGATCGAGCACGCTGCTCAACGCCCAGCCGCTCGTCGTGCGCTACGCCGGGGGACGCATCGCCGTGGCGCACAGCGGGAACCTCGTGAACGGATCCGAGATCCGGCGGGCGTACGAGGCCCGGGGGTCCATCTTCCAGACCACCACGGATTCCGAGGTCATCGTCCACCTCCTGGCCGATCCCGCCATGGGGACCCTGGAAGAGGCCCTGCCCCGGGCGCTTTGTCGTGTCCGGGGCGCGTACGCCCTTGTGATCCTGACGCCGGATCGACTGATCGTGGCGCGCGACCCGATGGGCATCCGTCCCCTGTCGTTGGGGCGGGTGAACGGGTCCCTCGTCGTGGCGTCGGAGTCCACGGCCTTCGACCTGGTGGGGGCCCGGACGGTCCGGGACGTGGCGCCCGGCGAAGCCGTGGTGATCGATGAGGGGGGGCTTCACAGCATTCCGCTCGTCCCGGGGGGGGAGGCGAAGCCCGCCCACTGCATCTTCGAGCACATCTACTTCGCCCGTCCGGACTCGCGGATCTTCGGGGACAACGTGCACGCGGTCCGCTCGAAGCTGGGCCAGCGGCTGGCCCGGGACGCGCCGGCGGAGGCGGACGTGGTGATCTCGGTGCCGGACTCGGGCAACTCGGCGGCGCTCGGCTTCTCGCAGGCCTCGGGGATCCCGCTGGACGTCGGGTTCGTGCGGAATCATTACGTGGGACGGACGTTCATCCAGCCCGCCCAGACGATGCGGGACGCCTCCGTGAAGGTGAAACTGAACGTGATCGAGGAGGTGGTGAAGGGAAAGCGGGTGGTCGTCGTCGACGATTCGATGATCCGCGGGACCACGTCCCGATCGCGCGTGAAGGCCCTCCGGGAGGCCGGCGCCCGCGAGATCCATCTGCGCATCTCCTCCCCCCCCCACAAGCACCCCTGTTTTCTCGGGATCGACTTCCCGACGCGGACGGAACTGATCGCGTCGAAGAAGAGCACGGACGAGATCGCGGCGTTTCTGGGCATCGAGAGCCTGGCCTACCAGACGGTGGAAGGCCTGCTGTCGGCGGTGTCCGGCCCCCCCGATCACTATTGCACGGCCTGTTTCACCGGCGAGTATCCCGTCCACGTGGACGGGGAACTCGACAAGCGCGCCATGGAACGATGACCGCGTGGACGTTGCCTCCGCCATCCTGGTCTTCATCGACGGACTCGGCGTCGGGCTGGACGACGAGAGCGTCAATCCCCTCGCCCGGCTCGGCAGCCCCCTGCTCTCCCACGTCGCGACCGACGGCCCCGGAAAGGACCTCCCCTTCGGGGGGGTCTTCGCCCCGGTGGACGCCCGCCTCGGCGTGGAGGGGATTCCCCAGAGCGCCACCGGCCAGACCACGCTTCTCACGGGGCGGAACGCCGCTTCCCATCTCGGGCGCCACCTCTTCGGATTTCCCAACCGGGCGCTTCGCGACATCCTCTACGAGGCCTCCGTGCTGAAGCGCGTGGAAGAGGGGGGCCGGACGGCGCGCTTCGCCAACGCCTTCCGGCCGCTCTTCTTCGCGCTGCCCACATCCTCCATGGTCCGCCGGCTCTCCGCCACGACCGTGGCGACGCTGGCGGCCGATATTCCTTTTTTCGACCTGGACGATCTTCGCGCCGGCCGCGCCGTCTACCAGGACTTCACCCACCGCTTTCTCATTCGCCGGGGCTTCGACATCGAACCGAGAACGCCCGCGGAGGCCGGCCGCATCCTGGCAAGCATGGCCGGGGACTTCGACTTCCTGCTCTACGAGTTCTTCCTGACGGACCGGGCGGGCCACGCCTGCGACATGGACGACGCCGTGAAGGTCCTCGCGGAGCTGGACGCGTTCCTGGAGGCCTTCCTCTCGGAGACGGACCTCTCGCGGCGCCTGGTGGTGGTGGCCAGCGACCACGGAAACGTCGAGGACCTTTCCCGGCGGTCCCACACCCTGCATCCGGCCCAGGCGATGGTCTTCGGGCCCGAGGCCCGGGCCCGGGCGGCGAGGCTCGCGTCCCTCACGGACGTCACGCCGCTTCTTTTGGAGGCGCTGGGGCTTCCGGGCCGGCAAGAACGCCTTCGGTAATCCGCAATACCCCGCTACAGCGCAGCTGTCGTGTCCCAGCCCCAAGGGAGCCTTTCGCGCTGTAAAGGAGAGAGAGAAGGGCTTCTGGGGTCTGGATCCTCTGATTTCTCTGTGTTCCCGGAACGCGCGTCCCCTGCCGGAAAAAGGTTTTCGCGAGAGGCGCCCTTCGAGGCGTACGGATCTACTTCGCACCCTTTTCCAGCGCGCGAGCCAGACCGATCAGGAACGTTTCGTGGAAGCGGGCGAAGCCCCTGGGTTCGAGTTTGCGCCGGATGGAGCGGTAGTCGAATCGCGACAGGCAGTAGGGCGCGGAGAAGATGCCGAAGAGATGGAAGCCGCGTTCCACGTCGCTGAGCCGCGCGGTCACCGCGCCGCCGGCCGGGAAGGAACCCAGGCTCGCCTCGCGCCGGAGGTCGATCGCTTCCACGGTCGCGCGGGTCTCGATCCCGTACGTCTCGTCGGCCACCAGCCAGGAGGGGACCCAGGCGAGCAGCCACAGGGCGAAGGAGGGCCACCACCAGACGTTGCGGCCGATGTAGAAGACGCGCCCCTCGCCGGGATCGACGCGGATCAGGTAGGCGAAGCCCAGTTTTCTCGCCTTCTTCCCGGGGGGGTCGCCCTCCAGCATCCGCGGGAGAATCTCCTCGACGCCCTCGAAGACGCGGGCCCTTTGAAGCAGGTTTTTGAGGTCGTTGGAGAGGCTGAGGGCGTCGAGGGAGAAGGACGCGGCGTGGCCTTCGGCGGGCGCCGGGCGGGGTGCCGGGGAGACGTAGAGGGCCGCGCGGCCCGGCAGGGGCCGCGCCAGGCGGGCCAGGGCTTCCTTCACGTTCGCGCGTTCGAGTGGATCGTCGGGCTCCAGCGCGCTGCAGCCCGCGGCCGCGAGCACGAGGAGGGGCAGGAACCGGCAGGAAGGGAAACGGGGCATCGGGCGGTCCTCCAGGATCGGTCATTTGGGCCTTCGGATTTGTTGCAGCTTCAACCAGGCTTCGCGGCGGACGTGCGGGGACGCCATGGCTTGTTCGAGCTGCCGGGCGGCCTCCTCGGAGCGCCCTTTCGCAAGGAGCAAGACGCCCAGGAAGAAGGCGGCCAGCGGTTCGCCGGGATGCCGCTTCAAGACGTCCCGGTAGGCCTTTTCGGCGTCTTCGTCCTCCCCCTCCAGCTCCCGGATTTTCGCGGCGAGGGCCAACGCCTTTGGATCGCCGGGTTTTCCGGCGAGGGCGATCTCGACGTCCTCGATCAGGGAGTCGAGGCTTCGATCGATCAGCACGTTGTAGAGGGCGCGCAGGACACGCAGGCGAGGGGTTCGGGCGTCCCAAGCGATGGCCTCGTCGAGTCGCCGGAAGGCGAGGTTCGGATCGAACAGGAGATTGCTTTTCAGGACCTCGGCTTCCGTTTCCCGGGCGAGTTCCCGGCAGGCTTCGTCCCGCACCGCGGTCCCCCGGTTCCCGTAGCGCACGGCGAGCCCGAGAAAGCGCCGGGCCGCGGCGTCCTCCCCGTTTTCGAGGCATCGTTCTCTTCGCTTCATCATCTCCGGGAGGGGGTCAAAGCGTCGCGTATCCGTCTCGAGCATGCGATCGAGGCGGTCCATCCACGGGCGCCCGAGTTCGGGGGCGTGCCGTGAGACGGCCTCGTCGAAGAGGGGCACCGATCGCTCCAGCGCGCGGCGGATGCGACTTTCGACGTCGGCGTCCCGTTGCAGGCGCATCTCGGCGGAGGAGAGGAAGAGGGGAAGCGCGGGCAGCCGGCATCCCGCCTCGAGGGCTTCCTCGAAACGGGCGCAGGCGGCCGGGACGTCGCCCCGGTGGAAACGGATGCGCCCCCGGCAATAGGGAACGAGGTGCCGGCATCCCGCCTCGAGGTTTCCGGTCTCGGCAAGGGCCCCTTCGAGCGTCTCGAAATCCCTCTCGCGGAGAAGGCGATGGAGCCGGGCGACGACGAGGAGGCTTTTCCGGTCCTTCGAGTTCTTGAACCACCCGATGGGCCTCTCGTGTCGGCGGGCGAACGAGGCGAAGTCGCGGACGAGGTAGACCGCGTCGTCCATGGAAGGGACGAGAAGATCGAAGGAACCGCCGGCGGGCTCGCCGAGGGGGACGGGGGAAGCCCTCACGGCGCCGAACGCCCGCAGGGAAAGGAGGGTTTTTCCCGTCTTCCCGTCGAGCACGGCGAGGCCGCGGTCGTCGAATCCGAGGAGAACGGGGCGCCCCTCGAGGGAAAGCGGCGTGAGACCGTTGGCCTGATAGGTGAGGTTCACGTCCCCGCGCCATTCCTCCTCTCCCTTTTGGGCGTCGAGGCAGACGACCTTGCCGCCGTTCATGACGAACACGATCTCGACGTCGCCGTCGCCGTCCACGTCGTCAAGGAGGGGCAGGCAGTTGGCGGCGGCCGTGGTGGCGCGCGCCTGCCAGACGGTCTGGAGCGAGGCGTCGAAGCGCCGGAACACCCCGTAGAAGGATCCGTGGAAGAAATCGGGCCGGCCGTCCCCGTCAACGTCGGAAGCGACGGTGGGCGTGGTGGGGCGGGCGTCGAGAACCCGCCTCTGGAGAAGGGTTCCCAGACCGTCGAAGAGGGCCAGGGTGGGGGCGTTCTTGAACGGGAGGTCCACCAGGATCTCCGGCGTCCCGTCGCCGTCCGTGTCCGCGAGGCAGGGGCCGTGGAAACCGGCCTTGAGGTCATGCGCCCAGTGTTCAGCGCCGCTGGAAGCGTCGAGGCAGAACAGGTCCCCGCGGCGGGTCAGGCCGACCACGTCCATCGCCCCGTCGCCGTCCACGTCGGCGATCCCGGGTCGCGTGTACATGGCGCCCTTCGTCGGGCGGGACCAGCGGATCCGGCCCGTGAGGCCGTCCAGGGCGCAGATTTCGTTCTGGAATCCCCTTCCGACGAAGATCTCCGCGGCGCCGTCTCCGTCCGCGTCCGCGGCGACAAGGACGGAGCCCTCCCACGACTTCTGGACGCTTTTCCACATCAGGGCGCCGGTTCCCCCGCGCCAGGCCCGGAGGAAGGCCGTGCCCGCCGCGGCGAAGTCGAACTCCCCGTCGCCGTCGAAGTCCCCCGTGGCCGGAGAGCGCTGCTGGAAGGACCCCGCGTCGATCTTCGTCACGCCGGGCGGCGTGCGAAAACGAAAGGCCGTGACGCCGGCGGAGGAGGAGGCGATGATTTCCATGTCGCCGTCGTCGTTCTCGTCGGCCATCTCGATCCTGAGCGGCGTGGTGGGGGTCCGGAACCGGGCGCGTTCCCGCCCCTCGCCGTCGAGGACGAACACGAGATTCAAGGAGGACGAGGCGACGACGATGTCGGGCCGGCCGTCTCCTTCGAGATCGCAGACCAGAGGGATTCGCAGGGAGGCGCCGTGTTCGCGAAACGTCCAGAGGGTCTCGGGTTCCCCGCCGGCGAGGGAGAGCGCCGCGATCATCCCCTCCTTCGAGACGGCGAGGAAATCGGGGTCGCCGTCGAGGTCCAGGTCAAAGGGCCTCGTCGGACCGTAACGGAGCGTGCCGGCGTCGAAATGCTGCTTCTCGACGCCCCGGACCGGATCCACGAGCCTCATGCGGCCGGACTCGGTCAGGAAGAAGATCTCGCGGGTTCCGTCGCCGTCGAAGTCCGCAAGGAGAAGCCGGCTGGACCAGATGTCGGCGTCCTCGAGAACCCAGCGGGCCTTCCCGTCGCTTCCCGAAAGGCACGCGACGGATCCCCCCCGGGAGGCGAGGAACACCTCGCATCGCCCGTCCCCGTCGACGTCCTCGACCAGCGGCCTGTGCAGAACGTAGTCGAGGCCCCGGGGGTTGAACATCCAGAGAGGCTGGGGAGAGCCGGGGCGGAAGGCCTGGATCCCCGAGTGGGGCGTGCCGGCGACGATCTCGAGCCGGCCGTCGGCGTCGATGTCGGCCACGGCCGTCTGGTTCGGCGAGAAGATCGCCCAGGACGAGGTACGGGTTCCATGCCGTCCCTCCAGCAGGAAGAGATTCCGGGGGCCGCAGGCGACCACGTCCAGCGTTCCGTCTCGGTCGATGTCCGCGAGCCCGAACCGGAAGTAGTTCTCCTTGCGGTCGCGGGAGAAGGCGTCCGTCTGCCGGTAGGCCCACTTTTCCGCGAAGGTGGAGAGGCTCCGGCAGATGATCGCCCCCCCCTCGCGCGCGTCGTGGGAAGACAGGAGGATCTCGAGATCGCCGTCCCCATCCAGGTCGGCGACCGCCATGCCCTTGATGTCGCCGGGCGTGGCGAGTTCCCAGAGCGTCCTCGGTACGAGGTCCGCGTGGATGTTCGCCGGCCGGTTTTCATCCACGCGGAAGGTCCGGCTTGCCTCGAAGTAGTTGATCTTGGAGAAGACGGCGGTGTAAGCCCCGGTATCGAGGGAGAATCCCAGGACGTTGGTGACCAGATGAAGGGTTTCTCCGCCCGCTTCGGGGGTGAGCGTCACGGCCACCTCCGGAACCGAACTGGTGATGTCCACGAGGCCTTTCCGGTGTTCCAACCGGCGGTCCAGGCGGGTGAGGGTTCCCGCTTCCACGTCGATCACGATGTCGAGGGGATCATGGGCTTCCATCTCCAGGCGGACGGTGTGGGGACCGCGGCGGGCGTCAAGCCCGGTCACGGGCGTCGTGCCGGCGGGCTTTCCGTCGAGAAAGAGCCGTGCGCCGGGGGGCGAGGTCGCGACGTCGACGGTCCCGAAGATCAAGGGGGGGGTCAGATCGAGAGCGGTGGATCGTCCCGGCCGGATCCGGACCGTCCGGTCGACCGTCTCGCGCCTCGGGGCCTCCACCGTGACGCGATGCAGGCCGGGCCACAGGCGGATGTGCTCGGAATCACGTTCGATCGTTTCCCCGTCGACGGTCACGCGGGCGTCCTCCACGGGGAGCCGGAGCGTGAGTTCCCCGGGGGCGAGGAGAAAGAACCACACGAGGGCCATGAGGGCGAGCCCCGCCGCCGCAATGCCTCCGGAGATCCCGGGGTTTCTCTTCACCCATTTCACGGTCTTGGTGAAAAGGCTGTCCGATACGGCGGAGACGGTGCGGCCGTCCAGGTAGCGCTGCACGTCCTCGGCCAGGCCCGGGACGTCCGCATAGCGGTCCCCGGGTTTCGTGGCGAGTGCTTTCAAGGCGATCCCCTCCACCTCCCTGGGAATGAAGCGGTGGGGGGTCCGCCGGGAGGGGGATTCGATGTCTCCGGAGGAGACCTTGGCGAGGGTGGCCATTACGGATTCCCCCGAGACGGGGGGCGTGAGGGTGAGGATCTCGTAGAGGATGGCGCCCAGGGCGTACACGTCCGAACGCCGGTCGACCTTCTCCAGGTTTCCCTCGGCCTGTTCGGGGGCCATGTAGGCCGGCGTGCCCAGGATCTGGCCGTGCCGGGTCAGCGCGGGGGAGGCCTTCGTCGCCTGCAGCCCCGCGTCCTCGTCCGTTTCCTTCTTCGGGGAAGGGTCTTTCGTGGTTGCGGGAAGGTCTCGATCGTCCTCCGCTTCCAGCCACAAGCGCTCCGGGCCGGCTTCTTGGCTCCCTGCCGGTTCCCCCTCCTCGCTCCCCGGCGACCTCCGATCAGGTGCATCAGGCGACCTCGGATCAGGTTGACCAGGCTTTATATGCAGTTTCGCGAGGCCCCAGTCCATGACCATGACCTCGCCGAACTCGCCGACCATGACGTTCTCGGGCTTGAGGTCGCGGTGGATGACGCCCCGGCTGTGAGCGAACGCGACGGCCTCGCAGACCTTGAGGAAGATGCGCAGGAGCCTGGGAAGGGTGTAGGGGCCCGGATCGTCCTCTTCCCCTTCCGCGATGCGGTCCAGGATGGCGGCGAGGGATTCGCCGGCGACCACCTTCATGGTGAAGAAACGCCGGCCTTTTTCGTCCCAGCCGAAATCGTGGACGGGAGGGATGTTGGGATGTTCGAGACGGCCGGTGAGGCGGGCCTCGCGCTCGAAGCGTTTGACGAGCGCCGGATCCCGGGGATCGAGGAGGATCTTCTTGGCCACGATCCTGTCGAGGCGGCGGTCCTTCGCCCGCACGATCGCCCCCATCCCCCCCCGCCCGATCTCGTCGAGGTCTTCGTAAGCGTGCCCGGCTTCCTTTCCCGGAAGACGTTCGTCTTCCGGGCCCCCTTTCTCGGGGGCGGGATCGGCGGGTTTCGGGGTCGGATTTTCGCGGGTCACGGGCGATTCCTCTCTCTTCGCTCGACCTCGCAACGCATCGTGTTTCCGGGCGTTTTCGGTCTCGAAGGCCCGCTACAGGTACCCCTGCGCCTTGCAGTGATCCACGATGGTCTCGACGATCTCGTCGGGGCCGTCGAGTATGTGGAAGAGACCCATCTCGTCCTCGTCCAGGCAGGCGCGGCACACGAGAGTGTCGTTGAACCAGTCGACCAGGGGGCGCCAGAATGCGGTCCCGCAGAGGATGATGGGGAAACTCTCGATCTTGCCCGTCTGGACCAGCGTGAGCGCCTCGAAGAGCTCGTCGAGGGTTCCGAAGCCTCCGGGGAAGATGACGAAGCCCACCGAGTACTTCACGAACATGAGCTTGCGGACGAAGAAGTAGCGGTAGGTCAGGCTGATGTGCTGGTAGGGATTGGGCTCCTGCTCGTGCGGGAGCTCGATGTTGCAGCCCACCGAGCGGCCTTCCGACTCGAAGGCGCCGCGGCTCGCCGCTTCCATGATGCCGGGCCCTCCCCCCGTGATCACGACCAGGCCCGAGGAAGCGAGCCCGGCCGCGGTCTTCCGGGCGCACTCGTAGTACGGATCCTCGGCGGTCAGGCGCGCCGAGCCGAAGATCGACACGGCCGGGCCGATCTCGTGAAGCGCGTCGAAGCCATCCACGATTTCCCCCTGGATGCGGAGCACCCGCCAGGGATCGCGCTGCGTGAAATCCTCGGCGACCCTGGGTTTCGTCTGGAGGAGTTCCTTGTCCTCGTGGATCGGCCGGAGGATCTTCGTCTTCTTCTCCATGGATCGCGTCCTCGAAATCGCGCCCCGTCTCGCGGAACCGACGCGACGATTGTACGGATTTTGGCGGTGACGCGGAATCCCCTATAATGATCGCGAGCGTCCAAACCGCGCTTTCCTTTTCGAGAGGCATTCCATGCGTCCGACACGCCGGCCTCGGCGGATGACAGGAGCGGGCCTGTTCGCCGCCTCCGCCCTCCTCCTCGCCTTCGCGAGCCCGGGCCTCGCTTCGGAGGAACCCCGGACTCTTTTCGAGGCCTTGAAGAAGAAGGAGGTGGCCTTCGAGGCCGTGGCCATGCACGGCTTCGAGAAGATCGACATCACCATCCTCAACCTCACCGACCGCACCCTCACGCTCGATCCCGCCGGTTCCGTGCTCCTCCCCCCCGATCCCGCCCTCCAGAGACTGGGGCTCGGAGCGCCCGTGGACGCGAACCCCGATGCGCCCCTGTCCTTCTATCTCGTCGTGAAACCCCGGGGCCGCTGGTCGGGAACGGTCTGGGCCGTCTGCCTCGACGCGGAAAAAGGCGTCCCCCCCAATGGCGTGCCGTACGTCCTTTCCGACTCTCCCGCCGAGGGCAACGCCCTCAACCTGCTCAAGTACTGGGCCCGGAATCCCTGGATCCGGCAGAAAACCGTGAACGACCTCATCTGGACGGGCCAGGATCTCGGCGTCCTGAAATCCCAGGTCATTCCCGCACGGCTGCGAAAGTCCGATGTCGCCGTCTGGGACGGCACCGTCTTCTGGCTCTCCGGCGACGGCCTCCTCTTTCGCACGCGGGAAGACGAATGGGTGGAGATCGGCCGGGGATTCGACCGCGTCGTCGCCGGCCACGGCCTGATCGCCGGTACGCACCGGGCGCTCAACGGCGTGAGGATTCTCGGCTTCACCGGAAAGACGTGGCGCTTCCTCACGCTCCCCGGCATCCCCGACGAGGTCCGCACCGCCCCCGGCCACGTCCTCTACGCCCGCATCGGTACCGACCTCTACCGGTTCGGGCCGGGGGACGAGCGGTTCCATCCGGCGGTCCCGTTCCCCGTGGCCGCGTTCGCGATCCAGGCCGGGGAGCCCGAGCCGGAGGTCTTCGTGGTGGAGGCGGAGAGCGGAACGGTGCGCCTCCTGCAAGCGGACGGGGGGCACCGCGAGTTCCCCGGGGGCCCCGCCCGGCGGGTCCACGCCACGAGGGCGTCCGTGTTCGCCGAGTTCGCCACGGGCCTGTTCGTCCTGCGCGGTTCATCCTGGGTGAAGGTGGCCGGCCCCCCGTCGCGTTTCCTGGCGGCGGGAGAAACCGCCTTCTTCGTCCGGGAGGGCGGACTCCATCGCGTCGGGCCGGATGGAGGGGAACCCGAGCTCCTTCCCAAGGGCCGCGAGCCGTTTCTGGTGCTCGAGACGGACCGCGAAGCGGACGCAATCTACGGGCTCGACGAGAAGGGCGGCATCTGGACGTTCGAGAAAAATGAATGGTCGTTCAGGATCCGGATTCCGGGCCGGGAAAAATGAACGGCGGGCCATTTTTTGGGGCTTCGGATGCCCTAACTCCAAGGGAAACTGAAGGAAAAGATTTTTTCGCTGTTTTCCTTGCATTCTTTGCTTGGCAATCTATACTGTATGCAACGGGGAAAAGAGGGTGCCACGAAGAGATCCAGCAAAGACCCGGGATTGCTTGAAAGGGTTCCATCGAACCGATAGATGAACAATCTGATTTCCTCCCGGGGCGCCTCCGTGCGACAGGCCTTCCATTCAAACCCTCATTTGCTCCCCGGGAGGTTTTTTTATGCCCTGGGGAAAGAAAAAGGGGCACGGTTTCCCGTGCCCCTTTCTTTTTGGACCTTCCGTGTGAGAGCGCGTCCTACTGGAGGACGTGGATGTTCCTGGGCGCGCAGATCTCCTTGAGCTGGTCGGGCCAGATGGTGACGGAGACCTCGCCGAGGTGGGCGGTGCGGAGGAGGTACATGTAGGTGCGGGACTGTCCGATGCCGCCGCCGATGCTCAGCGGGATCTCGTCGTTGAGGATCATCTTGTGGTAGGGGAGCTCGAGGAAGTGCTCCTGTCCAGTTTCCTTGAGCTGCTGGACGAGGGTTTCCTTGGTGACGCGGATGCCCATGGAGGTGAGTTCGTGTCGGCGCTTCGTGACGGGGTTCCAGACGAGGATGTCGCCGTTGAGCCCGTGCATCTGCTTTCCGTTCTTCTCGATGGTGGGGGAAATCCAGTCGTCGTAGTCGGCAGCGCGCATTTCATGCGGGTATCCGTCGTCCAGGGTATAGCCGATGCCGATGATGAAGATGGCGTTGGCGACCTCCTGGATGACCTTGGTTTCCCGCTGCTTGCGTGGCAGGTCGGGGTACATCTCGAGGATTTCCTCGGCATGGAGGAACTTGAGCTTCTCGGGGATGGGTGGGAACTTGTCGGTGGCGAGGGCGGGGAAGTCCTTCTGGACCATCTGTCCGGCTTCGTAGATGACCTTCCAGATCTTCTCGACGGTGCTCTTGAGGGTGTCGAGATTGCGGTCCTCGGCCCGGATGACCTTCTCCCAGTCCCACTGGTCGACGTAGGAGCTGTGGTCGTGGTCGAGGAAGTAGTCCTTTCTCACGGCCCGCATGTCGGTGTTGATGCCCTCTCCGACGTCGCAGAGGTACTGCTTGAGGGCGGGGCGTTTCCACTTCGTGGCGGCCTGGACGACCTGGGCGTTCAGCCGTTTTTCGATGCCCAGGCCGGCCTTGAACTCGATGGGGGTTCGCGACCCGTCGCGGTCCAGGTAGTCGTTGACGCCGCTTTCCTCGGTCACGATGAGGGGGACCTGGACCATGAAGAGTCCGAGTTCCTTGCAGAGGTTCTCCTCGATGAAGTTCTTGATCTTGAAGAGGGCCTTCATCCTGTCTTTGGGGTTGAGAATAGGCTGGTAGTCGTCGGGCAGGATCTCGGCCACCTTTTCGTAGGTGCTGACGCCGGGACCCGCCAGGTCGGCTTTCTTGTCGTATGTGTCCATGGTGGTTCTCCTGTCATGTCTGGAAATATCGGATGTTTGCTTTCGGGCACAAATTCGGAAACCGTCGCCGGGTTCCGGGAATCTCATCGACGGTGACGGAAACCCGGCTCGCGGAAGGGGCGGGGGGAGGGCCGCGCGGAATCGGGGGCGGCATGGAACGGGCGTCAAGCATCGTAGTAGAGCTCCATCTCGAAGGGGTGGGGGCGCCTGAGGAGGGGGTCCAGTTCCTTCTCGCGCTTGTAGCGGATGAAAGCGTCGATGAGGTCGGGGGTGAACACGTCCCCTTCCAGAAGGAAGGCATGGTCTTTCCGGAGGGCCACGAGGGCCTGATCGAGATCGCGGGGAAGCGGCCGGATGGCCTTGCGCCGCTCGGCGCTCCACCGGAACACGTCCTCGTCGAAGGGGCCGAAGCCGAGCGACGTCGGGTCGAGTTCGCGCCGGATCCCGTCGAGTCCCGCCATCAGCTGGGCCGCCATGGTCAGGTAGGGGTTGCAGGTGGCGTCGGGAGGCCGGTATTCGATCCGTTTCTCCTCCGGCGTCCTGGCGTATTTCGGGACGCGGATGGCCGCTGAGCGGTTGGCCAGGGAGAAGAAGAGGTTCACGGGGGCCTCGAAACCCGGAACCAGGCGCCGGTAGGAATTCGTGCCGGGATTGGCCAGCGCGGAAAGGGCCTCGGCGTGATCGAGGACGCCCGCGACGTACTGGAGGGCCGTGCGGCTCAGTCCCGCGTACCCCGTCGCATCGTGGAACACCGGCGTCTTCCCCTGGAACAGGTGCTGGTGGAAATGCATGCCCGATCCCGCCTGCCCCACCATGGGCTTGGGCATGAAGGTGGCCGTCCGGGAGAAGCGCTGGGCCCCCATCCGGACGAAGAACTTCACCATCATGGAGATGTCCGCGGCCCGGGTGAGGGTCTCGTGTTCCACTTCGATCTCGTTCTGGCCGAACTTCCCCACCTCATGATGGTGGTACCGGACGCGGACGCCGTTCGTTTCCAGCTGCTCGGTCACCCAGCCCCGAAGGTCCTGGTGGCGGTCCACCGGCGCCATCGCGTGGTATCCGGCTTTGTCCGCGGCGGGAAGGCGGCGCGTCTCGTCTTCCCCCGGTTCGATCCGCACCGACATGGCGCATTCGCCGTTCTCCACGGCGATCTTGTCGAAGACGTAGAACTCGTATTCCGGTCCCCAGTAGGAGGCGTCCGCGATGCCCGTGCCGGCCAGGTACGCTTCCGCCTTTTTCGCCACGCCCCGCGGATCGCGGGGGTAGGGCTCGAGCGTGTCGGCCTCGGCCACGTCGCACAGCATCGAGAGGGTGGGGAGCTGGAAAAAGGGGTCCACGAACGCCGTGGTGGGGTCGGGAACCAGCGCCAGGTCCCCGGATTCCAGCGTGGAGAAACCCGCGACGCTCGAGCCGTCGAATCCGACGCCCTTCTCGAACAACGCGGAAAGGCCCTCTCCCGCCGGCACGGTGAGATGGTGCCACCGGCCGTTCAGGTCGCAGTACTTGAGATCCAGGGCCCGCACGTCCTCCTGATCGAGGAAGCGGCGAAGATCGTCGACGTTTTCGATGTGCATGTCACACCTTTTCGTTCTCTCGCGCCGGAGAGGAGCGGATTCCCGGGAGAAACGGACATGGTAGCTCTCCCGGGGACGCGGATCAAGAGAAACAGGGGGTTTGCGGAAAATCCCGAAACCGCGGCTTTCGCGGGGCGGCCTCAGCCGGTTTTGCCTGGTTACGGTTCCCGGGATTGTTGGTACCATGGGAAGGAGCGTAAAACGCGCGAGGGAGGACATGAACAGAAAACTGATCGTGCTGGCGGTGGCCGCGGCGGTGGCGGCGGGCCCGGCGATCCTCGCGGCCTCGGGGCCGGGCCGGACGGCGTATGCCGGGGACAAGGAAAGCAAGCTGGGCAAGCTGGAGTCGGCCCTGAAGGGGGAAGGGGGAAAATCCGGGTCCAAGAGCTCGCTCTCCTCGGGCGAAAAGGGACTGATCGCCTATCTGCTCGTCGATTTCTTCGTCAACGTCGCCCCCTACCTCCTCTTTCCGCGCTACAAGTACTACTACCAGAACTACCCCTTTGAGCTCGGCGACGGGTATCTGGAGTACTTCGGGGACACCCCCTATTCCGAGCCGGAATACGTCCCCCTGAACGCCCGGCAGATCACGTTCGAGCTCCGGGGCGGCTATCTGATCGACAGCGCGGAGCTCCACGGATGGCGCTTCTACGGCAAGACGCGCCTCTCCTGGGCCTTCAACGTGGATCTCGATTTCACCCAGCTCAAGGAGTGGCAGGAAGATGGAGACTTCAAGACCCTCGACTTCACGAAGATCGACGGCCTGTTCAACCTCTCCAATTCACCCTGGCACGACGTGGACCTGGGGCTGGGCTTCTCCTACCTCGAAGGCGTGGAACTCTACGGCGGCGGCAACGCCAAACTGACCGGCGACATCTTCCCCGTCAAACCCCTGGCCTTCCACTTCACCGGCGGTGCAAACCTCTTCCCCGGCGGAACCCTCTTCGAGGTCGAAGCCGCCGTCGGCGTCTTCCTCCAGCGATTCGAATTCCGACTGGGATGGCGATCCCTCTGGGTCGAGAACATCGAAATCCACGGACCCATGTCCGAGATCGCCATCTGGTTCTGAGAGGCTGTGAAAAAAATCAAGGGAAGCGGGGCGCCGCCGAAGCGGCGCCCCGCGTCGGTGTCGTCTCAGGATCGCCCGTTTCCCCCGCCGTTGCCGTCGATCTCGGCCTCGTAGGCCTTCAGAACCCAGTTGCCGAAATCCCTCTTCGACTCGACGTCGGAAAACCGCACGATGTCGTAGTACTCCTTCCGCCCGTCCCGCGTGATCTCCCGGCTCGGCGGCGCCACCCACGGCTGCCCGTTCCCCTGGTCGATCACCTTGAATCCACGCACCTCCATGTCCCCCATCTGCACCGACACCAGCGCCCGAAGGGATCCGAAATCCACCGGTTTCACCGAACACGTCCGCTTCATGGTTCACCTCCTTTACGTGATGCGTCTTGAAAATCGGCTCGCGCCGATACGTCTTGCGTCTTGAATCCGGCTGGGCCGGACGCGTTCTTGCACTAACTTTCAACCAACTACACTCATATATACCTAATCCAAAGGGAAAGTCAAGCTGTTTTTCCGAAAAATACGTTCGATGTTCGTGATGCCTTTTCTTTGACCGAATTTCGGATTATTCCGGCGGCTGGGCAGGGATTCCAGGGAGGGATGAATCCCTTCCCCGCCCGACATCACCGTAAAACCGGACACAGCGCGAGCCGCGGTTGCAAAGTTCCCGGGGCTTTTCGCATCATGGCATCCATGTCTCTGGTTTTTTCCCGCCCTGCTTCCCTGGAGGCGCCATGGCCGGCAAGGACCTCTCGAAACGGATCGAAGAACTCCGAGAGGAGATCCGCGCCCACGACTACGCCTACTACGTGGAAGGCAAGCCCCGCATCTCCGACGCGAAGTACGACGAGCTGTTCGAGACGCTGAAACAGCTCGAACGCGATCATCCGGAGCTCGTCACGCCCGACTCGCCCACCCAGAAGGTCGGCGCGCCGCCGCGGGAGGAATTCACCAAGGCGGAACACCTCGCCCCGATGCTCTCCCTCGATTCCTCCAAGAAGCCGGAGGCGGTCCGGGAGTTTCTGCGCCGGGTCCGGGAGCGGGCGGGGGACGGCGTGGGCTACGTGGTGGAGCCCAAGCTGGACGGCATCTCGGTGGAGCTGGTGTTCGACGAGGGCCGCTTCGTGCGGGGGGTGACGCGGGGCGACGGGCGCGTGGGGGAGGACGTGACGGAAAACATGAAGACCGTGCGTTCCCTCCCCCTTCGGCTCCGCCCGGACGCCGGCGCCCCGGCGCGTCTCGCCGTGCGGGGCGAGGTGATCCTGATGAAGAGCGAGTTCCAGAAGCTCAACCGCCGCCTCACGGAGGAGGGGAAGGAGACGTTCGCGAACCCCCGCAACGCCGCGGCGGGCGCCGTGCGCCAGCTCGACCCGTCCGTCACGGCCTCGCGGCCGGTGGACGTGTTCTGCTACCAGGTGCTGGCGCTCGAGGGCGCCGAGCCCTTCGAGGCGCACTGGGAAGCGCTTCGCTGGCTCAGGAAGGCGGGCCTTCGCGTGCCCGACGAGCGCAAGCGCGTGTCGAGCGAGGACGAGATTCTCTCGTTCCACGCCGATCTCGCGGCGCAACGCGAGGACCTGGACTACGAGATGGACGGGGTCGTGATCAAGGTGGACCGGCTCGAGCTCCACGAGGCGCTGGGGGCGCGGCAGAGGAACCCGCGGTGGGCCTTCGCCTTCAAGTTCGAGCCCCGGGCGGAGACGACGCGGATCCGCGACATCGCCGTCCAGGTGGGCCGCACGGGCACGCTCACGCCGGTGGCGCTTCTGGACCCGGTGGACGTGGGCGGGGTGACGGTGAGCCGGGCTTCCCTGCACAACGAGGACATCGTGAAGAGCCTGGACGCCCGGGTGGGCGACGCGGTGCGGGTCCGGCGGGCCGGGGACGTGATTCCCGAGGTGACGGAGGTCTACAAGGACCGCCGGCGGGGCAAGGAGCGGCCGTTCCGGATGCCTTCGCGTTGCCCGTCCTGCGGCGCCGCGGTCGTCCGCGAAGGGGCGTACGTCCGCTGTCCGGCGGGGCCGACCTGTCCCGCCCAGCAGGGGCAGGCGCTCCTGCACTGGGCCTCGCGGGGTGCGGCGAACATCGAGACGCTGGGCAGGAAGAAGGTCGAGCAGATCCTGAAGAAAGGACTCGTGAAGAGTGTCGACGACCTCTACCGGCTCGAGAGGGACGCGCTGGCTTCCCTGGAGGGCTGGGGGGAGAAATCGGCGGACAACCTGCTGGCCTCGCTGGAGCGCTCGAAACGGATGCCGGGCGACCGGTTTCTCTACGCACTGGGCATCCGGCACGTGGGGGAGCGCGTCGCGCGGATCCTCGCCGAGTCCTTTCCCTCCCTGGACGCGCTTGCGAAGGCCTCGAAGGAGGATCTGGAGGCGATCGACGAGATCGGGCCCGAGATCGCCGACGCCGTGGTGACCTTCTTCTCCGAGACGCGGAACCGGAAGCTCCTCGAGCGGCTCGAGCGGCTCGGCGTGCGGCCCGTCTGGCCCGAGCACCCGGCGAAGGGCTCGGCGCTGGCCGGCAAGACGTTCGTCTTCACGGGAAGCCTCCCGACGCTCTCCCGGAAGGAGGCGAAGAAGAAGGCGGAATCCCTGGGCGCGCGGGCGGCCTCCTCGGTCAGCGGAAACACCGACTACGTGGTGGCGGGCGAGAACCCGGGAAGCAAGCTCGACCAGGCGAAGGCGCTCGGCGTGCCCGTGATCACGGAGGAGGCATTCCTGCAGATGACAGGAGGGCCGTGAGGGCCCCGGCATGCCAGATTTCAGATTTCAGCGGCGGCAATCTTCCACCCCCTCACCCGAGCAACCACCCAACAACACAACCACGTAGCTTCCCACCCACCCAATCACACAATCCCCATGATTGATGACTTCCCCCGAATGTTCGAAACCGATCTCAGCCTTCAGATTTCAGCAACGTGTAGGGGCGGGGCTTGCCCCCGCCCAGACCGCAGGAACGTCTGCAGGTGTCGGAATGCGGCTTTGGACCGCGGGCTTCCAGCCCGCAGCACC
>Ga0180433_10001200_pt1 | contig 43834 bp, 39 predicted proteins | sample SS_ome_8_FD_132980 | JGI IMG/M metagenome (GOLD analysis project Ga0180433, IMG submission 132980) | Hypersaline lake sediment archaeal communities from the Salton Sea, California, USA - SS_1_D_1 metaG | ecosystem: Environmental > Aquatic > Non-marine Saline and Alkaline > Hypersaline >...
ACAGCTGTTATCTGTGCAGCGCTGTCCCCTTTATTGTTGGTTCCAGAATTAGGTATAGTTACTCTGTCGCAATTCAGCATGCGGGCTCAAGCCCGCAGAATTCTTGCTCCGAAGCTTTTTAATGTAATGCAGGAAACGAGGCAAAAAACCGGGGTGCATTTCTTCAATGGTGAGTGGAATCCAATAAAGGAGTTTTCCAGTGATTATGAAGAGCGCTCAATATCGCCAGGGAGCGGCAACTGTGAGCTAAAGGTATACGGTGGCATTGATGTAAAGATTCTGCTCTACGGTGTAATCGGACCGTATGGCACTTCTGACGTCTATGTGGAAATGATTGCCGACACTTCGGCAGACCCGTGGTGGAGCTTGTACGGGGGAGTGCAGGCGGGCGCCGGGGTTGAAGTTAACATATTCGGGTTTTTCACGATATGGCGCTATGATGTGCCTGATATAATTGATGCTTCTGTGCTAATAGCAGAGGCAGAGCCAAAGATTTTTGTCCCGGGCGTGATTGGGATGGAATACGGGGATGCTGTCCAGAGTATACTGGATGCAGACCTGTCCGTTGGTGATGAAAACTGGGTTCACAGTGACGAGTTCCCTGAGAACACTGTGATTATCCAGAACCCGCTTCCGGGCTTCAGGATTATAGCAGGAAGCCCTGTTGACCTCACCCTGTCTTTGGGGCCCGATGATGAAACTGTAACCGTGCCTGATGCCGTAGGCATGTCCCGAAACGCGGCAGAGGACACAATCACCGGTGCCGGACTGGCTGTAGGCACGATAACCGAGCAGTACAGCGACACCGTGCCCGAAGGCCATGTAATCAGCCAGAATCCTGCTGCGGGTGCCGAGGTGGAAGCGGGAAGTGCGGTGGATTTGGTTGTGTCCGGGGGACCTGAACCCGCTGAGAACATAACCGTGCCCGATGTCGTGGGAGAATCTCAATCCACTGCAGAATCGATGATTACTAATACCGGATTGGAAGTTGGGATGGTTACTGAAGAGTATAGTAATACGGTCTCGGACGGCTACGTAATCAGCCAATATCCTGCAGCTGGCGAGAGCGTGCTTGTTGGAAGCAGTATTGACATAGTAGTATCCAAAGGTCCGGATAATGGCGGCGGCCAGGATCATATTGAAATCACGTTTGAAGGCGTCATCTACGAACAGGGTGATAAGGACTGGTTCCAGTTTGAAGCAAAAGCAGGATGGGGTTATATCATCAGACAAACAGGAGAACTGTGGGAAAGGCTTGATTTGTATGAACCTGATGGTGAAACATCCATTAAATATGACGAAGCCCACGGCATAGACTGGCACTGTGAAGTCTCCGGGACTTACTATTTGAGGGTGAGGGGATATTCCACAGGACGCACAGGAAGCTATGTCATCGAAATTGCCGGACAAGAGGATGACTTTAAGGATGACCAGTGATTCCGCTTTTAACATCTGATTGTCTGGCGACCACCAAAAAGGCAACTTCCCCGGTCCAAACCCGGGATTGCCTTTTATAATGTCTACTTAAGGGGATATATAGAAAAAGAAGGGTGTGTTGAAAGAAACCGCGAAAATCACACAACAACCATCACAATCCCCACCGCGAAAAGGAAAAAACAAGTATTTAAACATTCCTTTTAACCTTAGCTTGGGGGTAGTGATAATCACGTGGTTTCATGAATAAGGCAAAACTGTGGGCTTTGATATCCGTGGTTGTGGTCTTGTTCAAAGCTTTTGGCATAATCCAAGGCGGCTGGTTGGTGGCAATGGGCTTAGGTTTGGCTTTATTCATGCCGGTGTTCTCGGAGCTGGGAACTAAAGAAGACCCAACTCCTACAAATAAGACTGGAGTATGGCTTTTGTTCACGGGCATCACAATAATTCTGATTTCGGTTTATGTACCGACATACGTTACGTTGGGCATAGGAAGTGCCGGAGGCATGAGCGCATTCTGGGGGTATATTTTCAATAGGATGCTGACGTTTGAAGTGATATTGCTTTTCTCGGGCCTCGCTCTTTTGGTCGGCTGGGCTTATTTGAGATTAGTGAATTCATACGTGAACAATCCTCGTATTAGAAAAACAATTAAGACTTATTACAAACCAGCATAATTCAAACTTAAAGGGTTTATATTCAATAGTTTCATATGCCCGACCAGAAAATGAAGAAATTAAAGCTTATATTGAAACCAGCGGCTGGTTGTAATTTGAATTGTAAATATTGCTATGAAGGTTCCAATTCCGGAACGGTAATGGAAGAACATACGCTTAGAAATGCGATCAGAAAATCTGGTGAAGTTGCTGAAAACATAGAAATTCTATGGCATGGGGGAGAGCCTCTTCTTGCGGGCCATGGGTTTTTCAGATTAGCCGCAGGCATTGAGAAGGAAGTATCTGACGAAACTGGCGCAATATTTGAAAACCCAATTCAAACGAATGGTACTTTAGTTGATGATGAATTTTTAGAATTATTTGATGAGTTAGATATGCGGCCAGGGACAAGTCTCGATGGCTGGAGAGAGATACACGATGCAAACAGAATCTATAAAAACGGAAAAGGAAGTTTTGATGATGTTATTAGATTTATAGAAAAAAGGAGACAGAGGGGTAAAGATGTTGGTGTTATTTCTGTTATAACAAATCTTTCTGTGGACAAACCAGAAGAACTTTATTACTGGTTCAAACAACAGGGAATAAATTATCAAATATCGTTCCTTTCAAGATCGGGGCGAGCAAAAGATACCTATAGTGAACTCGGTGTTTTTCCTGAGGAATTCGCTGAATTTGTTTGTAGAACATTCGATGTTTATTTTCCAGAAACTAGAAATGATATTACCATATCTACAATTGATAGACACATGGATGCTTTATTAAGAAGTGAGGATGTTGGTGTCTGTACGCATAGCAAGACCTGTCAAGACGTATATGTGTCAATTGAATCAAACGGTGACGTATATCCCTGCCCCAGATTCTCTGGCAATCGTGAATTCCGCATGGGGAATATCAACTATCAACACATGATAGAGCTCATGAATTCCCCCATTAAGATGTTGTTGCATGAAAGGAAAGCAGAAGAGATTGAGGACTGTAAGGAATGTGAATATATCAAGCTATGCAACGCCGGCTGTATGCATAGCGCATATGTCTATACAGGAGATTTCAGAAATAAAGATTGGTTATGTAAGGCATATAAAGTGGTTTTTGATCATATTAAAGATAGAATATCAAAAGAACTATCAAGAATTGGAGGGGGAGAATGACAACAGCAACTGTAACAGTGTGGGGACAGGAAATAGATCCTGGTTTAATAGATTCGGCTGTCTTGCGCCGGATTCTAAAGAAATACGAAACGGGCAGTATGTGTATTATAAGAGATAAATACGACAAGTACAGTGAATACACAGATTATAGTGGTTGCTGCCGTGCTTGGAACATGGATGGGGCATTAGACGGATAAATAAATATTAGATTCGGACAACAATGTGCATGTCAGCTCTTAAGATGTTGATTTATCCGGTTTTCATATTCTAAGTTCGCCTGCCGTGTCTATTTCCGGCCACCCAGTTCATAACCAATTTAAAACCTGAAACCAATATAATATCATTCTGAAGTGATTGGTATGGTCAAGGTCAGGGACATAATGAAGAGGCAGGTCATCACGGTTGATGCCGACATCAGCATAAATGACGTGGCCAAAATCATGACGAATAATCGGATTGGCTCTGTAATCGTCATGAACAAGCTCAGGCCCGTGGGCATCGTGACGGACGACGACATTGTCAGCGTAATTGCCAAGGGCAAGAACCCGAGAAAAGTCAAGGTAAAGGACCTGCCGCAGACCAAGAAGTTCGTGACAGCCCTTCCGACAGAGGACATACTCAAGATAACGAAAAGGATGATAAAGAGCGGCGTGAAGAGGCTCCCGGTCCTTCATGCAGGCAAGCTTGTGGGCATAATATCCGACAAGGAAATCCTGCTAACGGCGCCCGAGCTCATAGACGTAATCTCCGAGAAGCTGAAGATGAGGGTCAGCATGGTGGCGAAGCCGGAGTCAACAATATCTGGCATATGCGAGTCATGCGAATCGTATTCTGACGAACTGAAGAACGTGGGCGGCAGATGGCTCTGCGAGGACTGCAGGGATTAGCAGTTTGCCGGTTCCGGTGCCTGTTCACTCAGCCAGTCAAGGTATGAATCCGTATCTTCATTGTCTTTTCTTTGTATGCTTTCATTGTTTCCGGCAAACAGGTCCCATTCCGGGTATAGATTATCGTATCCCCCCTCCCATGCCACGAAATCTATTTCACTGCCTTCGTTGTCCCTGAGCGCCAATTGGTCGCCGTCATTGTTTAAACCCTTTGTGAAGCTGTCTAAGTCAGGGAAACACCCAAAACGGGCATAAAACCCTTCAGAATCCCTGGCTATGGTGATGTAAGATTTGGCTGCTATAACAGTTCCGTCAGGGAATGGCCAGGGCGATTCCGTATTGTCTTCTATGCTCCAGCCCGTGAGGTTGGCATCGGTGCTTCCCGGATTGTATATCTCCAGCCATTCCTCCCTGCTCTCTGTCCCCGGCGTATCGTATTCAACCTCTGTGAAAACCAGATGGCCAGTGCCTTCTTCACCGCCATCGGTTCCGCAAAATGCCTGGCAATTCTCCTCGTTCGCCTCGGGCGGGCATTCGGGCTCGGGGCAGCATGAATCGCATTCAGGGCACTCCCCGCATTGCGGGCATTCGGGGCATTCTGCGCAGCAGGAGTCGCATGAGGGACAGCCCGGGCACCCGGGGCATTCAAACTCTTCGCAGCAGCTGCTGCATGATGAATATGGCGTGGTATCCCCCGGGCATTCTGCGCAGCAGGAGTCGCAGGCAGGACAGCTCACATTGCATTCAGGGCAGACGTTTGGGTTGCCCGAAACAACATGCCCTGTCTGCGAACCAAAGAAGGAAATTATAAGAACAATGAACGCTGTGAGTGCGAGCGCGGCTATTGTGTTGTTCATTATTTTTATATAGTTTCTTTAATTATAAGTTTACAAAGAGCCCGTAGCTCAGAACCCTTTTCGGTTCAATCTGTGAAAAAGCGTTCACGGAAAAGAGAGGGGTGGGCAGTTGGATAGAGCACTTGCCTCCTAAGCAAGGGGTCGCGCGTTCGAATGGGTCTTTTCCATGCATGCTGTTCAAAGGCGTCAGCGGAAAAGAAACGAAAGTCGCGCCGGGCTCGTTTTTGTTACTACCGAAAAGGTATTTAAGTATTGACTGAATATTTATAATTATCAAAAACAAGGTTTATGTGATAGAATGGCCCGTATTGTTTGTGTGGCGTCTGGAAAGGGAGGCGTGGGCAAGACCACGCTGGTCGCTAACCTTGCGACGGCCCTTGCCGGGTTCGGGCAGCGCGTCATAGCAATAGACGGCAACCTCACAACTGCGAATCTCGGGCTTCATCTCGGAGTGCCGCTTTATCCCGTCACCATGCAGGATGTCCTTAAAGGCGACGCGAGTATAAAGAACGCGATGTATTACCATCCGAGCGGGTTCAGGTTCGTGCCGGCTGACGTATCAATATCAAGCATAATGACGCCGAACACAAGCGAACTTAGCAATGTTTTCTTCAGCCTTGTTGATGACGCCGATTTCATACTCATAGACTCTGCAGCAGGGCTCGGAAAGGAGGCCACGGCAGCGATAGCAGCGGCCGACGAGGTCATAACCATAACAAACCCGGAGCTTCCCGCGCTCACGGACGCGCTCAAGCTCGGAAAGGTAGCGGACGAGCTTGAAACCAGGCACATCGGCGTTGTCGTGAACCGTATAAGCAATGACGCGCATGAGATGCCTGTTGAAGATGTTGAGAAGTTCCTGAACCTTCCAATCATAGGAAGGGTGCCCGAGGACCAAAGCGTTGCGCGCTCGATAGCCAAGAAGGAGCCTGTTGTCAGGCACAACCCAAACTCCCGCGCTGCGCAGGAATTCAGGGCAATAGCAGCAAGGCTCATGGGCAGGCATTACAAGGCAAGGGTGCCGCTTGTCACGAGGCTCTTCGGATGGCTGAGGTAATCAGTCTTGCAATGTTTCTTCAAGAGCAATCTCCATTGCAACGACAGGCTTTTCTATTTTCCAGTTGTTGAGGACTTTTGGGTGGAGCTCGCCTATTATTCCGGTTCGCTTGTTCCTGAACATTATTGAAGCGCAGCGGCCTTTAATGAAGCTCGGGTGCTGCAGCCGCCTGAGCTTGTAGCTGACGCCGAGGTTCCTAAGCAGGGCATCAAGCCTGCTTGAAAGCTCTTCATAGCCAATGGTATTGTCGCTTATGGCTGCCGCAAGCTTCCTGGCGTCCCTTGTCCTTGTCTCGGAGCGCTCGTCAAGAAGCACTGCATCGCCTATCTCAAATATCCTCTGCGGGTATTCCCTGTGCTTGTTGTTTGAAAGGAACTCCAGCAGCCCGGGCAGAAGCCGGTTCCTGAAGATGCACCAGTTTGATGATACTATGTTTTCTATCTCAACAACATTTTCGGCGGGCACCAGCATCTTCCCGAACAGGTTGTCCCTGCCTGTAAGGGCATAAGAAAGTATCTCCTGGAATCCCATGCCCGTCATAAGGCACGCAACCGTGTCTGACACGGACTCCTTTTTGGACTGCGCGCCAATGGTTGCAAGCCGCGGTATTTCGGGCTCAATGTTGTTGTAGCCGTATGATATGAGCATGTCTTCAATGACATCCCTCTGGTGCATTATGTCCTGCCGGTACGCGGGGTAGAGCAGCCTTATCTTCCTGCCACACTTCTTTACCCCGTAGCGGGCCTTTTCAAGGAGGCTGCACACCTGCTTCGGCTTAAGCCCGAGCCCGGACACTTGGTTGGCATATCCAACATCCAAGCTGAACTCCTTGGGTGTAAGGTCAGGGGTAACTATCCTTTTATCCGGATAGATAACCTCGACTGTGCCTATCTTCCCTTCTCTGTCTGCGAGCGAGGCAACGAGCGCGTTGAGCGCCGCCCTCTGGAACTTCAGGTCAAAGCCCGAGCACTCTATGAACACGTCCCTCGTATGCTCTGTAACCTTGCCCGTGTGCTCGGAGTTGATAATCGGCGGCATTGAAAGAACCTGTCCTGCCGAATCGATGAAAACGGGATATTCTGCCATGCCCCTGAGCAGGTGAGCGTATTCCCTGCCCTTTGGGTGCTTCTTGAGTATCTGCGCAGGCGTCATCCTTTCCCTGAATTCAAGGGGCACGAACCTTATTCCACTGGGCTTGGCTGTTGTGAACCTGATGGGCGGCTTTATCCTGCTGAGGTCATAAACGCCTATGGCAACCTCCCTGCGGTTCTTGCCGAATGTCATGGATACCTTTTCCTGAAGCTGTATCATCTGTGAAAGCGCTTCCTCTCCTATATCAAGGCCCTTCACAACAGCGCAGGCCGTGTAGGGCCTTATGTTCTTCAGCTTCGGGTCAACCTTGACAACGACATTGGATTTATGCACATCATACTTAGGCAGACCCCCAGACACCAGCCTGCCCCTTATCTCCCTTGCCATGCCCTCTGCTGACCAAAGCTCGGGCCGGTTGGTGTCCTTGACATCCACCTTTATCATGTCGCCTTTGTGCTCCTCAATCTCTCCCTTCGCATAGAGTATGGCCTCTTTAATCTCATCAATATCCATGTTCTTGCCCACGAGGTCGCAAAGGTCCCTGTGCGAAATCTCAATCGTTGGCATTTAATCATCTCACTATCTTTGAATTCCTCAGCCATTCAAGGTTCTGGCTGAACAGGTATCTGATATCACTTATGCCCAGTTTATACATTGCCAGCCTGTCAATACCCAGACCCCAAGCAATTACTGGTTCTTTAACGCCCAGTGGTTCTGTTAATTCAGGTCTGAATATACCCGCACCTGCTATTTCAATCCATCCCATTTCCGGATGTTTGATGGAAAGCTGGCAACTTGCCTCAGTAAAAGGATAATAATCCGGGAGGAACATTATTTTTTCTGCTCCAGCCAGCTCTTTCGCAAACTGTTTGAGCAAACCCAATAAATGCTTGAAGTTCAGCGACTCATCAATCACTATGCCCTCGCACTGGTTGAACTCAACCCCGTGCGTGGCGTCAATGACATCGGGCCTGAAGCATCTTGATATTGCGAAATACTTGCCGGGTATCTCCACGCCACCCGAAAGCCGGCGCGCAGAGCATGCTGTCGTATGGGCACGGGGCATCAGTTGCGAGGCCTTCTCATGGCTCCATTCATAACCCCAGCCCGTGCTGCCGGTCTTCCACCCGTTCTCATGCGTTGCCCTGACCCGGCTGACCGTCTTCCTGTCAGGCAGCCTGCCTGTCTTCGGGTGCTTTAGCGTGTATGTCTGGGTCCAGTCCCTGCTGGGGTGCCCTTGTGCCTGGTAAAGTGCATCAAAGTTCCAGAATTCCAGCTCTATCATCGGCCCTGTCATTTCCCTGAAACCGAGCTCCACGAGCTTCCGCCTTACCTGTGAGAGGAACTGGTTGTATGGCTGCCTCTTGCCGGGGTAGAACATCTCCCCCTTCGCAAGAACGTTGTAGGGCTTCAGTCTGGCCCTTTTCCACATGCCGCTCTTTATGAGGGCCGGCGTCAGGTTGGTTATCTCTTTCCCTATGTGCTTTCTTGCGTTTTTTTCAACGCCTTCATGCTTTTTGATCAGGTTTCTTGACAGCAGAAGCGAAATGTCCTTTTCCGTTGCCTTGCCTGAACTAAATCTCAGAAGCCCGTTATCTGATTTGAGCTCTTCGCTCAGCTGTTTATGCGTTTTTGCCGGCAGGATTTTCCCTTTTTGTATTCTAACCCAGCCGTTCTTTTTTGCCCACTGCAGGGCAATGCTGAAGTTGTCAACCTCATTCCGCGCCCTTTTTATCGGCATGCTCTTCCTGAGCGCTTTGGCGAGCTGAACCTCAGGCAGCCCCTCCTTAAGATACCTCTCCCCCTCGTCTGTAAGCACGAAATACTTATTTTTAACCATGCGGCACCATATATTTAGTTACTTGTTTCGGAAATAAATAGTGATACGATGGCTTCATTCATATACAGGCATCCCATATTATACAAGCTGATGCTGAGGGCGATACACAGAAGGTCTCTTTACAGCAGGTACCGGTTCGTTTCAAAGGCAATAGGCAGGAACAAAAGGGTCTTTGAGCTTGGGTGCGGCACTGCGTTTCTTCATGGGTTTCTCCACAGGGGCTGCAGATACACCGGCTGGGACCTGAACAAAAGGTTTGTTGAACACTGCAGGGGCAGGGGGATTGATGCGATGGAGAAGGACATTTTTGATTTCAAAGACTACCCTGAGAACGATGTCACTGTTGTTTGCGACGTGCTCCATCACGTGTTCCCAAAAGACATCAAGCTGATAGACAATGCAATGAAGAAGACAAAAAAAATGGTGATAATAGAGCCCTACCACTCAAAGCCGCGCATCCCCGAGGCCGTACTCAACAGGCTGGAGTTCCTTGACGAGGACGGCGTGAACAACGACAAAACCAGATACATGTGGAACCTTGGCAGGTTCAGGGAACTGCTGGAGCACTTCAGGACAGGGTTTTCGGTCAGCACCAGGCAATTCGGAGTTGACATGATAGCTGTGCTCAGCCCCTGATTCTCTTTCTGAGCTTCAGCCACAGCGTCTTTGGATACCTTCTTAGCCCCGCCTCATTGGTCACAAGAACCGCGTTGTTCTTTCTTATGGCGTTGAAGACGTCTTTTGCTGTTATACCCTTTCCAGTGCTGTTACAGTCAAGAATGACATAAGCGTTTCCTATCTCGTCCGGGAAATGCGCATCGCTTGCAGCCACGCAGGGTATAATGACATCCTTCGCAACGGACTCTGCCTTCCTGTTGTGCCTGTTGAGGAACGTTCTTGCGTTGAAGGATTCTATCGCATCAACATGCTTCAGCACCCGTCTAAGTTCATCGCCGATGCCTGAACGGAACCGGTCATAAGGGTGCGGCACTATTATGAAGCCGCCCTGTGCCTTCACCTGCATGCACGCCTGGTCAAGGCTCATGCCCTGCTCTATCTCCCTCTTTATACCGAGCGCTATTATCTCACCTGATTCTGTATCTATCTCCTCGCCTGGAATGACAAGCAGACCAGTGCCCCTTGCCTTCTTCCTGACTTCAATTGCTCCCTTTAGCGTGTTGTGGTCCACGACAGCAATGGCATCCAGCCCCCGTGCCTTTGCAGCCTTTATAATTTCCTCGGCTGTCATGTTGCTGTCATGCGAATGTTGCGTGTGGATGTGAAGGTCTGCTTTCATGTTACCAGTCCTTAAATCTCAGCTCATCAGAACCCGTGAGCTTGTCCCTGGCGCCTGAGGCAACCCCGATAAGATAGGCGAGTATGACTATCGGCATAAGGGCCAGCGAAACTGCCTTCATGTGGCGTTCGCTGCTTAACAATTGCCTTTCCGCAAATTTAATGTTTGCTGCCCCGAGCCCTGATACGGCCAGCGCAAAGAGGATGAACGAGAGCGCCGGCACAGGCGTGGTTATGAGGAATATAAGCGACAGTGCTATCAGCAGGAATCCCGGATAGAATGACAGAATAGCGTGCTTGGATGCCAGGTAGACGTCCTTGTGCCTCAGTGCGCAGAAAAATGTGCCCTTTCCGTAGCGCTTCTTTGCCCTGAAGAACTCCCTGAATGTCTCCGGCTCTGCAATGCCCACACGGGCACGGGGCTCGTACTTGATGTGGTATCCGAGCCTGTGCATCCTGGCGGAGAAGTCGCCGTCCTCAAGCACGGTCTGGGAGAAACCGCCTGTCCTCTCAAACGCATGCCTGCCAATGAGCATGCATGAGCCCCTTATTGACAAAATGCTCCCGAGATTCATCTGCGCCTTTATCCATGCCTGGTGCGCCTGCTGCTCAAGGTGCGAGAGCTTGGCGGATAGCTTGTGCTGGTTGCTTGCGACATACCCCGGAACCACCATTGCTGTCATGGGGTCTGAGGCCCTGTGGTGGTAGTAGGATGATACGAGTTTGCTCAATGCATCGGGCTCGGGTTCTGTATCAGAGTCAAGGAACAGAAGAAGTTCGCCGCGTGCCTGCTTTGAGCCGGTGTTCAGTGCGTGGCCCTTGCCCCTGCGGTCGGTGTTCTGTATCACCCTTGCGCCGTACTGCCTTGCTATATCAGGCGTCCGGTCATCAGAGTCATTGATGACCATGATTTCCTTGTTCGGGTAATCGCTTTTTCCTACGGCGTTCAGGGTCTTTGTTATCGTCTTTTCAGAGTTGTAAGTTGGAATCAGAATGGAAACCAGCGGCCTCTTGCCCGAATCCGGTATTGCCATGCCTTCAACGGTGCGCTCGAACCTTCGCGACAGAAGCGTGAAAACAACTGATATCGCAACCGCAAGGGATATGATTTCAATTATCATATAAATTAGTTTTGGATATACTCTTAAATATGCTCTTTTGTGTTGTATATGATATGGTGTTAAGATGAACATAGCACTCTTCACAGAAACGTTCCTGCCCAACACGGACGGCGTCGTGGTTTCAATGCTTAACATGAACAGGCTGCTCATGGAAAGGGGGCACAGGGTGCAGGTCTTCACTGTCGGCAGGGGCCCGGACAGCGTTGATGGATACAGAGTGTTCAGAACAAGGGGGCTGCCAATGACCCTATACAGGGGCTACCAGCTTGGCGTGCCATCACTTAAGATAATGGGTATGCTGGCAAAGAGAAGGCCTGATATAATACACAGCAGGGGACCTTTCACAATGGGCATAATGGCAAAGCACATGTCAATGATATTCAATGCGCCTCTGATAGGGACCTTTGACACGCCCATACACGAGTATGTGCACTACATGCCGGTTGCCGGCAAGATAAAGGCCAGCAGGGAGGTCCTTGAGAAGCTTGCCATAAAGTACTCAATGTGGTACTACAACCGGTGCGACCTTGTTACAGCGCCATCCGAAACGGTGAAAAAGGAACTTAAGGGGCTCGGGTGCAAGAGAAAGATAGAGGTGCTGAGCAACGGGGTTGATATGAACCGCTTCAGGCCGGAGAACCGTTCGGCTAGGCTAAGGAAGATGTTCTGCAGGGATGGCGAAACCATGCTTTTCCATGTAGGCAGGATAACAAAAGAAAAAGGCGTTGATGTCCTTCTGGGGGCTGCAAAGGAGTTGAAGAAACGCGGCATGAAATTCAAGCTCGTTATAGCGGGGAAGGGCCCGGCGCTGGAGGAAATGAAAGCGCTTGCAAAGAAGCTGGACGTCTCTGATGCCGTTGTTTTTTCAGGGTTTGTTTCGGACGGGGAGCTGCCTAAATATTATGCAACGGCAGAGTTTTTCGTTACGGCATCAGCCGTAGAGACGCAGGGCATAGTTATGCTTGAGGCACTGGCATCCGGGACGCCTGTCATTGGTGCTGATGCAGGCGCAATACCGGAGCTTGTGAAGGATGGGAAGAACGGCTTCATTTTCAAGGCAGGCGATTGCACTAAACTCGCAGACAGGCTTTCTGACGTGCTCAATGATGAATCATTGATGAAGCGTGTTTCTGGCAATGCCAGGGAGTCTGTAATGGAACATTCGCTTGAAAAGGTATGCGACAGGCTCGAAAGGATTTATGAACAGATGACAAAAAACAGAGGTGTGCGCAAATGAGCGGCTCGAACTGGTCAAGGATGTGGAAGGCCATCGGCCAGGCAGGCTTTGACGTTGACAATCCCCCTTACATATGGAGGTTCTATGAGAACCTTCTGGGCAGGGATTATGATTTCAGGGGCAAGAAGATACTGGAATTCGGGTGCGGGACAGGGATAAATTCCCTGATAATGGCGAGCAGGGGGGCGAAGCTGGTTTTCTATGACCAGTCAAAGCAGGCGCTGGAATTGGTAAGAAAAAACCTCGACAGGCTGTCCATAGACGCTGAACTTGTCCACGGGGACTGCTTTGATTCGCAATTTGATGGTGAATTCGACCTTGTCCATTCTGAGGGGCTTGTGGAGCACTTTTTAGAGCCGAGGAGGCAGGAGATAGTGGATATACACGCAAGGGCTGTGAAGAGTGGGGGCAAGCTTTTGCTCATGGTTCCCCACCGAAAATGCGCCCCTTACAGGGTTGGCAAGTGGCTGGCGTGCAAAACAGGCACATGGATATACGGCGGGGAGTATCCTTACACCAAGAAGGAGCTTATGGTGCGGATGCAAAGGTCAGGCCTTGAGCCGGGCAGGATTGTCGGGGGAGAGACACTGTTCTCTTTATTCTTCCTTTTTTCGCCCATTGCGCTGCAGTCGAGCAGGTTCCTCCGCCTGGGCGTCACACAACCCGCGTCAGACAGCATGACTAGGCTGAACTACGACAACTGGCTTGCCAATAAGTATGGCAGGGTAATAGGTGTTGTGGGGGAGAAGCGTGCATAGGCAAAAATTTAAGACATTACTCCCAGTATTATTATGAAAGCGGACAATTCCGACAGGATTCTTGACATAGCCAAGAGGCGCGGGTTCTTCTGGCAGAGCTCGCAGATTTATGGCGGAATAGCGGGGTTCTATGATTATGCTCATCTGGGCACGAGCCTGAAGAGGAAATGGGAGAATGTGTGGAGGAATTACTTCCTTTCGCTTGACGACAACTTCTATGAGATATCACCCTCTGTCATAATGCCCAAGGACGTGTTTGTGGCTTCAGGGCACCTGGAATCGTTCGTTGACCCTGTTGTGAAGTGCAGCAAATGTAAGAACGTTGAGCGGGCTGACCATCTCCTTGAGACAGAGCTGAAGCAGAATTTTGAAGGCATCTCAAAGGAGGACATGGCAGAGCTCATCAAGAAGCACAACATACGGTGCCCGAAGTGCAGGGGAGAGCTGAAGGAGATAGGCGAGCTGAACATGATGTTCCCGCTGAATGTGGGCACCAGCGATTTCACCACGGCCTACCTAACGGGCGAGACCGCACAGGGCGCATACGTAAATTTCAAGCTGGAATTCGAGGCGCTGAGGAAGAGGTTGCCCATGGGGCTTGCCGTGGTTGGCAAGGCGTTCAGGAACGAGATAGCGCCAAGGAACATTCTCATAAGGATGAGGGAGTTCTCACAGGCAGAGCTCCAGATATTCTTTGACCCGGATAACATAAACCAACATCCGGACTTCAGCGGCGTGGCGGGCTATAAGCTGCGCGTTTTCCCTGTCAGGAACAGAAAAAGCAAAAGGATAGACGAACTGCAATGCAGGGATGCAGTAAAAAGACTGAAGCTCCCGAAGTTCTATGTCTATCATATGGCACGGGTCCAGCAGTTCTATCTTGAGCTACTGAAACTGCCAAAGGCCAAGTTCCGGTTCAAGGAGCTCAGTGATGATGAAAAGGCATTCTACAACAAGCACCACTGGGATGTGGAGCTTGACCTTCCAAGCGTGGGTGGGTTCAGGGAGGTCGCAGGCGTGCACTACAGGACCGACCACGACCTGAAAGGGCACCAGGAAGTTTCAAAGCAGAAGATGGAAGTCAGCATTGACGGCAAAGGGGTTCTGCCGCATGTGCTTGAGCTCAGCTTTGGGGTTGACAGGAACGTTTACGCGCTTCTTGAGCTCGCATACGAGCAGGAGAAAGGCGGAAGGGATGTTTTAAGGTTCCCGCGCATCGTGTCGCCCTTTGATACCGCCATATTCCCGCTTGTGAACAAAGACGGTCTGCCGGAGAAGGCAAGGGAACTGAAATCGAACCTGATTAACAGCGGGTTCCTTGTTTTCTACGACTCGTCCGGGAGCATCGGGAGAAGATACAGGCGCGTGGACGAAATCGGCGTTGCGGCCGCGCTCACGGTTGACCACCAGACGCTGAAGGATGATACAGTGACGCTCCGCGACAGGGACAGCATGAAGCAGGTAAGGCTGGCTGCCGGGGACGTGCCTGATGCCCTGAAAAGGTTCCTTCACGGGGAAAGGCTGGATGGGCTGGGCAGGCTCGTGGCTAAAGCATCTGCATAAGCGCTTCACACAATCAGATTCCGACAAACTGGAGCGTTACGAACACGGCGTATATCATGAGGAATATCATGCCCTCTACTTTTGATACCATTGGCCTTGTTTTTATGAATACCAGCAACAGCAAGGCGAGCAGCAGCATGATAGGTATGTTGATGAAAAGGATTTTAGTGGTTGCCGGAACAACCGCAATAAGCGAGGATATGCTGAGTATGGTTATGTTGAATATGTTGCTTCCTATTATGTTGCCCAGTGATATGCCCCTGAGCTTCTTCCTTGCCGCCACAACCGAGGTGACGAGCTCGGGTAGAGACGTGCCGATGGCTATGATTATCAGCGATATCATTGTCTCTGATACCCCGAACAGCTGAGCCATGCCAACGGCTGATGTCACGACAAAGTTTGCGCCAAGTATGACTGCAATGCCTCCAAACAGGCAGAGGAAGGCATATAAAACCAGGCGCTTGTGCGTTTCAGTGGGTTTCTTTGCAGGCTCTGTTCCGTTGTATAATTTGACAAGCCAGAAAATGTACAATATGCTCAATATTATCAGGACCACACCCTCAAACCAGAAGAATCCGTCGATGAAAAACGCCGAGACAAGGAAAGAGAAAGAAAGCATGATGGATGCCTGCTTAAGGTATGCACTTTTTACAAAAAAATCTGAAAAAAGGGCAGCCAATGCAAAAACAAGGCCTATGTTGGCTATATTCGAGCCTACTATTGTCCCTGTGGCTATAGAGGACACGCCACCGAAGGCGGATGTCACTACAACCGCAAGCTCTGGAAGGGATGTCGCAAACGAAACCAAGGTTATGCCTATTACTATCTCTGAGACGCCGAGTGCCCGTGCAATCCTTGATGAATAGTCTGTTATGATGTCTGCCCCCTTCAGTAAAATGACAAGGCCGAGAGCAAAAAGCGGAACGTATATTATTTCCATAGCCATGAAAAATCACCTTGTTTTTGTTGCAGGGCTTTGTGACTCATCCCCCCTTTTTGAAAGAACCGTTTTCGCCTGCATTGCTATCAATATGGTGCTTGATATTGCCGCTATTTCCAGCCATTCAACCCAGCCCAATGGAGTGGTGTTGAATATCGGCTGGAAGAATGGCACGTATATTATCATAAGCTGCAGCGCGATGGAAAACACCATCGCGCCTATAAGTTTTTTGTTCGACCACAAACCCACATGGTATTTCATCCTGACAGACTGCACCCTGACCATCTCAAACATCACTATGGTGGTGAAGGCAACCGTGGCCGCAAGCACTCCGCCAGCCGGCATGTTTAGCCAGAACAGGAAGAGTGTGCCCGTGCATATTATTATGCCCACTATTATGATGTCAAGCAGCATCTCCCCTGACAGAATCTTTTCGTTTGGGTTCCGGGGTTTTCTCTTCATTATTCCCGAGGATGGGGGATCAACACCCAGGGCAAGGGCGGGGAGCCCGTCTGTAACTATGTTTATCCAGAGCAGCTGCAGTGCCCCAAGTATTGGTATGAAAACACTTGTTTCGGGGTCTGCGTAACCCAGGCCTATCAGCATTGCAATGAATACTATCAGCACCTCGCCGAGGTTTGAGGAAAGCAGGTATTGTATGAACTTCTTTATGTTGTCATAGATTCCTCTCCCCGTGTGCACCGCCCTTACTATGCTGGAAAAATTGTCATCCCGCAGTATCATGTCGCTTGCCTCCTTTGCGACATCGGTGCCCTTTATGCCCATCGCAATGCCTATGTCCGCGCCCTTGAGCGCCGGCGCATCGTTCACGCCGTCCCCCGTCATCGCTATCACATGGCCTTTCTCCCTGAAAGCGCTGACTATCTTGAGCTTGTGCTCAGGGTTGACCCTCGCATAAACCAGTGTGTCATTGACCGCGCCTTCAAGCTGTTTCTGCGTCATTGAATCAAGCTCTGCGCCTATTATAACACGGGTTCCGTGGTCTTTCATGTCAAGACGGTTTGCAACAGCCATTGCCGTGTCCTTGTGGTCGCCTGTAATCATGGCAACCTTTATGCCGGCGCGCCTGCACAGTTCAATGTCCCTCTTGACCGTGTTCCTTGGCGGATCCATCATTCCAACAAGCCCGGCAAAGACGAGCCCCTTCTCCACATTATCATTGCTGGTTCCTGACGGAAGCTTCTTATAGGCAACCGCGAGTACCCTGAGCGCATCCTCCGCCATTTGCTTGTTGGCTTTAAGCATGCTTTTGCTGAAAGCCGGAGTGATCCTTTTCGTTTTTCCGTCAGCATATCTTGTGCACAACCCAAGGACAACCTCCGGTGCCCCCTTGGTGCACACCAGAAGCCCTTTGCCGGGCATCCTGTTGATGGTTGTCATCATTTTGCGCTCAGACGAGAATGGTATCTCCCTTGTTCTTGGGTTTTGCCTTTCAAGCTCATTGATGTCAATGCCAGCCTTTGCCGCGGCAACTACTATCGCGCCCTCTGTCGGGTCGCCTGTTATCTCCCATTTTGTAGCGCCTCCCTCGCGCCCCTTTCCCAAACGCGCATTGCTGCAGAGGGTACCGGCTCTGAGCAGCATTGACAGCTGCTTGTTTTTTCTGGGATATATCTTTGAGCTGCCTGATAAGAATTCGCCTCTTGGCTCGTAGCCGTCCCCGCCCACGTCTATGCTCTTTCCGGAAACCCATATCTTCCTAACCGTCATCTCGTTCTTCGTAAGCGTTCCTGTCTTGTCTGCGCAGATAACGGTTGTGCTCCCGAGCGTCTCAACGGATGGCAGCCTGCGTATGAGTGCGTTGTGTCCTGCAAGCCTCTGCAGCCCCAGTGCAAGGGTTATGGTGACGACAGCAGGCAGGCCTTCGGGTATTGCGGCAACCGCAAGCGCTATGCCTGTTATTATCATGGTTACCACAAGGTCCTGCGTTACAGGAAGGTTGGTGAAGACGCTGCCCCTTAGGACTCCTATGACTATGACTATTGCACATATCGCAAGTATCATCATTCCCAGCCGCTTGCCGAACGTATCCAGATTTTCCTGCAGGGGGGTGGGCTCTTCCCCTTCCTTTTCTACGATATGTGCTATCCTGCCTATCTCTGTGTTCATGCCCGTGCCTGTCACGACAGCAGTGCCCCTGCCGTAAGTCGCCATTGTTCCCGCCCACAGCATATTCTTCCTGTCTGCCATGGGCACGTCGCCAAGGACTTTCACGTCCTTGTAAACAGGCGATGATTCGCCTGTCATTGCTGACTCGTCTATCCTTAATTCAGATGTTTTCAGCAGCCTCATGTCAGCGGTAACCCTGCTGCCCTCGCCTATGGAAACGATGTCACCGGGCACAAGTTGCCTGCTCGGTATGACAATCTCCTTGCCTTCCCTGATTACTGCGGTCTCGGGCCTTGTCAGGCGTTTCAGCGCCTCTATGGTCTTCTCTGCCTTGTATTCCTGCATGTAACCGAAAAGCGCATTAATTATTACGATTGAGAGTATGGCCAAGGCGTCAACCATCTCGCCTATGAGTGCCGAGAAAAGGGTAGCTGCAACCAATATCAGCACAAGAAATGACCTGAACTGGCTCAGGAAGACCTTAAGCCTGCTGACCTTCTTTTCCTGCTTAAGCTCATTCGGCCCAAACCGGGCAAGCCTGTTCTTTGCTTCGGCGGTGTCCAGCCCGCTTTCGCTGGAATTTAGCTTTTTCAGAACACCTGTGGCTTTAAGCATGTGCCATTTTTCTGCATGAGCTTTGAATTTAGCCGGTTTTGCTCTCCTGCTCATAAGAATATATTGTCTGCAGAGTGTTATTAATCTGAACCGGCATGAAGACAATACATCATCCTTTTCTTTTGGTTTTCAGCTTCATTATTGCCTGGGCGAGATCGCCTTCTGTTTCTTCAAGCGCGGCCCGGGCATCATCTTCAGAGGCCCCGGTCCTTTCCATAACGACCTTAAGGTCTTCCTTGCTGTCTCCGGCTTCTTCATTGCCCGGGCCTTCCCGCTCTGAAACGTCTCCTGCTATCTGGAATGTCTCCTGGCCGCCCATGTTAATCTTGGTTACCTGCGGGTTGGATATTACAATTTCCCTGCTGCCCGTTTTTCTGATTATTACCTCATCTGCTGGGATATCCTCAGGCCTTATGCCCATCTTCTTCATTGCACGCTCTATCTGCCGCTGGTTTATCCGCATGATTACACCTGTTTATCTATCCGACAAAAAGCTATAAATAGCTTCTTAAACCATTGTTTTTGAAACGTTATAATCCTGTTGCGTTAGTGTTTTTATCCTTTCAATACATTACTAATACAGAAAGATTTGAGTGGTTTTGGCAGACGAAGTCTGTTTTAACAACAGAGTGCAAGGTGATGGTTTTGGTCGAGTTTCAGATTCTTGACATAGATTATGTAATGGTTGACGGCAAGCCTGTCATACGGGTATTCGGAAAGGCGGAAAATGGTGAAACCGTGTGCGGTTTTTATGAGGGCTTTGAGCCCTATTTCTATGCTGACGGTGATGATGTGCCAAGGATACTCGAAAACGAACAGCAGGTCGTGAAGGTCGAAAAGGTAAAGAAAAAAATGGTCATGGGCTTTGGAAGGGAAAAGGACATATATAAAATAACACTCCAGCAGCCATCAAGGACGCCTGAGATAAGGGAGATGTTAAGGAGCAGGGGCGCAGTGCCCTATGAAGCCGACATCCTTTTCGGTTACAGGTTCATGATTGACCATGACATCGGCGGCCTGGGTTGGGTGAAGACAGAGAACGGCAACGGGGCATCAACCCAGACCGTGCAGACGGACAGGAAGATAAGGATAAGCGGGCTTGAGCCCGCGCCAAAGGACACTGACGCCCCCCTTAAAACAATGGCATTTGACATAGAGTGTGTGTCAATTGAGGCGGGGAGCGTGCCAGACGCCAGAACAGACCCCGTGATACTGATATCAATGGTCTTCAGCGAGCCTCACAAGGGCCAGAAATCATTTGTTTTGGGCACACGACCGGGAAAGGGCGTGAAATCATACTCGACGGAAAAAGAGATGCTTGAGGGATTCATTGAATTTGTAAAGAATTACGATCCTGACATAATAACGGGATACAATGTAAACAACTTTGATATCCCCTACATAATTGAACGCATGAGGCAGAACAGGGTCAGGGCGGTTTTCGGCAGGTGCAACGAAAAACAGGTAATGGCGCGAAAGATAATGAACAGATACAAGATATCGATAACAGGCAGGATAATAGTCGACAGCTTCGAGCTCATTAAAAAGGACTATTCGCTCCAGAGGTATAGCCTGGATTTTGTTTCCAGGGCGCTCCTTGGTGAAAAGAAGCACGATGTCAAGCATTCGGAGATTGAGAAGCTCTGGAAAGGGGACATAAAGGGGTTCAACAAGCTTGTGGAGTATTCAAGGAACGACTCTGTGCTGGCAATGGACTTAATAACCAAACTAAACCTTATCGACAAATACGTTGCCCTGTCAAAGATATCAGGAACGCTTCTGCAGGACACGCTTAACACCGGGGAGACCATGCGAATAGAGAATTTCCTGCTCAAGGAATTCAGCAAGCAGAACTACGCATACCCATCCAAGCCTGACCAAAGGGAAATATCAGCAAGGGAAACGGACAAGAAGAGGGAGCTCAAGGGCGGGTTTGTCCTGGAGCCCGAGAAGGGGCTGCACCGTTCTGTGCTTGTGCTGGACTTCAAAAGCATGTATCCCTCAATAATAAGAAGCTTCAACATATGCCCGACAACCCTTGTCACCAAAGAGGGCAATATCGGGGACAACAACAGGATTATTACGGTTCCGGGTGGAGCCAGGTTCGTCCCAAGGGATGTCAAGACAGGGATAATACCGGGTATACTCGAGCACCTGATGAAGGAAAGGCAGGATGTGAAGAAACGCCTCGGCAAAGAGAAAGACCCTGTGAAGAAAAACAGCCTTTATGCACAGCAGTGGGCATTCAAAATAATGGCCAATGCTTTCTACGGGCACATGGGTTATGTAAGGTCAAAGATATACAGCCTTGAGATAGCAAACGCCATAACATCAAGCGGCAGGGAAATAATACAAAAAACAAAGAACGACATAGAGAAAACATTTGGGTATAAAGTGATTTACGGGGACACTGATTCTGTAATGGTGAAAACTGAAGAGGAAGACATAGAGAAGATAAGGGTGCTTGGAGACAAAATAGCGCAGCACATAACGAAAAACCTGCCGGGCTGCCTTGAGCTTGAATTTGAAAAAGTATTCAAAAGGTTCCTGCCCCTCACGAAGAAGAGGTATGTTGCATGGAAGTTTGAGCCGAATGACAATTCGTGGGAAGAAGGCACGGAGATGAAGGGCATAGAGACCGTAAGAAGAGACTGGTGCAGCCTTGTTTCCGAAACAATGAAAAAGGTCATAGACATAATACTCAAAAAAGACGACCCGAAAGGCGCGTCAGATTATTTCAACAATGTAATCAAAAGGCTGCTTAAAGGCGAGATACCTGTGGACAAACTCGTTATAACCAAAACCGTAACAAAATCACCTGCCAGGTACGTGGGCGTGCAGCCACACGTGGAGCTTGTCAAGAAGATGCAGATGAGAAGCCCGAATGAAGCTCCGGGCATAGGCGACCGGGTGGGCTATGTGATAATAAAGGGCACGGGCCTGCTTTCAAAGAGGACAGAGGATCCGGGCTATGCCGCTGAAAAGGGACTGGAAATAGACTCAAAGTATTACATAGAAAACCAGCTGCTTCCGCCACTGGAAAGGATATTCGCCGTTCTCAGCGTATCAAAATCCGAGCTTCTCGGCAACGGGAAACAGATGGGCATCATGGAGGCCATAAACAACCACCACAGCCACAAAGCGGAAGCTCAGGCCGCAAAAGAGCTGGCAATATCAGACACCAGCGGATTCATATGCAAAAAATGCGGAAACTTTTACCAAAGGGTTCCGCTGTCAGGCATCTGCCAGTGCGGCGGAGAGCTTGGTTTTTCGTCCACCAAAGGCATTGCACAGCGCGTCATAGTGTCATAGGGCATTCAATAGGCCCCTTTTTTGGTTTGTGGAAGATTAATCTTTTCAAAGGTTGTTGTTTGTGAAGTTCATGTGTATTCCCATTAACACGCAGTGAAAACCCGTGTATTTCCACATGAAACAGGGGGGTGTTTCCACATGAAATGTCACTTCTTCACATTAATTTCATTTAAATAGCATGCGAGCATTTCCATATGAAATGAGGGGGTCACATCAAAATGAATTTCATATTACTTAACATTGGTTCATGCCATGAGATTTGAACTGGACTAAAGGCCCGCTGCAAAAAGCAGGATGGCATTAAGACCGGAAAAATACAGAATTGTCGGAAGTATCAGAAACCCCATCAGATGCGTCCTTCTTGTCCCGCTCAATATTGCAGTCAGTCCTATGCAGGTTCCTATAAGGGATACCATTATGCCGACAGGGCCTGAAAAAACATAAACAAGAACCAAAAGGAGGAGGAGAATGGCCGCGTTTACCCTGTTGTAATCAAAGGAGGATATCCTCCTTGTCAGGAACCCTGCCATTTTCAGCGTTATCATGGCTGACAAAAAGCACGCAACAGTGCCGGCAAAGGCAAGCAATATGATATCGCCGATGGATATGGTTTCCATGAGCTGGGACACGGCCCACGCAGCCCCTGACCTTGTCTTGCCGATTGCGTAAAAAACAATGAACGTGAAGAAAACGTTTGACGTGTTTATTCCGCCAAGGGCTGTAAGAAAATCCCTTGTTTTTGCCCTGAACGTCTGGGCTACAATGAGCCCTGCGTGGGCAGCGCCGACTCCCGGCAGTAGGCCCGTCAGCATCCCAGCGAGCCAGCCCGCAAGGGAGCCGCTGAGTTTGCTGTTGCAGACGGTTCCGCTTGGGCCCTGCTGGGGAGGTATCGTGGTTCTGCTCATAATGCTTGTTATAAGCGTGCTCATGCCGAACAGGCCCGTAAGCGCGGGGAAAAGCACGGCCCCAGAAGGCATTGAATTAAGGGAGATGAAACCGAATATGCCTGCCAGCATGAAAACCAAAAATGCGGGTATTCTTTTTCTTTCATTCAGCATCATCCAGATTGATATGAAGATGAGTATCACATGTATGCAATTGTGCATAATGGAATAGAGAAAGGGGACCGCGACTATAAGGAGAGGGAAGCTAAGCAGGATAAACACGGCTGCACCAATCCCTCCGGCAACGGTGAGGAATACCGCCTCATACCCGTTGCCCTGCATAAGAAGCCTGTGCCCGGGCAAAACGCTCAGGCAGGAGCCCGGTTCAGGCGCGCCAAAAAGTATTGATGGTATGAAGTTGGTGAACGTGTTGCACAGCGCGGCCGATATTATGAACACCAGAATGCAGGGGGCCGGAAAGGATGCAACGAATCCGGAGAAGGATAATATTATGATGAAAAGCGTGTTCGGGTGCAACCCGGGTATCAGGCCTGTCACAACCCCGAGCGATATGCCAAAAAACATAAAGATGAGCAGCGAAAGGAACATCAGCGCGCGCCCCCTCTTTTCAGAAACGGGCACTGTTTTTTTGCCGGGGAATGAATGTGAATACCCATGCTATGTTTTTGGTTTTTCAAGCGGATAAAACTTGGTTTCAAGCGACCAGAGACTGACCTTTGCAAAAGAATCCCTGCCGCAGGATATTATGTTGACTCCCTTGTAGTTTTCATTCCAAGTGGCATCCTGCAAAATCCAGAATACAGCTGGTATTGGTTTTATCATAAAAACGTCATCCGGCGATGTTATGTCTTCCCTGCCCGGGCACAGGTGCCTTTTCTTCAGCCACGCTATTGCTTCCTGCGGGTTGGCCTGCTTCTTTGGAGCATGAACCAAAAGAGTTGCGCTTGATTCCCCTCTGTATATTGTTATCCATGCAGGCATGTCAAAACCCGAGAGCACCCTGTCCGGGTTTGGGTTTTGCTTAAGCCCGGGCACCACAATGAAGCTGGCTTCCTTTGAGTTCTGCATTACCGAATCTGTGATTTTTGACGAAAGAATAATGTCTGCATTGATTTTGGCTGTCTGGTTGCTTAGTGGTATGTCCGGAAATACAACATCATTCAAGAAAAGCCTGTTTTCCTTGACATTGCCTGTTACGCCAACCACGTCATCAGGATTTATGGGTATTGCCTGCGGGCGCCTTTGTTTAATGTCAATGACCTCAATTTCCCCTGTCTGGTCTTCAATTATGAAGCCTTTTGGAGTAATGTCCTTTATCATGCCTATCACAGACACTGACGAAAACGAATTTCTGGCGTTGTTTATGGACATCGCATGTGTTTTTTTGGATACAATGTCCCTTATGGAAGAGTATTTTTTGTTGTAATATTTCACGAAATCCTTTACGCCGAGTTTTTTCCTTTTCTTTGTTTTCCTTAAAGCAACGGAAAGGCCGCTTTCAGTTATGTCTTTCAAAACCGGCTCTGTTTTATGCGATGCGAGGTCGAGAATCCTTTCCAAATTATTATCATCCAGCTCATCCAGTGTGCGGGGAGACAGAAGCACACCGCGCTTGGCAAACGAGCGGATTATGTCTTTCTTGTCCATGATTAGGATTAAAAACCAAAAAATTTAAGCTTGAGATTACAAGAGGTATCTTTCCCGCAGAACCTTTTTTATTTTCTCCATTGCGGGCTTGCCGAGCAGAATGCATATCTCCCTTGTTCTCCCGTATCTGCCCTTTGATATCACCCTCGCGTTTATTATGCCAAGCATGTCAAGCTCTCCCACGAGGTCTGATATTCTTCTTTGCGTAAGGGGTTTCAGTCCGACAGGCCTGCATATCTTTTCATAGCACATAAAAACGTCGCCTGTCTGTATTTCCCTGTGGCCCTCTTCAGACAGCTTGATTATTGCGGACATCACGGCCTGGGACTGCCTGGGTTGTTTTTTAATTATCTCCTCTGTCCTGTCGGTGTCAAGTTTTTCTTCGGCCATGTCAACATATTTTGTTGTAACCCTGACCCCCCCAGACCTTTCGGCTATCTCACCCGCCATCCTCAGGAGATCCAGTGCGCGGCGTGCATCGCCGTGCTCCTGTGCGGCAAGGGCGGCGCATTTTGCTATAACACTTTCATCAAGAACCCCCTCGTTAAACGCCTCCCTTGCCCTTTCCTTCAGAATGTCCCTCAGCTGGTTTGCATCATATGGGGAGAATATTATTTCCTCTTCAGAAAGGGATGATTTAACCCTGGGCTCAAGGCTGTCCGCAAACGAGGCATTGTTTGAAATTCCTATAATGGAAAGTTTTGACTTTTCAAGATCCTGGTTTATCCTCGTGAGGTTATAGAGTATTTCATCGCCTGTTTTTTTTATGAGGGCATCTATTTCATCAAGGACCACTATTATGTTCCTCTTTTCAGAATCAACTATTTCAAAAAAAATCCTGTATATGTGGTCTGTCGGGAGCCCTGTTGGAGGGACAACGTGGCCCAGTTTTTTAATAAGCTCGGCGAGCAGCCTGTATTCGGTGTCGGAAACCCTCTTCATTTTGCAGTTGACATAAAGTATTTTTACAATTGGAGAGACCTGTTCAAGCTCTGCCGCAACGCGCCTCATTGACACACTCTTGCCTGTGCCGACAGTTCCGTAAAGGAAAATGTTTGATGTCTTTTCATCCCTGAGGCAGGGCGCAAGTATCTCAGCTATCTGCTTTATTTCATCTTCCCTGTGGACTATCTGCTCAGGCACATAGTGGTCGGTCAGGCTTTCCTTGTTTTTGAACACACTTTTCTTTTGGAGATATTGGCTGAAAATCTGATTCAGGTTGAGCTGTGATTGCGACATGATTTCTATATGAAATGATGTTTTAAATAATTTCTTATGGAAAAAATGTTTTTAACCACCCTATGTTTTCATGTGGAAATCAGCAACAAAAACAATGGTTTAAAATAAATATTATATAACACTGTTATTATAATTATATTATTATAATATAATTATATTATTATAACAGTTTCCATAGGAAATGGTGGTGTGGCACAAAAAAAACGCAACCAATAGATTTAATAATAAAAGCGCGATTATTTCAACATGAAAATCCTTGTGTTTGCTGACATCCATGGTGATTTTGAAAAACTGTCTTCTGTAATTGATGGTATCAGGAAGAAAACCATAGAAAGTACCGACCTTGTCGTGTGTCCAGGCGACTTCACGGACATGTTTTCAGCACCCGATGAGTTTTCCCAGATAGAGGTGGCTGATATGGTTCTGCAGCGGCTTATGTCACTCAAAAAACCAATGTTTTGCGTTCCGGGCAACCATGACCCATATGATATTCTCAGGCTTTTTGACGAGTATGGCGTAAACCTTCACAACAAAGCCGAATCCATGGGCGGCCTGAAATTCATTGGCTGGGGTGGTGCTGCAACGCCATTTGACACTGTTTTTGAGCCGTCCGAAGAGGAGAGTGCGGAATCGCTTTCGGCGCTTGGTGCCGCGGAATCAAAAAAGGAAAAGGCAATACTCGTTGTACACAACCCGCCCCGGGGGACAAATATGGACATGACGCGGTCGGGCGAGCACGTCGGCTCCGATGCTGTCAGGAAGTTCATAACCGAAAACAACCCTGTTATGGCGATCAGCGCGCACATACATGAGGCATTGGGGACAGATAGGTTGGGCAGAACCACACTTTTCAATGCCGGGCCCGTTTTCAGCGGAAATTACGGAATCGTTGATGTAGCTGGAAGCAGGGTGAAATGTGAAATAAAAAAACAGGGCAGCTGAGTTATTCCATGCCGCCAACCCTTTCCATTATCTTTTCGATACTTCCAAGCCTGCATACAGCCAGGGGTATGTTCTCAGCATCAGCAACCCTTTTTGCGATATCGTCAACCACTGAGAGCCCATGAAGGACCACGAGGCTCGGGCGCAGGTTCGTGAGTTTTATGGCGACCATGGGAGTCTTTCCGGTTGATACCTTGGTGAAAATCAGGGCCCTCTGTGTTGTGATGCCATAAAGCTTTGTGAGCTCTGAGAATGAAAGCTCTGTTATGGCCTTCAGCGAATCTATTATCGTATATCCATAAATCTCCTTGTTGAAGCCGTCGCCTGCCTTGCCTGTTATCGGAACCGCGTTTATCCGCTTGCAGAAGCTACTTGCGCTGACGCCCGAAGAGAATTCCTTTATGTCAATTATCGCGCTTGACAGGGGAGATACGGAATCCGATTTCACAAAGCTTCTTGTTACCTGACCGCCGTTTTTTGAGTCAATGTCTATGAGCGCGTTTACATATTTTTTTATAACCTTGATACCCGGAGACTTCCTTCTCCCTGACTCATAATCCGATACCACGGACGATGTTATTCCGAGCATGTTGGCCAGGCTCTTTTGTGAAACCTTGAAAATATTCCTCCATTTTTTTATTACCTTTTCCGGGCTTTCCGAAAGGACAATCTCACCTATTATATTCTTTGCTATCTTGTTCTTTGCAAGTGAAAATTCGTCAATCTGCCTGTCCATATACGATAAATAACACATGTCTTTTTAAGTTTATTTTTGGTGCCCCCTTCCCCTTTAAAGCAGCTGTCAATTTTTGGCCGGAGCAAACCATTTATTTGGAACTGCTTTAATATTAAGCATGAGAAACACTGCGGCCAAGGGCGCAAGGCTGGAGCGCGAGATTCTGCATTTTCTGAACAGCGCGGGCTACTCGGTCATAAGGGCGCCGTCTTCGGGCAACTGGCTGACCCCGGTTGACATTGTCGGCATAAAGTCAGGGAAGATTATTGCCCTGGAATGCAAAAACTACAGGAGCAAGCCCAGGCCAGACCGGAACAGCCTGAGAAGATTCAGAGAATGGTGCAATAGGGCGGGCGCAATGGGCTTCCTCTTGTGGCAGATACCCGGCAACGACTGGAGATTCCTGCGGCTTGAGGACGCAGAGGCAAACAACTATGCTGACGAGAACTGGTTCGGCCTGGATGTGTTCAAAAGGATTTTGTAAATAAATTTTTATACTCCCAACCCAATTAATAAAAGGTTGGATATGACAGATCAGAGATTTGACACCATGAAAACAAGTTCATCTTCTAAATCACGAATAATCTCTGTCATAGTAGTTATCATCATCGGAATAGTTTTTATGTTTTTTCTTTTTAGTGGTGGGGGCGGAGCGGATATAGATATTACATCACTAGAGTTAGATATTACAATTCCAACAACACACAGCATTGGTGAACCATTTGAAGGAGAGTACTATATGAAATATGATGGTACACCATTCACAGGTATAGTTTTGTATGGTAAATCAAGAGAGGGGTTTGAAGAGGAATATTTCTCTTCAATCTATGGAGTGATTTCAGATGTAGATTTTGATAACCCACAAAAAACACGATATTTAAAAGTAGCATTGAAAGCATTCAAACTTAATGAAAATGGCTATGTTTCATCCGTAGATTATTTTTATGATGAAGGTGTGTACACTTATTCCATATCTGTTTATGATTGTTCAACTATCGTAGAGGAATTAAATAAAGCCTGTGATGATGTAGAAACAGACGAACTTTTAGATGTGCAACCACTAAAGTCAAAATCTAAAAGCGTTATAGTAAGTGGTGGCCAAAGCCCCTCTGAGTGTCAAACCAATATGGATTGTACTGAAACCTGTGAAGGTTGTACAGAAGGAAAACAAATTTGTGAATTATCTAGTGAAATATGTGTGGATTGTTTTGCAGACACTCAATGTATAGAGGGACATGAATGTGAAAATAATAAATGTGTACAAATGTCATGAATTTAATGGAAGATGAAAAAATACATTATTATTTTTTCAACCTCTTCGTAGCCTTCTCAATCCTGTTCAGCGCCCGCACAATCTTGTTGTAGGATGTGGCATAGGAGAGGCGGATGTAGCCCTCGCCGTGCTTGCCGAACTCTGTTCCAGGCACGACAGCAACCTTGGCCTTCTCAAGCAGCCACTCCGCAAACTTCAGTGACTTCATTCCAAATGCAGTGATGTCAGGGAAGGCATAGAAAGCGCCCTCAGGCTTCGGGCACTCAAAACCCTCTATCTCATTGAGGCGCTTTATGATGAGCCTGCGCCTTCGGTCATATTCCTTCCTCATCCTTTCTATGCACCCCTGCGGACCGCGGAGCGCGCTCATCCCGGCAAGCTGGGAGAGCGTCGGTGCGGAAATGCTGCTGAATATGTGCAGCTTGGTCATTGCTTTTATTATGTTTTCGGGGCCGGCCGCATAACCGAGCCTGAACCCCGCCATTGCATATGTTTTGGAGAATGAATGCAGTGTAAGAACGTGCTTTTCCATGCCGTTAAGCGAGCCGATTGAAATGTGCCTGGCGTCATCATAAACAAACTTTTCGTATGCCTCGTCCGATATTATTAGGATGCCGTTTTCCACGGCAAAATCCGCTATTTCCTCCAGGACCTTTTTCTTGAGCACGGTGCCCGTGGGGTTGCATGGCGTGTTTATTATCATTGTGTTTGTCTTTTCAGGCACTATGGAACCCTTTATCCTGTCAAGGTTTATCTGAAACCCCTCCTCTTCGAGCAGGGGAACTGAAATCGGCATGCCGTTCAGTATCTCAACAGTCGGCTTGTATGCAAGGAATCCTGGGTCTGTTATTATCACGCCTTCTCCGGGGTCAATCGTGCACATCAGGCCAAGGAGTATGGCTTCTGTTGAGCCGGTTGTGACAATGATGTTTTCGGGCCGCGCCCGAATCCCGTTTTCCTTTTCCAGCTTCCTGGTTATAGCCTCCTTGAATTCCTTCCTTCCACCGGGCGGGGAATAATGGGTGAATTTTCTGTCAAGCCATTTCTTTGCCGATGAAATTACGTTTTTGGGAGAAACAAAATCCGGCTCCCCTGGCCCAAGCGATATTATGCTTTTGTCCTCTACCGCAATCTTAAGCAGGTTTCCTATCGTAGACTGCGGAAGCTCTTCCTGCCTTTCGGATATTATTTTGCGCATAAATAATATTGTCCCGGGGTAAGATAAATTAATAGCGAAGCCAATATAATATTATGAGCAGCAAAAAACAGCTTGATTATTTTTTCATGCCTGAAAGCGTTGCCATAATAGGCGCATCAAGGACACCGAAGAAGATAGGGCATGTGATATTCAGGAACTTCATTGAAAGCAAATATAAGGGAAAGCTGTTTCCGGTGAACCCCAAAGCCAAAAAGATTTTTGGGCTTGACTGCTACGGAAGCGTTAGGGATATAAAGGGCAGCGTGGACCTTGCTGTCATCGCAATACCCGCGGAGTTCGTGCCCGCGGCGCTTGAGCAGTGCGGCAGGAAAGGGATTCCCGCTGCCATAATCATTTCAAGCGGGTTCAAGGAGGTTGGAAATACAGGGCTTGAAAACAGGCTGAAGGGCATAGCAAAGAAGCATGGCATAAGGCTCATTGGCACGAACTGCATAGGGGTTTATGACCCCTACTCCGGGGTTGACACGTTCTTCCTTCCGCCATACAAGCTGGAAAGGCCCGGCCCCGGCCACATGGCGCTAATCTCACAATCAGGTGCACTGGGCTCTGTTATGCTTGACTGGATGTCCATGAAAGACTACAAAATCTCCAAGTTCATATCATACGGAAACGCAACTGATGTAGATGAATCAGACTTGATTGAATACCTTGCTGAGGACAAAAAAACCAAGGTGATATGTGCATATTTTGAAGGCGTCACGGACGGACGGAAGATGTTCAACATAGCCAAGAGATGCTCAAAAAAGAAGCCCATAATAGTGATAAAGGGGGGCAAGACCAGCGAAGGCACATCTGCGGTCTCATCGCATACCGGCTCGCTTGCGGGCGAGAGCAGCGTGTATTCTGCGGCTTTCCTGCAGTCCGGAATGGTTGAGGCAGATACACTGGAGCAGGCATTTGATTTTGCAAGGGTGCTTGGCACACAGCCGGTACCGGCTGGCAATCGGGTGCAGATAATAACCGATGGTGGGGGCTTCGGCATACTGACAACTGACTGGATGATAAAAAACGGCCTCAGGCTTGCGAAAATGGGCCCGGAAAGCCTCAACAAGATAAGGCGCGTCTGCCCTTCCTATGCTGTGCTGAAAAACCCAATTGACCTTACAGGTGATGCCACGGTTGAAAGGTATGCTGTTGCAATCCGTTCGGCTATTGATGACCCAAACGTTGATATGATAGCGCTGATAATATTGTTCCAGATACCGACGCTCACGGCGGAAATAGTTGACGTCGTTTCCGAGCTCTCGGAAAAATCCAAAAAACCAATTGTCGTGATATCGGCAGGGGGGAGGTTTACCGAGGTGCTGAAAAAACCGCTTGAAAACAACGGTGTCCCCTGCTTTTCATACCCAAGCGACGCCGCGCAGGCACTCTGCGCTCTGTACCGCTACTGGAGGCGCATGAAATGAAGACATGGAAAATGCTGATAGACGGCAAATGGGTCACTTCTTCATCGGGCAAGACATTTGAGAGCCTTGATCCGGCAACAGAGAAGCCGGTGGGCAGGTTCCAGGAGGGCAATGCAGACGACGTGAACAGGGCAGTGGAAGCGGCCAAAAAAGCCTACGAAAAATGGAAGTCTGTTCCGGCACCGAAGCGGGGCCTCATACTGCTGAAGGCAGCTGAGCTCATGAGGAAAAAGAAAAAAGAGCTTGGAAGAATTGTCGCCCGGGAAATGGGCAAGATCCTGCCAGAGGCGAACGGCGACGTTCAGGAGGCAATAGACATGGCAGAATATATGGCCGGGGAAGGCAGGAGGCTTTTGGGGCACACAACGACATCAGAGCTGCCTGACAAATTCGCCATGACCAAGAGGATGCCGGTCGGGGTTTACGGGCTCATAACTCCGTGGAATTTCCCCATTGCCGTTCCCTCATGGAAGATATTCCCCTGCCTGGTATGCGGAAACACATTCGTGTTCAAGCCCGCATCCGACACGCCTCTCTGCGCCATAAAATTGATTGAGATTCTGGAGAAGGCCGGGCTGCCGGGGGGCGTTGTGAACATGGTCACGGGCTCCGGCCGCGGCGTCGGAACGCCGCTCGTGAAGCACAGAGAAGTTGGGGGCATATCCTTCACGGGCTCAAGGGAGGTGGGCGAGCACATATTGAAAGACGCCGGTATCAAAAAACTCGGGCTTGAGCTCGGTGGCAAGAACGGCATAATAGTCATGGATGATGCCGACCTGAAGCTCGCGCTTGACGGCGTTCTCTGGGGAGGGTACGGGACAACGGGGCAGAGATGCACGGCAGCTTCCCGGGTGATAGTTCATGAAAAAATCAGGAAGAAATTCGAGCGAATGCTCGTGAACAGGATAAGGAGACTGAAACTAGGCAACGGGCTTGCCGCAAAAACAGAGGTCGGGCCCCTGATAAACAGCGCTGCTGTTGAAAAGGTCCACAAATACACTGGCATAGGAAAGGAGGAGGGGGCAAGGCTGCTCTGCGGCGGAAAGCCGGCAAAGCGCAGGGGCTTCTTCTATGAGCCCACGCTTTTCACAGACGCCAAGCCCGATATGCGCATAGCACAGGAAGAGATATTTGGCCCAACGGTCTGCATAATTTCAGTAAGCAGCCTTGAGGAAGCAATAGACGTCATGAACGGCATAACATACGGCCTTAGCTCTGCCATATACACAAGGGACATAAGGAACGCATTCGTGGCAATTGAAAACATTGAAGCAGGGCTGACCTATGTCAATTCAAGCACAATCGGCTCAGAGGTGCACCTGCCTTTTGGCGGCGTGAAGAAGACCGGCTCTACACGCGAAGCGGGCATTGAGGGCATAAACGAATTCTCTGAAACCAAAACCATATATGTTGACTATTCTGGTAAACTGCAAAAAGCACAGATGGATGTGGACTGATGGTGACCGGATGAAAACCATTGCAAAGGTATTCGTTAAGAGATTCTTTCCAAGGAGAGGAGCATGGAGCCACAAGGGTGAATTCGGCAGGCTTCTTGTGGTCGGCGGCAGCCCGAGGTATTCAGGTTCACCTGCTCTCGTTGCGCTTGCCGCAATAAGGGCGGGCGCTGACCTTACGCTTGTGGCTGCGCCCCGGAGGGCAGCTGATATCATTGCGCGGTTCCGGCCCGACCTGATAACAGAGCCGCTGGGGAGGGACTGTATCACCCCCGCTGACGCAGGCCATGTAATCAGGCTCGCCGGCTGGGCGGATTCTGTTGTAATCGGCAGCGGGATTGGCAGGAAACCCTCAACATTCAATGCCGTCAGGCGGGTGGTTAAAGAGATAAGCAGTCCATGCGTCATAGATGCCGAGGCAATCCGCGCCGTTGCAGGGCACGGTGGCCTGCTTAAAAAGAACTTTGTCCTGACGCCGCATGCTGATGAGTTTTACGCGCTTGCGGGCAGGAGGCCCAAAAACGACGCCAAAAACAGGGCAGATTTGGCCGGACGGCTTGCGAAAAGGCTGAACTGCACAATAGTGCTTAAGGGGCATGTTGATGTCATAAGCAACGGCAGACAGACGGCGCTGAACAAAACAGGCAATCCCGCCATGACAAAGGGCGGCACAGGCGATTCCCTTGCCGGTATCTGCGGTGCACTGCTCGCGCGCGGCATCACACCCTTTGATGCCGCCTGCGCCGCAGCATGGCTCAACGGCGCTGCCGGGGATGCCGCCCGCCGCAAAAAAGGCGAAGGATTCCTTGTTTCCGAGATGATTGATTTGATACCGCAGGTGTTGTGATGCTTAAAAAAACAAAACGAAAACCAAAGGAGCCCAAAAGGCTCATTATTCTTGGCGCCGCGGGCAGGGATTTCCATGACTTCAACGTGCTTTTCCGCAAGGACACAAAGCATAAGGTTGTGTGCTTCACTGCTGCCCAGATACCGAACATAGACAACAGGAAGTATCCGCCTGAGCTGGCAGGGAAGAGATACCCGAAAGGCATACCCATTTATCCGGAGGAAAAGCTGCCGAAACTCATAAAGAGGTTCAGGGCGGGCCTCGTTGTCCTTGCATACAGCGACATACCATACATAAACGCCATGCGAAAGGCGGCGATAGCCAACGCTTCCGGAGCCGATTTCTGTTTTATTGAGCCCGGGCGGACAATGCTCAAGTCCGTAAAACCCGTCATAGCGGTGACTGCGGTAAGGACAGGATGCGGCAAAAGCCAGGCAACGCAGAGGGTCTGTGAAATCCTGAAAAGCAGGAACAAAAGGGTCGTTGTAATCAGGCACCCCATGCCTTACGGCAACCTGAAAAAACAGGCCTGCCAGAGGTTTGCAAGCGTTTCGGATTTCAAGAAACATGAGTGCACAATAGAGGAGATGGAGGAATACATGCCTCACATAGAAAGGGGCACGGTTGTCTACGCGGGTGTGGATTATGAGAAAATAATGCACAGGGCGGAAAAGGAGGCCGACGTCATAGTTTTTGACGGCGGCAACAACGATTGCCCTTTCTTTGTGCCGAACCTGTGGATTGTCCTACTTGACCCCCTGCGGCCCGGTCATGAAAGAGCATATTACCCCGGTGAGATAAACCTTCGCATGGCTGACATTGCAATAATAAACAAGACAAGAAGCGCGAAAAAGAAGGATATAGAGACTGTGCGCTCCAATATAAAGCAAAGCAACCCCCGTGCCAGGATAATTGAGGCCGAATCCGCGATAACCGTTGACAGTCCCGCACTGATAAGAAACAAGAAGGTTCTTGTGATTGAGGACGGCCCGACCCTGACACACGGGGAGATGAATTATGGCGCGGGCATCGTTGCTGCAAAGCGGTTCCATGCCAGGGCCGTTGACCCGAGAAGATATGCAGTGGGCTCTGTCAGGCGCGTCTACAGGAAATACCCGCAGCTCGGCCCGCTTTTGCCTGCCATGGGCTATTCCAAAACCCAGGTAAAGGAGCTTGAAAGGAGCATAAACAGGACGCCCTGTGACGCCGTTGTCGTTGCAACACCGGTTGACCTGAGAAAGGTCATAAACATCAAAAGGCCCGTTGTGAAGGTTTCATATGTGCTAAAAACGCGGGGCAGGACAAAGCTTGAATACTTCCTGAAGAAGTTCCTTTGACACCGGCGGTTTTTATTTGCCGACAGACAATAATATACACAGGTGTGGCATATGTGGATACAGGAGATACAGAAAAGAACGCTCAGCTGCAAACCGCCGGCGCTTGGCGGCCGCTCAGACAAGGCAGGAAGGATAAGCTTTGATGATTTAGTTTTTATGCCGGCCCAGCTCAACAGGAGGCCCCTTGATTATTTCAGGGAAAAGATAGAAACCATGACTGTTATAGGAAAGGGCAGCAGGAAGCCGCTTGTTTTGGAAATGCCGATACTCATAGCTGCAATGAGCTTCGGCGCACTCAGCAGAGAAGCCAAGGTTGCGCTTGCAAAGGCGAGCACAAGGGCAGGGACAGCCGATAACACCGGCGAGGGCGGCATGCTTCCCGCGGAAAGGCATGAAGCCAGGCGCCTAATAGCCCAGTATTCAACGGCAAGGTTCGGGGTTGACAGGGAATACCTGAAGAGCGCTGACGCCATTGAAATCAAGATAGGCCAGGGCGCAAAACCGGGCCAGGGCGGCCTGTTGCCGAAGGAAAAACTGACAAAGGAGATAATGCGTGTCAGAAAAATCAGGGAACCGAAGGATCTTCATTCCCCGCCCGCCCATCCCGACATGAGGAACATACAGGAGCTGAAAAAGAAGGTGAGGTGGCTCAGGAAGATTACCGAAGGAAAGCCCATAATAATAAAGCTGGGGGCCGGGGACGTGGAAAAGGACGTTGCCCTTGCGGCAAAGGCGAAGCCGGATGCCATAGCAATAGACGGCATGTGCGGCGGTACCGGCGCAGCGCCAGAGATAATGCTGAATGAATTCGGCCTGCCGACGATATCGGCCATAGCAAGAGCCAGAAAGACGCTTGACATGCTCGGGGCAAAGCAGGAGCTGCTCGCCGGCGGCGGCATCAACACCGGTGCAGAGGCGGCAAAGGCGCTCGCGCTCGGCGCTGATGCAGTGTTCATGGGATTCCCGCTTCTGGTTGCAATGGGCTGTATTTACTGCAGGCAGTGCTTTGCGGGCAAATGCCCAAAGGGCATAACCTCGCAGAGGCCGCTGTTCAGGAGGAACCTGCATGTAAAAAAAGCGGCAAAAAGCGTTACCAATTTCCTGAAATGCTGCAACGAGGAGATGAAGATGGTTGCCGCAGCCACCGGAAACAAAAGCGTACACGATCTTGGAAAAAACGACATGAGGGCGCTGACAAGCGACATGTCAAAGATAGCTGGCGTGAAGATGGTTTGATTTTTCTTGTTTTTCAGCTTTCCGTGTTACTACCACAGCCATACATCAACAAGGAGCACATCGCCACTTTCCGACAAAGCAAACCTTCTGGCGTTGGCTGCTGAGGTGCCTTCGGGGACCTCTGGGCCGCAGTCCAAAAGCGATGATTCGCCGCGGATATTTATCTTCATATAGTTTTTTACGCCAAAGCCGAGCTTGTCCTGCGCAAGCTCGTTATAGCCTTCCTCTGTGCCGCAGTACGCCTGAAGGTCGTTTATTTTTTTGGAGCTGAGCACAGGCCAGCCCGAATCCGATGCCAGGCCCACGACATCCGGTGTGCCCGAATCCCAGACCCCGCCGTTCTTAACCAGAAGCTCCGTGAGCTGTATTGCCTTTATGTGCATTGAGTTTGAGCGGAAATCCCCGCTTACTGCGGAAACGCTTGAGCTGAGATAGTTTATGGTATACATCACAACAGCCAAGAAAATAACAGTAGCGACTATGAACTCAAACATCATCTGTCCGCGCAGCACTCGTTTTTTCATATTAATATATTTGATTCGGCAATTATTTAATATGAGTATAGCAATACCGAAGCCGTTGCTTCTTTTGCCCCTGATTCTGGTCATCATGGTATCCGGATGCACCCTGCCCTGGGGCAACGGTGATGTGACAGGGGAGAGCAATGTCCTTGTCATAGAGAGCCTTACCGCCATACCAAGCACGATAAAGACAGAGCAGAAAACATCCATTGTCGCGGTGATTACAAACAACGGGGAAGAAAGCATACCCCAGTCAGGGCCGAAGAACGGTGGCACGATAACGGCGGAGATATATGATTACTGCCCGGGACTTTTCGTGCCGGCTGATATAAAATGTGGTTCCGGTGGGACACCGATTTCTGATGGAAACGCAGCAAGCGCCGCCGCAGGCAGGAGGACAGGGCCGGACGGAAGAAGGATAATGCTTCAAGGAACGAATACACCAGTGACCAAGTGCCAGCTGGGCGCCATGACAATAAACGAGAAGAGGCAGGTAGAGTGGGAGTTCCGGCAGTCGCCCGAGCAGCAGGTTGAGACGAGCTGCGACATGAAGATGCTTCTCAAATACCCGTATACAACAACAGGGCTGACGCCCATTCATCTCATAGAGCAGGACGAGAAGATAAAGCAGATAGCAGAAGGCACCTACCAGGCCAAGGAATCGGACATAACAAAGGGCGAGGGCCCGGTCAAGGTATGGTTTGAGGTAGTGAGCCCGCAGCCGGTTTCAGTCGAGCGCGGCCAGCCCGGGGAACTGACCATTGCCCTGCACATTGAGAACACGGGCCAGGGCAGCCTGGTCAATAATCAGGTAAAGATAACAGGCATCACGCTTGCCAAGACCGATGCCAACGGAGGAGACAACATAGTCATCACAACAGCTGAATGCGAAGATATTAAAAATTATCAAGACAAACAGTTCAGCCTTGTCCAGGACAATTACCTGAAGGTGTGCTCGGCTAACATTAGTCCCGCGATAACCGATTTCCCCAAGGAGTCAACGGTTCATGCCACCGTGACCATAGAGTATGAATATGAGGTCACGAAGAGCGTAAAGGTCACTGTGGAGCCAATGGAGACGCACTGAATAAGAGCGATTATAAGCAAACTTATAAATTAAATAATCCAATATATAAAAGACAAAAAAAAGGATTCATTATGCACCGGTCGGATATTTCCAGCAACCTGAAAATTTTGGCGCTTGTTCTGCCAGTGCTAGCGGTCGTGCTGGTGTCCGGATGCACGGGCACGGGCGGCGGAGTTTCAACCGGGAACGGCATAGTAATCGAGGAGTTCAAGCCAAGCCTCAGCGAGATCAATTCCGGGCAGCCGATTACCCTTCTGCTCAAGATAGAAAACCGGGGCGAGGGCGATGCAGAGGATGTTGAGGCGACCATTTTTGGCATAAACACCGACGAATGGGATGTTTACGATGAGGAGAAGGACCTGGGCGACATGCTTGGGGTTGACAGCTATACCTCAACGCCGGGCGCCACCAAACAGGCGCAGTGGAACGCAGAGGCACCGCAGCTTCCGCAGCAGCTTTATCATACATACGCACCCATGGTGAGGGTGTCTTATGACTACAGCACAACCTCCCACAAACCGATAACCATTGTTGACAGGGACGAGCTGGTGAGCCTGCTCCAGTCAGGCGAGAGCCTGCCCCATGGCAGCACGACCTATACGGCAGGCCCGCTTTCGGTTGCCGTAACAGCCACTGATTACACGGTTAGCCCCGACGAATCGGGCATTGACCCGTTCAACCTGAACATCATAATAACAAACCTTTGGTGGGGCAGCAACGGAAGGGTTGTGCATGACAGCTTCGGCGATTCGGATGACGCCTATCCCCTTGAAATGAAAATAACACTGCCGGACGAGCTTGACTTCACTTCGGCAGGAAGCGAACAGCCGGGATGCAGCGAATCATGGGATGACATAAGCCTTTGGGATGGTCACACCGGCGAAATAACATGCGAGCTTGAGATTGACGACGAGCCGGAGATAAGGACAGAGGGGCTGATAAGGGTTGACCTCAGGTACAGGTTCGCTGTTGATTCCTCCACAACGGTTAAGGTTACTGGAACCTCGGCCGTATGATTTTTTTCTTCGCGGAAAACGAGCGCTTTCAGCAGAGGCGCTATAATCCCAGCAAAAACGCAGGAAACAAGGGGCCCTTGCGAATAAGATATAAATCATGCCTTACAACTATTTATCATGAAAAAAGCGCCTTTTTTCGTGCTGCTTTTGGCTTCCATCACGCTTACCGTTTCGGGTTGCACTGCAACGGTTGAGGTCACTGAAAAGGGGGTTGAGATAGAGTCCTTCAGCGCGGATTTCAGCAGTGTGTATTCAGGCGAAAACGTAAGGTTCAGCATGCTTGTTAGAAACACGGGCACTTCTGATGCCGCGCACGTCTTCACTGAGGTGCTGGGAATTGACCAGTCTTGGGGCCCGAACCCGGGCCAGGAGAAGCTGCCCAATGAGCAGGAGTGCCGTTACAGCGGAAGCCATTTCAGCCTGCTGGCGCCAGAGCCTGACAACGGCGTGCCTGGCCAGGCGCACCAGTGCACATGGAATTATGAAGCGCCCAGCCTGTCGGCAGGCCAGTCAATAACATACGATGTTACGGCCAGGGTTTTCTACAGGTATTCCAGCATCACAACGACAATCTTGACATTCGGCTCTTACGATGAGATACGGGAACTGCAGAATTCCGGGCAGCCGCTTCCTTCTGAAACCACGGTATCAAGCCAGGGACCAATCAGGATAACCATTGACACCACAGGGCCCATAAGGTTCTCCGAGGACGAAGATGAAGTTGGGCTCACGCTGTATGTGACCGTGGAGAACATTGGCGGGGGCACGGTATGTAGTGCTGAAAACCCAAACGACTGCAAACCTTATCCGGGAGACGGTGTTGAAAAACAAAACAAAGTTAAAATAGAGTTCCCGGCAGCCAGCAACATGGTATTCTCAGAAGAATGCGGCAGAGAGATAACCGTGTGGTCCGGCTCCTCAAACTCCTACAGCTGCGAGGCGAAAGCCACTGGGCTGCAGAACCAGGCAATGACGCAGAGAACGATTGCCGCGAGCTCTGCATACAGTTATTACACCGATAAGGAGATATCGGTCACTGTCAGCGGCTACTGAGAAGAGAAATCAGCAAGGCTTTTCTGCCTCCTTTTTTCAGTGGGTTCGGGGCCTTTCCTTATGTCGCCCGGGCTTTCATCAAAAACCGGCCTGCCGTACTCGCCGTCAAACCCAGGCCTTATGTTGACCCTGCCCTGTCTGACCTTGATTATGGCCTCAGCCATCCTGCCCCCCGCAACCCCGCGGAGCTCGTTTTCCGGGGTGTCAAGCAGTACAGCAAACTCCGAGCCGAAACGCGAAACCAGCTTTTCGTGCTCTGCCTGCACCTTCCTTGAATAGAGCTGTTGAGTTCCAATGACAGAGGCTATTATCTCAGACAGCGGCACAAGCGATTTGAACGGTATGGCACCCTCGGGCCTGAAGCCCGCGGGCCTGTCGGCCAGCTCCTCCACCCTGTGCAGCACTCCTATTGTAAGAGGCCTCCCGCATTTTGGGCAGATTTTGCGTATCTTCATGGACTGCTTGGGCTCAAGGCACACATTGCATGCCCTGTGCCCGTCCATATGGTATTTGCCGTAAGCAGGCTCGGTTTCTATGGTGAAAAGGAACCTTTTGGGGTCCTTCTCCCTTATGGCGCTGAAAATCCCCTCATAAGTGGCTTCTGGAAGCTCAAACACGTTGGCTTCCCTGCCTATCCTCCATGGCCAGAAGCTGTGTGCGTCGGAATTGCTGACAAGGGCATACCTGTCAAGCGCAGAAAGCCGCCAGTTCATTGCGGGATCGCTGCTCAATCCGGTTTCAAGCGCAAATATATGCTTGGTCTGGTCTTTAAAGCACTCCTCTACACTGTCAAACCCCGACATGGAGCCGAACAGGCTGAACCATGGCGTCCAGACGTGCGCGGGTATTATCTCACACCTGCTGTCAACGCCCCTGACTATGTCAACGAGCTCAGGGCAGTGTATGCCGCATATGGGCCTGCCGTCGGAGTCAAGGTTGACCCCCCTCTTCCTCAGCGCCTCGTTTATCTGGTCGGCTACGCCGAATCCCGGGGCATGTATTATGTTGTGTATCCTCCTTACCCTGCCGCCGTCCTTGTAGATGCTTGATATCTCTGATGTCAGGATAAACGGGAAACCGCTTTTATCCCTGAGTATCCCAGAATCGTCCTCAGTGAGGTCTTCCTTCAGCTCGCCCAGCCATGAAGGGTGCGTGAAGTCGCCCGTACCCAGAAGCCCGATGCCCTTGATTCTGGCATACTTTACAAGGTTTTCAATGTTAATCCTGCTGCTTGTCGCCCTTGAATACCTGGAATGGATGTGCAGGTCGGCTATCACTCTCATGAGAATACTAAGGCACTTAAAAATTTAAAAAAGCCCTTTCCGTTCACTTGCCTGTCCGTGTAAAAACAATTCACCTTTTTTTCAGGCCCCTGCGCTTTTTCTTTGCCTGGAGCTGCTTTTCGTGCTTTTCAACCCATTTCTCGAGCTTCCTTATTTCCTTTTCCCCGTGGCCGACACCAGAGCTGTTTCCGACCCCGACGACTATGATGTTGTCGCCCTTTTTGGTTCGCTCAATGCTCCTTTCAAGCGATTCCTTCACCTTTGGTATTGCGTCTTTTATTGCCTTCCTCATGGGCATTATTGCCTCTTCCTGACTCATCTTGACTATTATTGAATCAAGGGGTATGTTTTTGTCAACGGCAACGGCCTCTATGTAGCTTCTTTCAACGCCCGGGCCGCCCATGGCAACCCCCACGCCTTCGGCAACAGTGCCTGTTTTTTCGCCCTCAAGCTTTGCCGCCGCGTCTATTGTTATTATCTTTGCTATCCTGTTCTTGTTCACGAGCTTCTCAACAGCCTTGCCGGGATATCCTATCCTGCCCCCGGGCCCGTCCGACCTCACCAGAAACAGCACCCTTCCGTTCATCCTGCTCTTTACCATCACCACATCCTCTTCTATCTCCTTTGGCCTTTTGTTGGCTATGAGGTGTGACACCGCGAAGGGGCCCAGGCCGTCACCTATGGGGTTTGCCTTGGCCATGCTTTCTGTTCCCTTGTACATTGCCTTGGCCATCCTCTCCACCATAGGAAGCTGCATCTGGATTATCATGGCCATCTGGTATGACTTCTCCTTCCTTATAAGCTCAACGTAGTGCCTCACAATCTTGGCAATCTGGTGGACTGTTATGCCTCCTGCAAGACCCATCTGCATCGCGGCCTTCTTTTCCCTGTCCATTGAGGGCGCAATCTGGTCCACAAAGTAACCGAACCTTTTCTTCTCCTGTGTTATGACATGGTCAAGCTTTTTGACAATGCCATACGTGTCCAGCGAAACCGGCTGTATCATGAAGAACTCAAAAAACCTGCTCATTGATTCATTAAGGCTCTTGCTTGGTTTCTTGTTTATTTCCCTTGTCAGAAACGTCTTGGACCTGTCGGAAAGCGTCTCAAGCTCCGCTGCAGTTTTCTCAAGTTTCCACATTATCTGCGAGAGCATGAGCCTGGGGTAAAAGAAGAAGAACATTATCCAGAAGAAGAAGAATATGACTATTGATATCCAGTTGTCACCCATAAACTGAAAAAGCAGAGCATCCATGGCAACCACAATTTTATACTATTTATTATGAGAGCATTGTTATAAATATATCGCCTTTCCAAAAATTCAAAAATATAAATCATCAAAACAAAGATATTCAAATGGACTGGAAAATAATGGCAGCCTCTTTCGCGGCGCTTGTGATAGTCTCTTCTGTACTGCTTGGTGGCTTCGGGCTTGGCGATTTTTTTTCAGACATAATAAACACTATAGGAAACTTCCTTACGGCTTCCCCCTTCGGGGGGATAGCTGAGTCCTCCCCAGCCTCGGGCATAGCAGTGACTCTTGTTTTCTATCCGGATGAATTTGTGTTATCGACTGAGCACGGTGTTAACGCAAGTATTAACGGAATTTCAATGGAGATGTTTGACGGCGAGATTTTTGTTGATTACGAAGACGGAAGCATCGTAATGAACCCAAAGGAAACAGGCATGTCAATAAAAACGGAGCTGCAGGAATTCTTGCTGGAGGGCATCCGCCTGAGCGAGCTGTCTGTTGAGGACACCGGATTTGAGATAACAGAAAATGAAACAGGTAAGACGACAGGCACCGGAACAATCCGAATTTACGGGTTTGAGGGGAACTTTACCGTAAGAACCGAAGGAATAGAGTTTGATGGCAGGGTGTCTTCGGTCTCGATGACAAGCGGCGAATCACACTGGGAGCTCAGTTAACCGGTTCTTTATAAACAAGAATTTAAAACTTTTAACTACATTACTGTTTTAAAGACATGCCTCGGTAGCTCAGAACCCTTTTCGGTTCAATCTGTGAAAAAGCGTTCACGGAAAAGAGAAGGGTGAGTAATAGGTAGAGCACACGGCTGTTAACCGTGTTGTCGAAGGTTCGAGTCCTTCCCGAGGCGCTATGCGTAATGTAGTATCGCTGATAAGCAGCAGCTTTGACCTTAAAAACTTTAGCAGCAACTGCAATTTTCGCGGCTGTACGCGGCTGCCCACAAAGGAGGCAATAATATTTGAATTTGACCCCAAAAAGGGCCGGAAAAGAGACCTCGTTTCGCTGCACTTCTGCGAGGAGCACTACAAAAAAAGCATTAATAGATTAATGGATGAAATAAAAAGAATAGAGAAGGATAAGTTAATAGATAAAAGGATATTTGACATAGGATATGTTACTCACTGAAAATATTGCGGGGGCGGTAGCTCAGCCTGGGAGAGCAACCGGCTGAAGACCGGTATGTCGCGCGTTCAAAGCCTGAGGCCTTTCTTAGTAAACCTTTAGAAGGGGATTATACCCTTCTCAGGAGAGATTCGCGCCCGTCCCACAAGACCCTTTTCAGTGCAGGCATGCAAAAGCGTCTACGGAAAAACCAGAGACCCTTTTCAGTGCAGGCATGCAAAAGCGTCTACGGAAAAACCAGAGACCCTTTTCAGTGCAGGCATGCAAAAGCGTC
>Ga0180433_10001203_pt1 | contig 43655 bp, 33 predicted proteins | sample SS_ome_8_FD_132980 | JGI IMG/M metagenome (GOLD analysis project Ga0180433, IMG submission 132980) | Hypersaline lake sediment archaeal communities from the Salton Sea, California, USA - SS_1_D_1 metaG | ecosystem: Environmental > Aquatic > Non-marine Saline and Alkaline > Hypersaline >...
TATGTCCGACCAAAGGGAGAGTCTGATGAAGGAACGGAAACCTATTACCTGCTTGGCAATTGTACTCAAAACTCTCGCCACCTGTCTCGTGATCCTTCTCGGCGTATGCTGCAGCGTCAGAGCCGAATCGATACACTATATCGTGCGAGGAGAAGATGTACTTGGAACAAAACTACTTGATCCACGAGGTATAGTCGTCCAGCCCTATTCCACAGAGCAATGGATAGTAGTCACCGATCAAGGTGTGAATCCAGCACTGCCTACACCGATCCCACACGCCCGTATCCTCGGAACAAGACTGGATGAGACCGTACCTGAACTCGTGGATCGAACCGAAGGCCCTCTGTCACCCGTAACCAAGCCAGGACAAGTCCTACTCGAGTTCTACACGGGAGGAGGACCGACGGATATTAGAAACGCAGTTTTCGCAGACGCGGATGCGGGGATTTTCGGGACCCACTCTGTTGGTTCAGCAGTGTTCATCCTTGATGTGGACTATGACCCTATCAACAACCCACCTACCATGTTCTTTAGTGCTGATCCGTCAGTTTTTTCCAATATCAATGGAATCGCCAAGTCCAGGCAAAAGGTCAGTGCTGATCCTGCGATTTACTTGGCTGATTCTCCTGAGTACCTTACACCTACAGGTACTCCTACCCCGGTCGAGGGCAAAATCCACAAGAAACCTTACAATAATCTCCCGACGGTTGAGTGGACACTATCTTCGCCCATATTGCGTCAACCATGGTCTCTGGCCTATTCTGAAGTATCCGCGGTTCAGGATCGCCGCCTGTATATTGTAGACAAAGGCAAAGACGGGGATGGAGCTGCAATCTACGCTATCAACCCCATGATGACGCCCGTCCCCTTGGCGACGATGAACCCCGACTCGCCGCACATAGGCGAACTCGATTACACACCCACCGCGGGGGACCAACGTCTGCAAGTGATTGTTCCACCAGGGGACTTTTATGAAATCGCGGGCATTGCAGTCTCGCGAGACGGAAATACAATCTGGTTTTCGGCAGCCAAGAACAAGCCGGGGTCACGCTCATATCGAACGATCTACAAGATGATGGCGTTTCCCGGGTTCACCCCAGTCGAACTTGATGGCATGGGTGACGGGGAGAAGCACCATCCCGAACATCTCTGGGTAGATCATGAGCTGGGTCCAGACCTCTACTATAGAATCTTTGCTACTGACGCCGCTCGATCTAATGTAACACCCGCGATCTACTACCTGGACGCCGAGTATGTACAGACTATTCCTCCGCCCTACACTCCCACTTATGCCTCCGAAGACCTTGTCCCGGGCACACCCAGCCCAGGCGTTACTCCCCCATCAACTGTTACTACGACTCCGACCGTTACTGCCACGCCAGAGCCGTATGGTGATGAGGATATGTTGTTCGGGGACAGCTACTTTGGAGTAATCGATGACTATGACGACCGCGACGGCGTCCGTATCCATGCTATCGCCGGAATGCGTGTTTCCATCTTTGTCAGACCTACGATGCTCCACGTCGCGGACGAGGATCTTAGGTTCCAATGGCTGAGACCCGTAGTGGAATTGCGTGATCCTGACGGCCAGGTACTCTTTGCCTTTGGTGATGCTGTCACCCGAGGACGTTTCCGCGTACGAAACTTCATTCTACAGAAGACGGGCGTCTACGCACTCAGAGTCTCGGGACTCGGACGCGGCATTGGTGCCCTCGGCGGTTACCACATATACCTGCGAGGGAGTACTCCCAACGTATCCGGCTCAATGGAGGATTCGGCTAATCCTGTGCCGACAATCGTCATCCCTGCCATTGCTACGGGCAATTTTGGAGCTTCCTTCACGAGGCTTTCAGGCGATGTCGAGGGAGTTATCCAAGTACTTGATCCCAACGGTGACAAGATGATAAAGGAAGACCCGGATGAGCGTACGGCCTTCGTGGGATTCGAGACGGAGATTTCGGGGAATCACACGATTGACCCCAGCATCTCTGAGGGAACGGGAAATTACAGAATCAACTGGAACATAACGAATCCGCCTGGCAGGCGAATCCTATTCGAAGAGTAGACTATCAAGCCGTGGACGTTTTTGCTGTCGCAGAATGTCCACGGCTTTTTTGCGCCCAGACCGGACATATTATCCAACAGTCCAAGATATGCTAATGTGGTTGGAATGGCGTGATACGGCGCGCATGCAGACTCTGTGTGCGGGCGACATCACTTTCCTTCGGGTGAGTCTTTGTCCTTGGAATTGGTGTCCTTTTCAGGCTCCTTGCTCTCCCCCAGCATATCTGAGAGCTGATCTACCTCTCGAAAAGGACGTCGGAGAATGCGGCCGGGAAGCGAATGAAGCATATCCCCTCGCTTCTCTTGCCACTCCTTGCGCAGGCGATAGGGCTTGGTCAGGACACGATCCACCATGTCATCGGCATACGCCTTAAGAAGCTTTCCCTTGTCCCCGCTCTCTATCGCTCCACATTCTTTGCACTTGCGATCTCTCAGGAATTTGCCGACATACGTCGCATCCTGCGTGGTCACTTTCTTGCAGGCAGAGCAATAAGCTTCTATCTCTACGGACTTTTTCATCTTGCAAAACACCTCAGGCTCATCTTGGGAAACAACACTCCTTTTCCCAAATTATAAGCCGTGGCAGACCCTGCATTCAACAACTAGTCACATGTTCTCTGAGCAATTGGCCCCTGCACTTTCGGCCCAACGCAATCAGGTGTCATATTGTCCTCCGCATCAGACCTGCGGCCTGGGCAGGAGACCTGCTGCCTCTACGATCCCAGGAACAGCCTTTTCCCATTCAATGGCCTGAAGATGGACGCCACTCACACCTTCGATATCACGAACTTGCTCGATCAATTCTACGGAAATCTTCTTCCCGATCTCTTGAGACTCCAGACGAGCAGCCTTCTTCTCTTCCTTTGGGGCGTCCTTTTTGACTCGCGGGAATCGCTTGATCATCTCTGCCGGAACAGACACACCCGCAACTGACGCGTTCATGTAACGAAGCATTCCAGCATTTTTTGGAACAATGACGCCCGCCAGAATCGCGGTTTTCTCGTGAAGACCGAGGTTTCTGACTTTCTTCATCACCTCGGCAAACTGGTTCACATCGTATATACCTTGCGTCTGGATGAACTGAGCACCAGCGGCAACCTTTTTCGCAAGCCTTGCGACGCGGAAATCCACCGGATCACCCATAGGGGTCCACGCTGCTCCAATAAAGAGCTTCGGCGGCTCTTCAATCGGGTCGCCGCCTTCCTGCAGTCCTTCGTCACGCATCTTCTTCAGAATCGCGCAAAGCTGAATTGAATCCACATCATAAACATTCTTGGCTCCCGGGTGGCCGTTGAGTCTGCCGGCGGCGCTGAATGACTGGTGGTCACCCGCAATGCATAGGCAGTTCTTGATACCAAATGCAGCCGCTCCGAGAATATCGGCTTGAATTGCGATGCGATTGCGGTCTCGCGTTGTCATCTGCATCACAGGTTCCATGCCACCCTGTTTCAACATGATCGCAGCTGAAATCGATGATTGGCGAACCACCGCCGTCTGACAATCTGTGATGTTGAAGGCGTCCGCACTTCCCCGCAACAACTCCATCTTGTGTTTTACTTCCTCGTCACTGGCGCTGTTGGGTGGACCAAGCTCAGCAGTCAACGCAAAATGTCCCGCATCAAGAACCTTCTCAAGGTTACTTCCGCTCTTCACGTGGTTGCCTCCTTACGGGTATCCGTTTCTCAAATCTTGTGTAATGCAAGTCACGCCTTCGCTTCTTCTGGTGACTCTTTCTTTATGATCAGATCTTCTCGCACCATGCGACGCGGGCCACCGTCTCGGGAGGTCGACCAGTCTTTGGGAGGTACGATTTCTGATAGCTTATCCATGGTTCCAAGAGCCTTCATTCGCTCGACCACCAGCGCCCAGCCACACTCAACCGGATTGTCTTCCGTACTGATCTCGCACATTCCTTCGTTTGTTCCACCGCATGGGCCATTGAGGATCGTCTTGGAACAGCGTGCTATTGGGCATATGCCTCCGGTCAGGTGCAAAACACAGTCACCACATCCGGCACAACGTTCCGCCCAAATGCCGTGCTCGACCGTGGCCCCCATAAACGTCGTGTTGACCCCGGGAAAGACCGGCACGTTGCCCAGTCGTCCAGCCAGGAAGTTTACGCCAACACCACAGGCAATTGAAACGATGGCGTCCACATCGCTAATATCCTGAAGCACCGGGTCCACAAATTCGGGTTCGCACTGACGTCGGATAGTGTTTTCAAGAAACTCTATCTCTTTGCCATCTGTCTTAGCTTTGAGGCGGAGAGCCTGCGCGAGAACAGCTACTTCCTTCTCGCCACCGGATTGGCACACCGTCACGCACTCGCCGCAACCTAGCACGAGAACTCTTTTGTAGTTCTCAATGAACCCAAACACCTCTGCAAGAGGTTTACTCTCCGCTACGATCATCGGCTCTGCTCCTTAAGTCTTATTCCACAGTCAACTTATTACCGTCAATCCCCGCTGCATTGAGAATCGATCTTGTTCGCTCTACGCGCTTGAAAAGTCGATCATCCGCACCACGATAACGACATTCCTTGCACTGTTGCACATGCACACTATCTGATCCAAGCTCAAACGGTTTCATCATATCCACTTCAGTTACCCGAGCTGCACAGGTAACTGGGAGTTTGGCAATAACGTCACCGTCGAGAACCTCGATGCGGTCCTGAAGCTCTTGTCCACTACCAGCGTCCTGAGAGCATATGAATTCCACCTTGGTCACCGGCTTTTTGGAGCCATTCACAAGCGCTACTACCCGGTCTTCGACATCTCCGATGGAAAATCGTTTGATACTGATTGCGGCCGCTGGACATTCAACGGCGCAAAGACCGCAAGCCTGACACATGTCCGAGGTCATTACCGCCACATCGTCAACAGCAGGCACCCCAAACGGGCAGACACGTAGACAGGTCAAACACGACTCGCACTTCTTTTCGTCGACAATAGCCCCGCCTGTGCATGCCAGACACCGACGAGCCTCTTGCAGAGCCTGCTTCTCATCATAGCCAAATTCGAACTGAGCGAAGCTCTTCTTCCTTTCTTCGGGAGACATCGTAGGCATTGCAAGGCGCTGGATGCGACGAACGTTTTCTATGACATCTTCCGGAAGCTCACCGACTTCCTCGACTTCTTCATCCGTTATGGTCTGAAGTCCGCCAGTCTGCAGATAGCCCATGACTGCTTTTGCAGCACGATGTCCACTCGCCACAGCTTCAATGGCGCTTCCTGGACCAGTCACAACTTCGCCACACGCGAAGACGCCCTCATCTGAGGTGGACATTTGACTAGCATTGAAGACAAGCCGGCCTCGCTCGTCCTGTTTAACATCCGTACCTTCAAGACTGCCAAGGTCGGACATCTGGCCAATCGTAATGATGACCATTTGCCCTTCAATAGTAGTCAGACGGTCATCGAAGTAGGTAGGCGAAAACCGACCTTCTTCGTCGAAAACACGTTCGACCTCGCGGGTCACAAGCCCCTTGATTTCACCTTTTTCAACAACGACCTTGGTCGGACCCTGTCTGTAGATTATGCTGATACCTTCTTCGAGGGCTTCTCGACATTCCCAGTCCCACGCGGGTATTTCCTCTTCATTCTCAAGGCAGACCATCTTTACGGTTTTGGCTCCGAGGCGAGCGGCGGTTCGAGCCACGTCCACAGCAACGTTGCCTCCTCCGATGACGATCACATTCTCTTTCACCTCAACCGGCTCACCCAATGCTGCTGAACGAAGGAAAGGTATGGCAAGAAGCACGTTTTGGTGATCCTTGTTCTCTATAGGAATAGACCGGCTGTCGGAAAGTCCATAAGCAACAACAAGGGCATCGTGCTTCTTTTTCAGTTCATCAAGCGTGATGTCCTTCCCAACCCGCATTCCCGTCTTCACTTCTATGCCAAGAGCGAGAATATCATCTATATCTGCTTGCAGGGCTTCATCGGGCAGACGGTACTTCGGGATTGCACAGGCAAGCATTCCACCCGCTCTGGGAAGTGCCTCGTACACGGTGACAGCATATCCCTGCTTGATGCAATCGCTCGCAACAGTCAAACCTGCCGGTCCAGCCCCAAGCACACCTACCGTTTGATCCTTGGTGATCTCAGCTTTCTTTCGCAGACGTTTTCGATACTCAAGCGCCTGTTCCACAGCAAATCGCTTGAGATTGCGTAGAGCGACCGACTCATCTACATTCTGGCGCCTGCATGCCTCTTCGCAGGGGTGATGGCAGATCAATCCGCATACAGTCGGAAATGGATTGAACTCCCGTATCTTTTCGAAGGCCTGCTCATACTTGCCTTGAGCGATGAGATCCACATATTCTCTGGTACTCGTATGGACTGGGCAGGCGGCACTACAAGTCGCACAGATCTCCATTTCAACCTGAGCGGTATTCTCTGTTTGTTCAATGTTCACTGCCTGATACCTCTAGCACAAGGAAATATTTGATCCACAATGCATAGGAGACCGCCTCACCCGGCAAGACCCTTGGCAGCTTCTACTGTGTTCTTGAGAAGCATTGCTACGGTCATCGGACCAACACCGCCGGGGACAGGGGTAATCTGGGAGGCAACTTCCATCGCTTGGTCGAAAGACACGTCTCCGACGGTCTTCATCTTCTTCCTGCCCTTTTTGTTGAGCACAGGTTCGCCGTCGGGTCCGATATCTGGAACACGATTGATACCAACATCAATCACGATCGCCCCGGGCTTGATCAAGTCGCGACTGATCAGATCAGCCTTGCCTGCAGCAACAATGAGGATGTCCCCCGTCTTTGTGTGTTCTGCCAGTTTGCCTGCCTTGCTGGTCCCAATATGGCAGACAGAGACGGTAGAAAACTCCTTGAGCAGCAAGAGAGCTATGGGCTTGCCCACAGGCTCGGAGTGTCCGACAAGGACGACTTCTGCACCATAGAGATCGACATCCAAGCTCTTGAGAATCTCTACCACGCCCATCGGCGTGCAAGGAGGCAATTTTGGCTCACCGTATACAACCATGCCCAGATTCACCGGATGCAGCCCTTCGACATCCTTGTCGGGCGACAGCGCTCTGCGAACTGCCATCGAATTTATGTGCTCAGGAAATGGCGCCAGAAGAATGACACCTGTGCACTTAGCGTCGTCATTGAGATCCTTCACATGTGCAATGAGCTGTTCCTCAGTGGTGTCCTCAGGAAGTTGATCGAGCGTATATTCAATGCCGACTGGCTCACAGCATTTCTTCTGGTTCTTTGCGTAGATCTTTGAGCCAGGGTCATCACCTACCAAAACGGCATACAGATGCGGCGGATGCCCGTTTTTCTTGAGTTCCTCGACCTCAGTCATCAGTCCGTCAATAATCTTGCTCGCCAGTGCTTCACCGTCAATTATTTTCGCACTCATCGTATTCACTTTCCTCCGCAGACTTTGCCCCAGAAATATGAGAGTATCTTTTGGCCGACAGAATTGTCACAATCTATCATGATATGAGCGGCCCTTCAAGGAATCCCGTAAAATCCTTGGAGGACAAGCGAGACAGTAAGCTCTGCCAGTGAGTTCCTCGCCAGTAGATCTTGTTGCATCGTGGGCATTTATGAAATGCGGTTTGCGTTTCGTAGATGTAGGCAGGCACTTCATCGCGCACCTGTCTGTGGGAGACGGCAATTACCTTCTCATTACACTCAAGACATCTTGAGAATAGCAAGTTCCTATCACATCGGAGATTGAGCTCAGAGACCACCTGAGCAAGTTGCTCTTCTAGGTGCACGCTTCGAACAAGCAAAGAACGACGAGCCACAGCATTCTCAACTAGATGAGTGTCTCTAGTCAGAAGCAGACGATCTTCCGCAATCGACCGCCTTACCAGCTCGTCGTCCGAAGGAGTTACCGGACATTCAGTATCGTACCCCAAGATACGAAGCCACCTCGCAAGCTTGCCCAACATCTCGTCAACGATGAACTTCATCGCGTGCTTCTTCCGTGAGAAGAGTGGTAGTTGCAGACAGCGCTTTACCTCTGACTTTAGCTCGACACACTGCAAGCTTCAAGTGCTGCACGACCCTTTTCCAAGCAGTCCACTCTCTCTATTGATTTGGACACACTTCCTCTCTACAATGCCTCAGATGGAGGAGCACGGTCACAGTTTGCCAAGAAGTCAGAGGATATTTCGCCAGGCCGACTTCGAAACCGCGTATCGGCGAGGGATACGTGTGCGCGGGCAGTTGATGACGCTCTTTGTGCGCGATCGCGGTTGCGACGAAGATACTGCAAAAAGAATCGGCATCTCTGTGCCTCGGCGAATTAAGGGATCGGTACAGAGGAATCGCCTCCGCCGACTGATACGCGAGGCTTTCCGCCTCAACCAAGGAGCGGTTCCAAGGGGCTGCGACGTTGTCGCAGTGCCAAAAACAGATTTCGGCGAGATGAAGCTCCGTCCGGTAGAACAAGAATTTACCGACTTGCTTTTGCAGGCCGTTGACAGGATTGTTGAACGCAAAAATCAGCAGTCGCAGTGAACAGATGACGACACAGAAGAAAAGGTCCTGTATGGTCGCAAGGTTTCTCATACTGCTGGTACGCTGTTACCAAGCTTTGATCTCTCCGTGGCTGCCTCCGTCATGCCGCTACGTCCCTTCGTGTTCGCAATATATGATTGAGTCAATTGAGAAACGCGGCGTCATTGTGGGAACGTTCAGAGGCATCCTGCGATTTCTGCGGTGCAACCCGTTCTTTCCTGGAGGATATGATCCGGTAAAGTAGTCCCAACCTACATTCGTCAGCGCACTTCTGCAACAATGTAGGGACCTTTGGGAATGACAGCCACTTCAGCCTGACCCCCATGCTTTTCCAACGCAAGGCGCAGACCCTCGTTGACAGAACTGATAGGTGTGACAAGGCATCTCTTCAAGATCTCTTCAGCAATGCCTTCGCTATAAAACAAAACCTCGGCCTGCCTCATTGCTTTGCAGATCATTTCGACACCCCACTGGTCAATCACAAAGAAATTGGGGTGCATAAGCATTTCCATCGCTTCTTTAGGACATTCGAATTGGGTCATCAGTTCAGCGAACTCATCGCTGCCGAGTCCTTCGGGACATTTCGCCGCCATCACAATCGTCCCTCTGTTCTTGACAATCCTAGCGGCCGTTAGCATTCCCTTAATACATTGATAGAAATTGATGTCCAATGGTGCACCACCGTTCGTAGTCACAACAACATCAAAACGACGATCAACCTCTACGCGCGAATAGCTCTCGATGAACTCAATTGCACGTTGATGGGCTTGAGTCATTTCACCAGAGAAAACGCCTGTCGTTTTCATTCCCCTGTTTAGCGTCACGTTCACGATGAAGTCTGGAGAAGCCTTAGCAGTGATTTCACGGAAGTCATGCTGAAGCAGATTGCCTTCCATCATCCCTGCTTCAGTGCACTCATCCTCCATTACCTTTGGAGCATGAAGGCCACGGATCGCTTCGTAATATGACAAGCCAATGCCGACAGCCTTTGGCCCTCCGGAGTACCCTGCCATTACATGAGGCTCGACCAGGCCGGTAAGAATGCGAAGGTCGCTCTGCACGTATGTCTTGTCCAACCAGATCGGCGTGCCCCGGGATGTTTCTCCCAGTCGGATATTGGTGTCAAGATCTTTCGCGAAGTGATTGACGATACGATACTTGCCCACAATATCTTCGCCGAGCATCTCAGTGATCTCATCATCGGTCATCGGGCGATGCAATCCCGTGCCAATGAGAATCGTGATTCTGTCCCTTTCGATGCCAGCCGATCGAAGAGCGTCCAGTATAGGCGGCAGAATGATCTTGTTCGGAACAGCTCGCGTCATGTCGCTAACTACAATGCACGGTGCCTCGCAACCCTTGGCAAGCTCGGCCAACGGTCTCGCCTCTATGGGATCCTCCAACGACTCAACAACAGCCTGTCGAGGATCCGCAAGCGGCTCGACCGATTTGATATCCACTACCTTTGCCTGACATCCCTTGGGCACATCCAGCGTCAACCCTGTCGTTCCATACTCCAATTTGATCTGCATAATCTCATATTCCTTGATACAACGAGAGAACGTCCAGACTGACCTTCAAAGCAATGACCTGCATAAACTGAAAGCAGAGAACAGAAGCAATCCATCTCCGACGATTCTTCATACTGCTCATGACATTTGCGCAGCTCATTGCGGCTATAGGCATCAACGGCATCCACAGACGAGCCACTTCGCCACGGTTCGCCCCACTGATATTGAGAAGCAAGAGAATGACACAGAGGGACACGGCAACCGTCCCCGATCGTCCGACTTTTTGCCATGGAATGCTCAGTACCGTTAGCGGTAGACCAAGGAATACCGCCCACTCGATTGGATTGACTGATATCCACACTCCATAGGAACGCGTAGATATCTGATTGAAACGAGCGTTTCCCTGTAAGCAAGCAATCCACGTGCCAACGACATCGTAGTCAAATACGACAAACGCAACCACACACATCACGGCAGCACCACACAGACCACACAGAATGGGCACAACAGGCCAATATCTCTGTCCCCTATCCATTTGAAGCTCCGCCAGTGTCATTGCCAAAACCGCCACTGCCATCACCACACCAAGCGAAAGCGAAAATTGCAGGGCAACCACAGCGAAGACCCCTGTAATGCAGCCTAACCACGCGAAGCGTTTTCGCCACGTCAATGCCACAAGCCAAAAGACTATCGCTCCGAGTAGCACAAGTAATTGATCCAGACTAGGACTGAACAGGTGCATACTCGGCACGAGCGCAGCAAACGCCGCAGCAAGCAGGCCAGTGTCCCTGGAGAATAGCCGACTCGCGGCTGCGTATACTGGTACCACCGCAAGAGCAGCGCAGAGAATCAGCAGATAGGCACTAGCTAGCGCTGCGGCCTTCAATTCACGCACCTGTGGCAGAAGTCTGGATCGAAAAATGGCTTCAATCTCAGGGTCTGAAGGAAGAACAACGTCGGATATTCGTAGAGTCACGTTCGTGAGAAAGCTGCTCGCCGAATAGACTTCTTGAATACCATAGAAAAAGACAACTGGGCCGGCAGGGTGCGTACTAAGTTGAACTCGGAACGGTTCCTGTCTCACTTCGTCTACATAGGAAGACAAGTAATCGCGCAAACTGCTGATATCCGATGCTCGGTGAAAATAGCTGTTCGCTCTTGGCACAGACACGGCAAAAGGAAATTCACACAAACCAGCTGGCGATATCTTCGCCACACCAATTTGAAGAGCAAACGAAAAGGCGACAAGCATTGCAATGAGAATAGCTCGGTGTGACACAGGAGACTTGCTTACACGCCCAAGAGAAACAAGGACAACAGCCATTAGCAAGATGAACGCAACAATCGCGTGGGCGACCTCATCCCAACGGTGCGCTGGACTCTGAGCCCATTCCCACTCACCACTGATTCCTACAGGTAGAATGCCCAAAAAGACAAAGGTGACTCCAATGAGACCAGAAAGGCACGCAATGCTCAGAATTGCCCTGCTGCCTACTGGTTTCCGCTTTTCGTGTCCGTCCGATATCATGTGTGTGGTATGACGGCGGATAACTCCTGATTCATGTGCTCGATGGCGGCAGCAACCGCTTCGCGCCATCGCTCTGGGCCAAACCGCTCCTTCCACGGCGACATAGTGTATGCGTGAATAATCCCGCGAGATGAGTTCACAACAGCTCCTAAACCGTCTTTATTGAAGCTTACGGAGACATCATCAGCTTCCCCCCCCTGTGCACCATATCCGGGGACCAGGAAATATGTCTTGGGCAGGAGCGCTCGAATTTCTGACGCCTCTTTCGGACACGTGCCACCCACAACAGCTCCGACGCTGCTGTATCCCGAATCACCAATCAGGGCTTTGCCCCATTCCTCGACATGTTTGGCAACTCTTCGATAAAAGGGTTCACCGTCAACCAGAAGATTCTGAAATTCGGCTCCCGATGGATTGGAAGTGCGAACAAGCACAAAAATACCTTTGCCATGCTTTTCACATACGCCGAGGAATGGTTCAATACCGTCGGTACCGAGATAAGGGTTGACGGTCACAGCATCTGCGCCGAAAGGCTCAATCAGTTTGCCGTTGACTTCAACAAATCCAAGATGTGCCTCAGCATATGCTGCCGCGGTGCTGCCAATATCTCCTCTCTTGATATCTGTCAGTACGAGCAATCCCTTGCTACGAGCATATGTAATGGTATCTCTGAAAGCCGCTATCCCCGGCGGGCCGAATCGCTCGTAGAAAGCGACTTGTGGCTTCACCATGGCCACATGGGGATAAACGATGTCTATCACTTCTTGGTTGAAGCTCAACAGAGCCTGTGCACATGAAGAAAGAACATCAGATGAGTTGGCCGCAGGGCTGTTTCGTATTTCATCCGGAATCAGCTCAAAACGCGGATCCAGTCCAACAACAGCGGCACTTCTTTTGGCACCAATAGCTGAGACAAGTCGGTCGGCAAAATTGGTCATCAGTTCTTCCAAGTAGCGGTTTCGAGTAACATGAAATTCTTCAACAAACTTGGGCCTTCCATTGTCAGGAAGGATTCCGGATGGAATTGGACACCCTCAACGACCAGTTCTTTGTGTCTGATCCCCATAATCTCGCCAGATTCTGTTTCTGCTGTAATATCGAAACAGTCAGGCAGAGCGCTTCTCTCGGCAATCAAAGAATGGTAGCGCGTTGCTGTGAAAGGATTCTCCAAACCAGAGAAGATGGATTTGCCGTCGTGCCGGATTTCCGAAGTTTTGCCGTGCATGGGATGGGTTCGAACAATATTGCCGCCAAAAGTGTGCGCAATACATTGGTGACCGAGGCACACACCCAGAATTGGAACCTTACCTGCGAATTCCCTAATCACGTCATTTGATATCCCCGCTTCAAGAGGCGTACATGGCCCGGGCGAAATGATAATGTGAGTCGGCTTACGCGAGGCAATCCTTTTCAGCGTGACCTTGTCATTGCGATATACCTCGAGCTTGCCTCCTAGCTCGCCGATGCGCTGCACAAGGTTGTAGGTGAAAGAATCGTAGTTGTCGATGATCAGCATCATGATGTCGCTCTCCGGCCTTGGGGAAAATCCGGGACATGCCAGCGTGACGAGCCGTATCGCTCAAGGCTGACACAATATACTACAGGAAAGTTTAGCAGGGAGCGGAGCTAACAAGCAAGCGCGGGGTAACCGTCCCAAAGAAAGTGCAATACTATTCTTAAGACAAGGATTCCCTTACCCTTCGCCGGAGCAAGGTCTGGCAAGCCATTGCCGCTGAATTCAGAGACACAAGCCAAATCACGGGGAAAACACCGTCAGATTACTCTACAACTTTGTATACGGTGTCGTGCTCGCGAGCATGTTCGATGACCTTGATACCGATGTCATCGCCCACCTTCGCCGATTCCACGTTGCCATGCTCGATCTGGATGGATTCAAGCTTCTGGGTGAAATCGGAGTGAGCTCCCCTGATGTGAATCGTGTCGCCGACCTTCAACTCGCCTTGAGTAACCGTCAAAGCCGCGACGCCAAGATGATTGTAGTAGTGCGTGATTTTTCCGACTTCTTGCTCTTCCATTGGTCTTTCCTCCCGGAAAAAGCGCAGTCTATATGAGACAAACGGAAAACCTATTCAACACACTCTACCCATAATGATAGGCTCTTGTCTGTAAGCAGTCAACGGCAATTCCAATTCACAGTTGATCTTGCCACAGTTCTCGGGAAATCAACGCCAGACGGGCTACATGACAGACAGGGCTTTTTCAGCCGCCTCGACAATGGTCTTCATCATCGGAGCTTCGGCATCTCTGAATTCCTCGATAATTCGAACATAGAATTCGCGAGCCTGATCGCTCGATCCTTTGTTTCGGCAGAGATCACCCGCTGACTTTAGTGCCTGGATTACCTCCCACCGCTCGTCACGATATCGCTTTCCAACGTCTTCAAATGTGGAGATAGCTTCTTCAAATCTCCCCTGTTCGGCACGCACGTTGCCAAGGCTGCGCAGAGATTGTGCACACCAAGAGGTCTCCTTCGGATACTTGCGAAGCAGCTTCCTATAGCCCGCGGCGGCTTTCTTCAGCAAGCGTTCGCGCTCGGAACCTTTCGCCTCAGCAGCCGCAAAGTGGTAATCAGTTGACGTTTCTTCAAAAAGCTGTTTGGCGGCTTCCGAGTCAGACACTCCATTCCTGGCGCAGCCTGAAACCATAAGCCAACACAAGAGGAAAGCAACGATCACACAGTCGGCACATCTCTTCATAAAACGCCTTTCTTATCCGCCTCTCAATTCCGGGCTATTTCCGTTCGTTGGCTCCGGTGCAAGTAGTCACCGTATAGGTGAAACTCACCTGCTCCATCGGATTGAGTTTTCTGACGAACTTAACGGTATTGGCATCGATCTTCTCATATTCGTCGTCAGTCTTCATGCCCCAATCGCCTCGGAAATGCCGACGCACATCTACTTCGATTGGAATATTCTTTGAGTTCTGTATCTCAAAGGTCCATGTTTCATGTTGGTCGTAACCGTCAACATTTCCCTTGTGACCAAAATGAATTCGGTCCTTCCTCCAATCCATCAACTTGCCTTCGACGCGAACTTGAGGATCGTAGCCAAGCTCCATCTCGACGTCTTCGTTAATCGGAATGTACTTGACGCGCGTCTGCCCAACATATGAGAGCAGTCCTTCTGCGTCCTTTGTGCGGAAGATTCGCACTCCGCCATCAGGAAGTGGCTCGTTGCCAAGTTGACTGTCCTCGTTGTTCTTGAACTTGTAATAACGCATCGCGTTTTGCGCCCAGCGCCTCTCATCATATCGGTAGTAAGCCGTCACGGGTACGTCTTTTGCCGTGAAAGATGAAAGTCGCTTTGACCAGCCAGTCTTCACATCATCCCGACCTTCCACTGTATAGATAAAGTATTCCGAGATGCCTTCCTTGATAATCTCGGGAGCGGCTTCGAGCAAGTCCTTTTTCCGTTCTGCCCTTTCCACTGCTCCGGCAAGCCTCACACGCCTCTTGGCAAACTCTTCTGCTCGTACTACTGGTGGTTGTTGAGCTAGATCACGGATCTTCTCTACAAGTCGAATGACGCCAACCACAAGACGAACCTGGGCATTATCATAGTCCTCGCCGCTATTATTGTTCACGCGGACATATCCGCCAAGGTCCATCATTGTCTGGTCACCGTTGGCCATCCCGACATAGTCCGCCGCCCACGAAATACCGCTTGTGAAGTATTGGATTTCCACTTGCACTTCTCCATCCGCCTCACTAGCAATATGCCATTCGAGAGTGTTTGTTACTCTCGGCGGGAAGGAAACATCTAGCACCTCAATCTTGTCTGCATGGGTAATGGCCCGAAACTCAACTGATGTAGGATCGATGAGCGTGTTCGCCCAGGAGAACTCGAGGTTATTCACTCCCTTCTTGAACGTAAGGAAACGCTTCTCGCGCACCATCGTGATATCTTCTGCATTGTAGATCGTAAGCTGTACCGAGTCGCGCGCCGGAAGTGTCACGAGACTCACGCGAGCCAGCGCGATAGGAGCGGTAAGCGCCGTCGATACCAAAATCATCGCTATCAGAATAGACTTGGTTTTCATCTTAGCTCACCTCCTCCCCTTCGGACCGAAGTTGTTGAGTTCCGGATCGGGCGGTTGGACATTCATCCGCTCGTAGTTGTAGGTAATGGTCTGTTTCTCCTCAGGCTTCAGGGCCAGCTTAAACTCAATCGTGTAAGCATCCTTGCGTTCGTACTTGTGGCTAGTCTCTTTCATTTTCCAGTAACCTGGGATATGCTCGACGATGACAAGTTGTGCCGGATCCTTCTTGAAGTTCTCGACCTCCAGCTTCATGACTTCATCTGTGTCGTACAGGACCACACGATTGTGGTCGTTGCGGCGCAGCCTGGTGCGTTCATTCTTGGTCTTTCGCTGCGTGACGACAATGTCTCGACTCTGGCCTATGTAGAGCTTCATGTCGCGATCGACGGCGGTCTCCTGTCCCCAGTCTTCGCCGATGAAGGTTACATCCGGCTCTCCGTCCTGTCCTTTCTTCTCGATGAAGATACGAGCCTTGCCAAACGGTAGAGTGTGTTCACCAAGCTTTGAGGCTTTGTCATTGCGAATTTCATACGTCATTGGAATGCCAACGGCGTCGCGTTGTTCTTCCGGCACCCAGGGAAGCTGCTGGGCATCCCAAGTGAGAACCTTCTTCATCGGAACGTCAACCACTCTTTCAGTCAGCATCTCGATGGTTTCCTGATGCTGGATGTCCTTCTGAAAATCACGACCGAAGTCGAGTTTGATCTCTGTCTGTTTGAAGTCCTCGCCCGACTGGTTCGCGATCTTCAGGTAAGTCCGGAGGGTCAAGTCCTTCTCGTCCGGTCCGGCAACAGCTCGGTATGACATGATCCGCTGAATACCGGAGAGTAGGTAGCTTATTCGCATCTTCTCCGTTCGGGCCTTATCACTCCAGACATTCCAGATTAGAGCCGGTTCGCCGGGTGGATAGCTGGTGCTGATAATGTTGATGCTTGCCTTCTCGCCCTCTTCAGGAATAGGATGATCAAGGGGCTGAATCTGAATCGATGCGGCGTCGATATTCACCCCTCGCCAGGAAAAGTCCACCTGGTTCATCCCTTCCTGCAGGGTGAGCGTTCGTTCCTCCTGAATGAGCGTGAATTGGGGGTTGTCCAAGTGAATGATCACGCGGTCGCGGTCAGGCAACGTCACAAGCTTCACACGCGCCATTGCCTCGGTCGCAACCACAGTGACCGCCAATACTACCAGCAGTACTACACATAGTCTTTTCATGGCAAGTCCTCCATTCTACGGGTTCGTATATAGATCTCAGTGGCTTTCAAGTATCCCTCCTGTCTATAGGAGAATTCTAGCGTTTAGCATTCATACCGTGTCTCTTTGTCAGCAGATAACTGAATGTCACCGTCTCGCCTGACTGCACTTGTCGAACGAACTTTACCGTGTTCGCGTCGACATCCTCGTAGGCGTCGTTTGTACTGATTCGCCAGTCGCCGCCAAAATGACGACGAACGTCAACTTCAATGGGAATGGTCTTGGAGTTCTGAATCTCAAATTGCCACTTCTCGTGTATATCGTGACCGTCTACGTTGTCATGGCGGTCAAAGTGAATATTGTCTTTTTGCCATTCCATCAACTTGCCTTCTACCCGAACCTGAGGATCATGGCCAAGCTCCATCTCGACATCTTCGTCGATTGGAATGTATTTCACACGTGTCCGTCCCACGTATGAAAGAAGCCTTTCAGCATCCTTCGTTCGAAAGACACGGACCTGCCCGTCCGGTAGGGGTTCTTCTCCAAGATTGCTGTCTTCATCGTTCTTGAACTTGTAGTAGCGCATCACACTGCGTCCCCACCGGTTCTCATCATACCGATAGTAAGCCGTCACAGGCACGTCCTGCGCTTTGAACGATGAGAGTCTTTTTGACCAGCCTGTTGGAACATCGTCTCGGCCTTCCACTGTGTAGATGAAATACTCAGAGAGGCCTTCCTTGACTATCTTGGCAGGTTGTATTTCATCAGCTTCAACCGCATCCGTCACACATTCTTCCTCGTCTTTGCCGCCTTTAAAGAGTAAGGACTTGTACGCTGCATACCCTTCGCTACGTAGTCTCCCTCCAAGATCAGCGATCTTCTCAACAAGTCGGATCACACCCACTACCAGTCTAACCTGAGCGTTGTCATAGTCTTCACCGCTGTTGTTGTTGATGCGGACATATCCGGCGAGGTCCATCATCGTCTGATCACCGTTTGCCATGCCCACATAGTCTGCTGCCCAGGAAATGCCGCTTGTGAAGTACTGAATCTCGACCTGCACTTCTCCTGCCACTTCGCTAGAAATGTGCCATTCAAGTGTGTTCGTAACACGCGGCGGGAAGGACACATCCAGAACCTCTATCCTGTCGGCTCGGGTGATGGCTCGAAACTCGACAGATGTAGGGTCAATAAGTGTATTGGCCCATGAGAATTCGAGGTTGTTGATGCCTTCTTTGAACGTGAGGAACCGCGTTTCACGGACCATTGTGATGTCTTCAGTATTGTAAATCGTGAGTTGGACAGAGTCACGCGCTGGCAGGGTTACCAAACTGACTCGCGCCACGGCATCGCTGCAAGCCATTGCGGCCACAAGCATTGCAACGCACGCCCTAAGACATTTGAGCATCGAGTATCTCCCGAATCGCAATGAATTGGACAAGGGAACTTATGTCTCACATTGTCTTAGACGCGGGAAGCTAGGATTGGTTCACTTTTTGTTTTTCTACCCACCTGCTGAAATCCATCATCAGTGAGGCATTGTCGATTTCAGCGGGTTGAAGAAAATGAACTTGCGAGAACCCCTCCTGCTCCACCTGCCCAGCGGCTTTCTCCGCCAATTGGCAATGTCGCTCGATCACCTCAACAGGCACGAAGCGATCCCGTGCTCTGTTCCGCTCAAGACATATCTCAAGGGGAACCTGGAAGAAGATCAGCGTCGTGGGCGCATCATATTCCTTTGCTATATTGAGCAACCTTTTGCGGCTCTCTTTGGTAAGAGTTGTGGCATCAACGATAGTGATTCTCTCAAACTTCATCCTTGCCCTTACAATCGAGTAGAGAACGTCAAAAGCGTCAGCTGACGCCTCAATGTTGGCAGGATCATCGCACACCAAGGCTCTACAGGCGTCCGAGGACACAACCTGTTCCTGCACAAAGTGCTTCTTGGCGAATGTTGACTTGCCACTACCCGCAGGGCCACAAAGAATGATGAGTGACCTTGGCGGGCACTTGATGATTTTTGCCACGGAGTCTTCCCTTTCCACAAGATCTTTTCTTGCCCATTGATAGAATGTGCCTCAGCCAACCAACACTATACAGCATGAGTATGGCCATTGCACATAGAAGACACGACAAGAGTACCGTTGATCCGCTTGGCCGTTCTGATTACTTCATCACCTTCATCTGTACCTTTGACGGTCCATCATCCTGGATAGTCTCCATTTGCACAGAGCAGCAAACCCAATCACTGCCGCCGCAAATATCGCAAGATGGACCATACACGCCACAACTACATCGCCATCTGTCAACTCCTCCGCCACTGCAAGAACGGGCAATGCACCCGGCATAAGGGCTGTAACCCAGGACTCCATGTCAATTCTCACTAGTCTGACCAACTCGTGGACAACAACACCAAGGAGAGGAACCCCTCCACAGTAGACAAGCAACCATCCCACGCTCCAAGACACAGCAGATGCAGTGCGTCGCACCAACAGCGACAACAGCACCCCACTCATGGCAAAAAAGGCCGCGTCAACCGCAACACTGACCCCTCCCAGAAGCAGGAAGGCCTTGTGCCTATTGGAGAAAAAGACAAACACAAACAGCAGGTCTATGAATAGAATACTGAACGGGATTGCAGCAAACCGTATCCAACCCACACATTTGCCCCACAACACTTCACGAGCACTCAGATCGCTCATGCGCAGCAGATCAAAAGTCCTCAACTCTTTTTCCGGTGCAAAACTTATGCTTGCAGAGATGGAAGCCGTAAGAAGCAATGCGCAGAAAGAGATGATCAAGATGGCAATGTGAACTCCTTCAAAAAACAGCAGGCCGTGCCTTGCGGAAAAAGCATATACAACGGCCAGACCCAGCCAACTGGCAATGAGTACAATCAGCCATAGCCTCCATCCGCCAAGAGAGCGTCTCATCAACTCCCGCCAGACGATAGGATTGCCCTTCACGGTCAACCCCTTCCGTTCTCGCCTTCGCGGTATCAACAACTGGGTCCCCCGTACAAGCCATCGCCCAAAACGGCGCGAGGCTGGAGCGCCCGACATCAGCGGTCTCCATCGCATCACAAGCACTGCAGCGAAAAGAAGAACAAGACAGAGAAGACCGTTCCATATGAAAGAACCTGCCACGACAGCATTGCCAAATGGCATACGACCACTGAACGCCAACGTTGCCGGGCCAAATGGTGTGAGCATGAACACTATCGCCCGACCCATTCTTCGACTGATCAATCGAGCAAAAAACCATCTTTCCGAAATAAGGGCAACAAATAGACTCAACGCGACCCAGAACACCGGCAAGAAGAAAAATGCTCTGATCCCGCCAGTGTGAGCCAAACGAGAGATGCTTGAGAAAAATATTCCTACAGCTCCTCCCAAGAATACGCTCAGAACAACAACCGCCTGAGCAAGCAAGACACTCGGCCAATTGATTCCTCCAAACCACATGAGCACAACCGATAGCGGCATCAGCCCAAGAATGATCACAAGCATCTCGAAGGAACGCGTGAACCACTTGCCCAGCACGAGTTGAGTCGTGGTGATATTCGTCGTGATCAGCGTTTCAAGAGTAAGATTGGCACGCTCGCTACTGATCGTGCCGCCTGTCAGCAATGGAGCGAACAACAGGCTTATGATCACCTGCGTCAATGTGAGCGCCATAAAAAGCTCACGCCCCGCTCTCTGAAACCGATCGGGATTCACGCGCCAACTGCTGTTCGCAAGAATCGCTAGTACCAATACGGCCGCCACAATAGAAAAACAGAGAACGCGAGCCCAATGCATTCGCGCCCGATGGCCGTCACGCACCAGCGTCCAGAAGAAGATCGGACCGAATGGATAGCCGCGCCGACGGCGCTTCATTGATGAAATGGTTGTTTCAGACATCAGATCCTCAGCCACGATTCACGGCTTCTCAGAGAGTCATTAATGACTTCTCGCCATCTTTGGAGAGACTTTCCTACGCAGAGTAGATACACAAGCCCAGAAGAGGCATACACAACCACAAAGCAACCAGATGCCTTGAATACAGGAACTCAAGAAATATCTTTGACGTATATGCGGCAGTTCATCTGCGATCCACACATAAGGCCCAAATGGGTTAGTTGCCGTGATCCAGCGTCCCTCGTTGCGTATGCCAAACCGCGCGTCCAGCAGAAACACTATGACCATCGTCACTACGCAGAAAAATACTGGCCAGGCAATACTCCATCCGATAGCGGAAGCGGTTCGGCGACACAACAGCGACATCCACACGCCAGCAAGCGCAAAGAACACTACATGCAGCATTATGAACACGGCAAACAAACACGGCGCGATGATGCAGTAGCGTGGCGGCGAAACAAGAAGCATTATCAAAGGCTGGTACAGAGACAAATACATCAGGCTGAAAGCTCCGAACAGCAGGCTTGCAGGAATCACAGCGAAGCGCGCTATACCCAACAGTTTCCCCCACAACAGGTCCCTCACTCTCAAGTCCGTCAGGACCAATAGGTCAAAGCTCTTGGCCTCCACCTCCGGCGAAAACGCTGTCCCGGAAACAATCGATGTCGTAATGAACAACGCACCGGACAGTACCAAGATCGTCGGAATCCGGAATTCATCGTCGTCTACCTCTTGCAAGGCCCACGCCAAGGCAAATACCGCAAACAGCAGTGCCCAGGCAATCACAAGAATAGTGGCCCAAAGTGTCCAGCCACCTATGAACCGTCGCCTTAGTTCACGCCAGACGATCGGATTGCCTTTGATTGCAGCGTTGCTCCTTCGTCGAGTACCAAGTAGCTTTGCGACAGCCGATGAAACAATACGAACGTACCTCCGAAAACCGCCCTCACCGCTGACATGAGGACGCAAGCGCATCACTAGAATACTGGACCACACGAACACAACAGACAAAGGGACATTGATCAGGAAGCACCATTTCGCAAATGAATCCATACCGGGCCCTAGATCTCCTATTGCCCCAAATGGAGTGAACGAGAACACCCATCGTCCTAACGACGACCAACACTTGCCCCACTCGCACACGGTAGCAAGAACTGCTGCCGTACTGCCCCAGAATACGGACAGGAAAACGAAGGCACTGATGATTCCGCTACACGCTGTCCGAGCAATACAGGAGAAGAACGTCCCGACCGAGGCACCGACAAGAACGGCAAGGAGCACGAGCGCCTCAGCCAGGATAATCTGTTCAGCCGATACGCCGCCATACCACATTGTGATCGCGCTGATTGGGGCCAGACCTATCATTGCAAGGAGGAGTGCAAATGTACGGCTCGCACTCTTGCTCAATACGAGCTGGGTTGTACTGATATTGGTAGATAGTAGTGTTTCCAGTGTGCGATCACTGCGCTCACTACTGATCACCCCGCCAGTCAACAGTAGCGCCAATATCGTCCCTGCTATGGCCTGGCACTGCACAAACACAGAAGTGAGAGAGCGGCCAAATCGTGACGCATAATCAGGGTATTGTGTGAGCGCGCGGTGACTCGCGAACAACATCATTAGGACCATCCCCCCTACACTCACCACGCAAAACACCCGTGTCCAGAAGGTGCGAGCACGGTGCCCGTCTCGTATGACGGTCCAAAAGAAGATTGAGCCAAACACGTGGCGACGTCGTGGAGGCGATATTGCTGTTGTCTCTGTCATCAACAAAACGCTGCTTTCAAGGGGGTACAAGTTGCTTGTCAGGTACCGATTATGACACGATACCTTCGGTCAGTTGCATAAATGCGTCTTCAAGTTTTGGCTCGATTTCAGAAATGCCCCTAAGGCGGAAGTCATTGTCTATCAACACCTTTGCGATTTCGTGAGCCGTCGCTTCGGCGCCGGACAGTGTAACAAGAAGGCTATGGTTTTCGTGGATAATGTTTGAGACATTCGCCATTCGACTGAGGACTATCTCAGCCTGATCCATGTCGTTCTCAACCTGTACGCGAATGACGACGCCCTTCTTCACCTGTTTCATGACTTCATCGACGGCACCGCTGACAACCAGTTGTCCTTTTTCGATGATCCCGATCTTGTTGCACAGCTCGGACAGTTCCGAAAGAATGTGCGAAGAGAGCAGGATGGTTCGACCCATTTTGCACAGTTCGCGGAGCAACTCGCGAATCTCAACTCGCGCCCGAGGGTCAAGACCTGATGCCGGTTCGTCGAGCAGAAGCACTTTGGGATCGTGTACCAGCACTCGTGCAAGTCCCAAGCGCTGTTTCACTCCTCGAGACAGGTTTTCGACCAACGTATCTGCCCGTCCGGTCAGTTCGGTCAGCTCGAGGACATCGTTGACAATCTTTCGGGCCTCTGCTCCGCGAATATGGTATGCGGCCGCGAAGAATTCCAGATATTCGCGCGCGGTCAGGTCATTATAGACGCCGAAGAAGTCGGGCATGTAACCGATATTGCGACGAATCTCTCTCGGATTCCCTAGGATAGAGTGGCCGCATATCTTTGCATCGCCGTGGGTCGGCTTCAAAAGTGTGGCAAGCATGCGGAGTGTCGTCGTCTTTCCGGCGCCGTTGGGACCGATAAAGCCGTAACAGTCGCCGGCCTCCACTTCGAGCGATAGACCTCCAACTGCCGTAACATTGCCAAATTTCTTTGTGAGGTTGTACGTCTCAATCATAGCCGTTCTCCTCGTTCGGGTAGATCACTTTTCTATATACAACCATTCCCGACAGTTCCGGATTTCCCTGAAACTCCTTGACGCCAAGATGAGGGTCTTCCACAACAGCAAGGACGATCACTGCGTTGCGACTGAGGCATTCGAACATTCCCGTTGGTTCACTGGATTTCTTACTTTCGACCTCAGCACAACATGCCGCATACGCGAGCGCTGACGGGGAGGAACCTGAACCTACATTGTGCCTATTGAGAGAAGCAACGTGCTGTTGGTTTTCGGCAAAGTATTGCTCAACCTGTTTGTCATATGCAGCCGAAACTTCCCATTTTTCACCAGGTTCTATCGTGTCACATTTTCTAGTTCCGGATGCTGTGATGACCTCACAACGAACGATCTTCCGATCAAGCAGATTCCCGATCGACCCCTGCCACGCTCTTTTCCCATTTCCGATGTGTTCATATCCAAGGTCGATCTCCAGAGGAGGCGGGCCGCTTTCCTGCCATTTTCCGGAAATCGTTTCCCAACTCCAGATTGGGATTGTCAGATCTCTCACCTCAGTGCCTTCGCCAGACACGATTCTGTATCCGCTGGTCTGAGCAAGACGGAACCCCCTTCGGGCGTACTGAGACCATACATCAGAGACCGGGGCGAGCAGTGTTCGAGGGTTCTTTGGTACAAAGTCATATGTCATGTCGCGAGCCGAAAACACCGCTGTGTACTGTTCGACTTCGCGCACATCATTTTCCCCTACATCTACGACGGTGAAAGTTCTCAGATAGCTGATCTTTCCTTTGGCATGATAGACGTAACCAATCGCTACGGATGTAAAGACGATTGTCAGCACCGGGAAGGTGATCCATGTGAAGTGCTGTTTCTTGATGGCCTTGAGCACATAGTAGTCAACCGGACCGATAACGATAATGTAGACAAGGAGGAAAAGGACCATTCCGCGCAGCGGCATTTCCGCCGATTTCCCCCTCATGTTCTGCAGGTAATGAACGATAGCAAGCTCGGGATACACGTGGTCTTCGTCGAAGCGAATTCTCTGATCTGCGTAGCTCTCGGCACTTTCCTGGACGACACTTTTCGGCTCAGGCAGTTTCAGCAAAGCTTGCCAAAACGCCAAGCGCCCTTTCCATGAATGGAACGGTTCTTTGGTGACATCGAATGTCAGGACGAATGCGACGCCGTTGCCAAAAGGTCGCATCACAGCCAAAGGCATCTCCATTGATCCTGCAATTACTGCGGAATCTATTGACGACAATCGCACTGCGGACACTTCGGCCGGTTCCTTTAGCGGTACACTGGCAAAATCAGCCACCGGTTGAAACGCGGTCGTGCTCAATGATTCGATTCGCCCCGGAACTAGAGGTTCCAAGAACGAATCTCGAATTTCCATTGCTCCTTGAGCAAAGCTCAGTACCAATGTACCACCGCTTCGGATATAGGATAGAAGAGCCTCACGTTGAGCCGCTGTCAGCAGACGAGGTTTCGGGTTGGCCCACACTACCGCACGCACAGTTGAATAGAGCGCAGACGCACTTGGCAACTGACTTGTGCTTATCCTAGCAAGCCGCACTTTGTGAGGCATTTGATCCTTAACGAACTCAGGGTATCTGAGGCCGAGACTGTCCTTGCCAACAACTGCCACCAATGATCCGCCCTCGCTCAGCACTTTGCTGTCGGGCAGTTGGACTGTTAGTTCTTCAATGATTGTACCAGTCTTCGTCTTTAGACGCAGAATATGCTCCGGAGCATACTGTGTCGACCAGCAATACAGCGGAACCCGAACTCTCGTCTGAATCCCCAAGTCGACATCACGCGCACAGACAACAGATTCGCTCAGTGTGGTCGGAGTCACGAACTCCAGCATCGCTTGAACCGCGTCACCGGTGTGGGTGATGGTCACGTCAAGTTCCAACCACCCCTGTTCTGTGCGATATCCGGCCAGAGCTTGGGATACCGCGATATTCGTTTCTCCGTTAGCAATGGCAGCGCACATTACCAGCGTCAGAACCAATGTCACCAGCGTTCTTGTATACGTCTTCATCGAATTCTCTCAAATATGAACTCTGCGATTGTATACGTACCACTCGATAAGCATGACCACCATGGCAAAGGCGGCAAACCATCTCCAAATATCGCGATTATTCGGACCGATGTGGGACATTCTCACGACAGCTTGTTCGCCCAAGTTGAGATCGACATTTGGCTTGATGTCACTCTCGTCGGCATCGAACAGATTCACAGCAAAACGACTCTCACCGCCTTCCCAGGTCGCCTCAAACATCCCAACTTTTTCCGGGTTTACAACAGTCACGTGTTGCCCCTTCACCGCCACATTCACGCGCTCATATTGAGGCCCTTGAACACTCACCGCCTCCACACCTCGGGGAACAGGAAGAATGACGGGACGCCCACTCGTCGAAATGTGGACATCATCCTTATCCCTGGCGTCAGTCAGGTAAGAAATGGCGTTCTTCACAAAGATCGGAAAGGATATCCGTAACGGCCAGTTTGTATCGAAAAGATCAAACGAGCACACTATGTACCGTTCAAAATTGTTCGAAATGGCTGCTGCAATCGGACCATTGTCCGACTCCACCAAGACATCCGCGTGGCTCGGAAGCTTCAACGTCCACGCCTTGCCGATTCGCACTGTATCCAAACCTGCAAAACGCAGGACCGGATGAGACGCTTTCCAATCGAGAATACCGGGATACTCCACCTCGGCAACCGCTGTAACGCCAGGCAATTCAGGTACCACTCCAACAAACAATGAGCTGACTGGCGGAAGTTCCAAAGGCGTGAATCTGTCGAACACGATAGCCTCTGCTTGCAGAACGGTCTCATTTCCTTGCTCATAGGCCTCTGTCCCGAGCACATTGACCACAATCTCCTCGTCTGCCAACAACGTTTTTTCAAGGAAGTGATTCCCATCGGTCACCAGAAGCACGTTCGATCTGCGTTCGGGGCGCAGGATTGTCCATGCCCTGTTGTCAGAGGCAAGGTCGTCCTTTACAGAAACCATGAGTTCAAACGTTGCCTCATCCAAGGGGTTGGTGTCGAAGATTACTGACCGGCTCCCCCCCGCTGACAACTGGAGCCTTTGAATATCAACTAATTCGTCATTAACGAGAAACTGAACGCTAACTGTCATATCCTCAGAAGCGAAATTTCGCGCGATCCCAAAGACCTGGCAGGAGCCGTCACTTTGTCTTCCAACATCCATTGCGACTATTCCAACATTTCGGTCAGATTCGCCCACAGGAAGAAAATGGACCTGTGGTATGTCAATCTGAAGCTCATCGGAAAGGTGGCAGTTTCCGTCGCTGAGACAATAGAGCTTGAGCGGTGGAGCACCCGCCTCGCGTGATTCTGTCAATCCACTTACGCTTTTCGCCGCTGCCTGAGCAATCTCAATGGCCTCCGACAATCGGCTTCCTCCTTCAGTCGGCTGAATCGCGGCAAGCCTGTCTCTCAGAAATCCCTTTCTTGATGTGAACGAGCACTCCACTCGCGCTCTCGTGGCAAATGAGATCAACATTGCCTCATCCGTACGGCGCAGGTTGTCGATGAGGGTCCGTGCCTTTTTCTTCGCCTGCTCCAGACGCGTGTTCGGTGCTTCTGCCGACATGCTTGCTGAGGTATCAATTAGAATGGCAACTCGCTCAACATCACCGCCGGTAAGTTCCATTACCGGTCGTGCAATTGCCAATATCAGTGCGATCATTATCAGCAACTGAAGTAAGAGCAAAATATTCCTGCGCAGCTTCTGGAAGGGAGCGTTAACATGCAAGTCTTCGATACTCTTGTGCCATAGCATTGTGGTAGACATCACACGCTCCTCGCGCTTGAGCTTCAAGAAATAGAGAAGCACGAGCGGTGGAATGATACCAGCCAATGCAAAGGCCATCACGTTCGCGAAACTCATTTCAACATCCCACGTTCACGAAGATATCTAAGCACCAATTGCTCAAATGGATACTGGTTGTCGGTGAACACATAGTTGATCCCTCGCCGACTGCAGTAGTTCTTCAGGTCAGAGCAAAAACGACGGAGGTTACTATCGTACTTCTTCAGAAGTGGGGCGCTGATTGTGACTTCAGCAAACTCTCCGTCCTCAGAATCAATAAGTCTCAAATCACCTCCCACCTGCGGCCGAATCTCTTCCCTGCAGAGAGTATGAATCGCGCACACCTCGTTTCGCCCGCCAAGCAGGTACCGAAAACCGTCATCGTAACCATCCTTTGCAAAGAAATCAGAAAGTACAATGACAATCCCTTTTCTGCGGTGCTTGAGTGCAAATGTTCGGCAAGCGTCATTGAAGTCCGACGCTCCTTCAGGCTTTAGCTCCGAAAGCTCTTGCATCAATCGCCATACGTTGTGACGTCCTCTGGCAGCAGGCAGCAATTCGTGAAGCTCCGGTCCAAACGCACAGACTGTCAATCGGTCTTGGTGAACTAGACTGATGTAGCCCAAAGCTGCCACAATCCGGCGCGCGTACCACAGCTTGCTCGGGTCACCGAAGTCCATTGATGCACTGGTATCCAACAGCAAGTGAACGCTGAGGTCTTCCTCTTCAAGAAAGAGCTTCAGGAACAACCTGTCGAGACGTCCGTAGAGGTTCCAATCAATGAACCGGAGATCGTCGCCCACAGCGTACTCACGGTAGTCGGCAAACTCTACACTCTGACCACGGCGTTTGCTTCTTCGTTCGCCCCGGAGTTTACCGGCGAATATTTTCCGAGATATGAAGTCGAGCTGCTCGAGCGAACGAATGAACTCTGGTGTCAATAGTTGTTCATCAGATGTCATCTTGTGTGTCCACGGTTTCTGCTATTCGGAAGTCTCCTTCGGCACCTGTCGCAGGATTGTCTCTATGATATCATCCGTACTTTTGCCTTCCGCCTCGCCTTCGAAATTGAGGATGAGCCTGTGACGCAGAGCAGACGGGGCAACATCTCGGATATCATCGAAGCTCACGTTGTACCGATTGTTCAACAACGCCTTGACCTTTGCCCCAAGGATCATATTCTGCGCACCCCGAGGGCTTGAGCCGTATCTTACGTACCTATTAACATCTTCGATCGCATATTGCCCGTCTGGATGTGTCGCGAGGACTATTCTTACCGCAAAATCCTGCACCGGCGGTGCCACAAGCACCTCTTTCACCAGAGCCTGCCATCGCATTATCGCCTCGCCGTCCATTATCGGACTGACATCGACGTTGCGGGGGGTGGTGGTCCGGTTTAGAATCTCATTGAGATCCTCGCGTGATGAGTAGCGCACTACCAACTTGAAAGCAAATCTGTCCAATTGAGCCTCAGGCAACGGATATGTCCCTTCCTGCTCAATTGGGTTCTGCGTCGCCATCACAAAGAACGGCTCATCAAGCGTATACGTCTTCCCGCCAACCGTAACACGGTGCTCCTGCATGCCTTCGAGAAGGGCAGATTGCGTTTTGGGTGTTGCTCGGTTAATCTCGTCGGCTAGCAGAATCTGGGCAAACAATGGTCCCTTACGGAACTCGAAGTATCGCCTGCCATCGGGCGATTCCATTACGAGATCTGTCCCGATGATGTCCGCTGGCATCAGGTCCGGTGTAAACTGTATGCGGGAGAAGTCCAGCGTAAGCGCCTGGCCAAGTGTGCGTACTAGCAGAGTCTTGCCGAGACCCGGCACTCCCTCGAGTAGACAGTGTCCGCCCACGAAAATCGCAGACAAAACGCCTTCCACAATCTCATCGTGGCCTACGATTACTTTGCCTACTTCGTCTCGCAGTTTTGAATACTGCTCGCAGAACGTGGCAACTTCTTTTTCAACATTCACGCTATTGCCTTTCTATGTATTGTGCTCTCGGGGTATCTCTTCACAATAGTAATGGCCCAACTACAGTAGGCTATTCTTCCTCCGTTCTCTGGCCTTTGTTTTTGAACTGTCCCCGCGCTCTCTTCCTTGCTCTAAGCAGCCTGGCAGTGTGGCTGTCAGGTTCTGGCGGTTCTTTCTTCTTCTCACCTGATTCGGACTTGCCTTTTGTGGCGGCCTTCTTCACACCTGATCCAGATTCTGTGTCATTTCTGCTCATAGTCATATCAATATCCTGGGCTTCCCCTTCCGGCTCTGCAGCTTCTTGCGGAGAAGACTGTTTTTCAAACCTTGCTTGAGCTACTGCTTTGGCATCCTTTAGTCTGCTGATTCTCTGCTCTGTTACGCGTGAACTCTCATGGCGCTGCCACAGTCCCCATACGACCCCGCTCATGTTGGCCCACGCCTTTGCATAATCAATGACGACACGGCGAGCAAACACATCTGCAAAGAAAACTCCGAGAGCCGCGATCAGCATGTACTGCCACATCGGCTGCGAGTTCCTGGCAGCCGGTAGATTGCGTTCAAACACATTATCGTCAGGAGTAAGTATCCGCCCGTTCGTCTCTTTTGCCAGGCGCTCCATGAGATACGAATTTGGCGATAGATCACGAAACTCCTGTGAGTATGGCACTGTGAATCCGCTTAGTTTTGTTCCTCTATTTCCTTCCCCATCCACGTATCCAATCGAAAGAAAATGCGGACCCGCTTCATCACTTCTAATGGTTGTCTCGTATCGTCCAGGCCCCGTCTGTTGAAAGGACACCTCCCTGCGTTCGTAGCTGGGTGAAATGGCTGACCCCGTAATTCGAAGGTCATTAAGAAACCTTGCGTCACGATCTGTTGCATCAATCGCAATACGTAGCTTGCCATCATCCCAGTCCTGGGTAACCTTCAGTGCCCCCGTCTCCGCCTCTCGCGATGACCAGCGAACAGTCTGCGCCCAGAATTTGCCAAACCCTCCCCAATTCACCCAATCCCGGGCCCAACGAGACGTGGCATCCGACGTAAAAGCAACAGCTCGGCCAAGGCCGTACTGCCATTGCGCCAAAACGGGGTCACCTCCGTCGTTGACAAGAGCAACATCCGCCAACTCCTTTGGCGTGGTAAGGATCATTCCGTGAAGCGGAGGCATCCTTTTGACTCCTGAGATCACCTCAGTCGGCACCTTTACGCGAGGCACAAACTTTTTCTCGTCGATCAAGGGTCGGACGACCGTTGCTGCCTCACGGATGAAAATGCGAGGCAATGCCTTGGGATTCCTGACACTGTAAAACCTGCCTCCCGTGTACCGGGCGATCGTGGCCATCGTCTTCTCGTCACTGACATTGTGTGGCCAGATCGCGATTGTACTTACGGTAATTCCCGCTTTCTTGATGCCATCCATCAGAGCCACCGCAGGCTTCGAGGGGTCGGCGTCTGAGATAACAATCACGTGTTTTGTTGCTGCTTTGGTCCTCTTGAGGGATTCATATGCCATGCGAAGCGTGGGGTCAAATGAAGGCATGTCGCCTGCTCGCATGCCCGAAATGAGCCGCGCCACTTTTCTGCGGTTACTCATAGGTTGCAGTCTAAACAGCCACTGCTCTCCTGTGTTGCCGTAGTAACAAAGACCCGCCTCGTCAAATGGCGAAAGCTGGTCGATTGCAGCAATCGATATCTTCTTCGCCCAGTAGTTGCCGTCCGGAAATTCACACGTATGCATGATAAGTACAAGAGCCCCGTTGAGAGCGACCTGTCGCTGCTTGACATCCATTTCAACTGGCAGGGCATCCTCCACTGGTGTGCCCTTGTAGTATCCGGCACCAAACCCCTTTGGGCCACCGACCATCACAAGCCCGCCGCCCAGATCGGACACGTATACCTTGAACATCTCCAGCTCTCTGTCTGTGAAATTGTCTGAGGACACGTTCGACAAAATCACAGCGTCATACTCCCTCAGCTCAGCCAAGCTGTGGGGCAGGTTTTTCAGTCCGCGCAGGTCAACGTTGATTTGCTCCTTTTTCAACGCTCCCGCAAGATGCTGTCCCTGCTCGGGGTCACTCTCCAAGTACAATACTTTGGATTCCCCCAGCACGCGGACATAGGAGCTTGCCCTATTGTTGCTGGCAAAGTAGTCATCTTCCTCAATCTCAGGGGTGATCACTCCTTCGTATGTCAGAAATCCGCTCTGAGTTGGCTTTCGCTGAACGCTGAAGACGTTGGGACCCGGCACCAGCCTCACAAGCTCATTGGAAACTAGAAGGCCACTCCCTTCAAACAGACTGAGACGTGCACTCGACTCGCGAGTTGAACGTACTACGACCTTGACATCATACGTCTGCCCGCGATCGACCTCTGACGGCGCGATTACTTTGTCAACATGAATCTCACCCTGGCGCTCGTATTCGACTGGCAGCACGTCTACGACTGTGTTGTTTTGGCGAGCAAATGCAGCCTCGTCCAGCACACTTCCGCGATTCTCATTGCCATCGGAAATCAGCACTATGCGACGTCCCATCCCAGCGGGCAGGCAAGCCAATGCCAACCTCAATGCGCTTGACAAATCACTGTGATCTCGGTCCAAGACCGTGTTGATCCCATTGAGAACCATCTTCTGAGACGGGGTGCGCTCGACGTATGCGTTCTTGCCAAAAACAACAAGACCGACCAAGTCGTCCGGTTCCTTCTGCTCAACAGCCGTGCAAATGTAGGCACGAGCCTGATCTGCCAAGCGGTCAGGTAAGCTATTTGAATAGTCTAGGACGAAAACAACAGCTTGATCATCATTGAAACGCACCCATGACAGTCCAGCAAGAGCAAGTACGAGGAGTAACAAGACAGTGAGTCGCAGCACGATCACGATCACCCGACGTGTTCTCCTCAACCCCGAGAGGCTACGCTGCGCCAGCCAATAGGCAAGAGGCAGCACCAACAGCATCAGGAGCATTAGAGGATGTGTGAATTCAATTCCGTATCGCACTTACTAGAATCTCACTACCTGAACTTGGTTGTTACCCGCATCAGCCACGTAAATTCTTCCACGTAAGTCTGAAAACACTCCCCACGGCGCATTCAACTGCCCCGATTGGACTCCAAGGCTTCCCCATTTCGCGAGGAACTTCCCGTCGGCGGAGAAGCGCTGCAATCGGCTGTTGCCATACTCACACACAATGATATTGCCGTCGTCCACCGCAAGGTCATAGGGGTAGCGCAATTGACCCGGCCCTCCCCCAACCTTCCCCCAGGCCCTGACGAGATTGCCATTTGCATCAAACACCTGGACACGATGGTTACAGGAGTCAGCCACATAGATCAACCCGTCATCACCTACAGCAACGGACATCGGCCGCTGAAACTCGCCAGGGGCCTCGCCAAAGCATCCCCACTGCAGGATAAACCGGCCCTTGGCATCAAATTTTTGCACACGATCATTGCCGCCATATTCGCACACGTAGAGATTCCCCTCCGCGTCGCACGTAACATCGGTCGGATAGATGAATTGTCCCGGCCCCTTGCCTTCTACTCCAAACGAGTCGAGCAACCGACCATCAACAGCATAACGAAGAATCCGTGAATAATGAGTATCAGCTACAAGCAAATTTCCCTCAAGGTCTGTGCCCAGGCCGGTTGGTTTTCCCTTGTCGAATGCAGGCGTTTGCCATTCTATCTGATGCTTACCGTCAAGAGAGAACCGCTGAATACGCGCTCGCTTGTCTACGACAAAGAGATATTCCCCAACAACCGTTATCGCTCGCGGCATGACAAATTGCCCGGGGCGAGTGCCTCTCCCACCCCATACCAACAACGCCTTTTCCGATGGCCCATCCCCCGACAAAGTCAGCATTGCAATGGCAACACTGCCAAATACGACAAGTGCGAAAATGATAATGATCAGGCCGCGATTCATCTCTCTCCGATATCCATAAGTCGAAATACCATCACCAGAAGAGCGCAACCTGCGACAACAACAAGCATCATCAAGAAGCAACTTGCATTCAGCGTCTTGTCTCGGCCGTAGTGCATGAGGTTGAGCAATGATTTTGACAACAGTGGTGATCCAGCTCTCTCAACAAGAACTGACATCGCCATTTCACCCGCACTTAGAAAGAATTGTATGAGCCACCCTGCAAAGAGCGCCGGAGCTACAACTGGAAGCGTCAGGTTCCAGAACAGTCTCCAATCGCCAGCTCCGTCCAGTCTTCCAGCTTCAACAAGGGCGTCGTCTATTCGATCTAGAGCTACGGTGCTCAACAGCCACGGCACGTAAAAGAACCTGGCAATATACGCCAGAACAGGCAGAGCGATCGAGCTGTACACTAGTCCCAGCGGAAATGATCGATTGTATAGAGAAATGAGACCACCAGCCAGCAGCCATCCCGGCACTGCCAGTGCACATAAACCAGCCCATGACACACATTCTCTTATTCGTCCATTCCTCTTGAGAGCCAGTGAGGTCACCAAGGCAACCAATGTGCCAACACCCGCAGACCACCACGCAGCCACAAAACTTCCTTTGGCCTTTTGTGACAACGCCACGGCTGCCGTGCCGAAACTGCGAAACCCACCGCTACCGGACGCGAGAGAGACCATGGGCCATATGACTGTCGCACCGATCACAACTATCACGAAGAAGCCTAGCCATATTCGCGAAAGTCTCTGTCCACTACCATACGATTGCCCCGAAGACGTGAATGCCGTCTTGTCACGAAACACACCCCTTCCGTACCACGCAGCAATGCCCACAACGACGACAAACGGTAACGCAACAGGAGCCGACGATACTGCACCGTATGAAATGGCAGCAGCAGACAGCATGGCCGTCGGATAGACGGTTAACCCGAACAAATGCGGCACGCCGTAATCAGCGCAGCTCATGAGAAATACCAGGGCGCCCCCAACAAACACGTACCCTTTCACGTCAGCCAACGTAACACACCACAGCGTTCTCCATTGGCCTGTGTGTGTCATTGCGAAGTCCTCCAGCTCACGACTTGCCTGTCGAAGTCCCGCCATGGTACTCAGCATCACCAGCGGCCAGTAGCTGCTAGCCAAAACCAATGCTGCGCCGAAAAGCTGTCCTCCCGGCAGGCGAATCACTGCTGTCCCCACAGCAACACTTGGTCCAGAAAAAAACCTGCCAACTGCGTACGCTAGTACAGCAGGAGGCAGTAGAAGTGGCACTACAGCCAGCGGCAACACAACGTGTCGCCAACAAACAGTGCGAGTCCTCTCAAGAAATAACGCAACAACAACGCCCGGGGGAATGGCAACCATCGTTGCCAGCACGCCAAGACCAAGACTGCGCACCATCAGCCGCCATCTACACAGTGCTTCAACCGTATGTCATAGAAATGCTCCCCCGCCTTCAGCCGCAATCGACAACATATAGACAGCACATATCGGAGCTGCCAATAGCCATAACAGTGCGAGCAAAACCCCGATTACAGTAAAACGGCCCTTCAGTCTCATTGCATGTTGCCTTGCTGCCACTGTGGTACTCGGTCAGACTCCTTTGACCGTTACTTCAAGAATATGTCCTGAAGGAAAGCTGTGGTCTCAGGAATCCTCTCTGCCGCACGGTCATAGTCCACGCTCATCAAATGTATATCGGTCAGACGTAGCACGCCCTTTGGCACATCAATCGTAGAACGCACAGGAGAATTGTGTGAATCACTCTTGGCCAGCATCCGTTCCACATGCTCAGATAGCAGAAAGTCAACCAGCCTCTTCGCATTCTTTGGATTAGGCCCACCGCGAATGACGGCCACCGTATTGGGAATGATACAAGCGCCCAATCCATCCTGGTCCATAAGGACAATGTCAATTGGCCATCCCTTGGCAATACCAACGTAGACATCGTCCGTATCCGTCAGTCCCACCAAAGCTTCACCACGAGCCACAAGATCACGGACCATACTGTTGCCATCCACGACGAGAGCATCACTTCCCCTCAATGCAGCGAAGTACTTCTTTGCACGCTCATTGCCCCACGATTCAAACAGGATTGCTGCATGGGTAAGAGACGTGCCAAAGAGCGGACTTGCAACAGCTACTTTACCGCGCCAACGCGATGAAGTGAGTTCTTCTAAGGACTTTGGCGCGTCCTCTCGCTTTACTTTGTCGGTGTTGTAAACAACCACTCGCGCTCGGACGGCAAAACCCACCCATGTCCCATCGGGATCCTTAAACCGCATCGGAATCGATGATGCACTTGGGGATCGGTACTCTTCGAGAATACCTCTTTGCTTCAAAGCAATTGTGTTCAGTATCTCGGAACTCCAAAACACGTCGGCTTGGGGACGAGGTCTTTCCGCAATGAGTCTCTGAACAAGTCCGACAGTCTTCGTCGCCTCTGTGTCAGTAAGCAGAGCGACACGCATACCAGTCTGTGTCTCCACTTCCTTGATAACTTCCTCGGCAAACACCTGGTCAACAGAAGTGTAAAGAACGACATCCGGCGGGCGAGCACAGCCAAACGGAAATGCGCATAGGAGAAACACAAAATTGATTAAAACAAGAGTTCGCACCAAGCTATCCTCCATTAATACAAAGCGATCTGTCGAGATCGAATCCGGATTTCAGCAAGGAACGAGACTCAAGGCTCAGAGAGGTCTTCGAAATAATCCCTCACGTGATCTCTATATTCCTGGGGAATGCGCTCGATGCTGATAGCCTGAGCCGCTTCTTGTTGAGCAGACATTACGGCATCAGCGTACTGGCGTCGAGTTTCGCCCTTCAATTGAACACCGTCCGAGAACCAGGCGGAGAGAATCTTGCCTTCGCCAAGTTGGCCTCTCAGCCGGGTTGCCTCAGTACCTGTGTCATGCTGTCTTTCCGGAAGGATGCCACCGCGCCCCTTCCCAGCACCGCCAAATCCCGATCCTCTTCCATCCGTATCACCTTCCGCCCACAATCCCTGCCCCTGTCCGGGGCAGCTTCCCATGCAACCTTTGCATTGCTGAATGTCGGCAAGAAAGGCACTCAATAATTGAGCGCGCATGGCTTGCTGTTCCATCTCACTCAACGCTCCGCTAGCGTCAGAAAGAGCGCCGTTCAACGCCTCAATGTCTTTGTCGCTCAGAACACTTCCGAGGCCACTCATAGCTCCGGCCATGTTCTTCAATCCAAGGCCAAGTGGACTTATCAACCGTGACAATTGCTTTGACTTTTTTAATTGCTTTCCCAACGCATTTCTCTCAGATGCAGATAGGTTTGAATTTGTGAGAGCTTTTTCGAGCGGATCAATATTACTCATGGAACTGAGTTGTGAAGCTATTGAGTTCAGATTAGCTGCCAGCTTCTTCATCTGCTCAAGCGACATGTTTCCGTTTGATATTGTTCTAGACAGCTTTTCCAGTTGTTTCTGAGCGCTTGAGAAGTCTCCTTTGCGCAAAGCGCTTTCGAACTCTCTAAGCATATTGTCCTTCTCCGAAGTGAAGTTGAGGTTTCGGAGAGCATCTTGCGCTGCCTTCAGTCCAGTGAGTTCCTTTTGCTGGTTCCTTATCTTGTCTGATAGCGAGGAGAGTTCTTCTATGGCTTTCGTCGTTCCTAGTGGTGGTCTTGTTTTCAGGTCTTCGGCAACAGATTCCATCTCCTTTGTAAGTTCGAGCAAGGCATCGTACTGCCCTTTTTCAAGCTGCTTCTTTCTTTCCTCAGTTCTTCTGGCAAGGAGCTTGGCTGCCTGTTCTATCTCCTTCTTCTCCTGAAATAACCTTTCTTCTTCCGCTTTACGTCCCAGCAGGTCCCACTGTGGCAAAAGGCAGATGCCGATCACAGCGACCAACAGAATGCCAATGATCTTGCCAGCGAACGGCATACGAAAGGGTGCGGACTGCTTGACGGCAATGCTCGATATGGCGTTCTCAGCATCGCGTCGGATTGCAGGCACCATAACAAGCGTCTCACCCATCATGCACAGGGCTGTAAGTGTTCTTTCCTTCAACCCAAAATGTTCGTCGATAACTTCGGCGGCATGAGAAAGCTTGGTCTGCCTCAATGCTCCCCAGATCAAACCGATTAGACCCGCAACTGCAACACTGATGGCGCTATACGGTATCAAGGGCACATGGATATAGATGAGCTTCTGAATGAGCAGGACGACCAGCAGAGCGGAGAGTAGCACAGCTTCACATTTGAGGACGCAGTTGACAGTGTGCCAAAGGTGTATCCTCCGAGCGACAGATAGAACCTTTTTCTCAACCACGGTCTTGACCATAGCGGTTCCTGGCGGTAGCGTGGGGGAAGGCCACTGAGGAATACTCTGCTTATGTATGTAAGATTATATCTATCAGATGAAATGCTTACAATAATCGCCGACCCAACTCCAATTCTTTGTAGTCGGTCTTTCGAGAACAGCAGCACAAGACGAGAGCCGTTTTTCGCAAAGACTTGCAGGATAAGCCGTATGACACCGCTACCCCCCCAATTCGACGCAGCGTTTGCGGTAGTGTATGTAGTTGTCCAATGTCACTTCTGCCGGAACCCCGTGGTCACAAGTGGGTATGTAGCCTCCTCGTTTGCGCATGGGGGGCAAGACGCGTTCCACCATCCGATCGATCTCTATTTTGCCTTGTGCTAGAACGCGTTTATCAATGCCGCCCGTAATGACGAGGTCTGGGTACTTCCGCCCAAGCTCCACCACATCGCAACCAGAGGCTACTTCAAAAGGACTCATCACGTCCATCCCGATTGCCTCTTGATAAAGTGGAATCACAGGATCCACGTGTCCATCCGAATCCACCTGAACATAGAGGTGTCTGCTTCTATCGATCTGTCGACTCCTTACATTGGCAACCAGCTGCTGATAGTAAGGAACCAGGAACTCGCGTATCATGTCCGGCGAGATTAGCGAACCATTGTTGTAGCATATGTCTTCGGAAAAGAAGATCTCGTCCAGAGTAACGTAACGCTGGTGAGTTGCTATCACTCTGTCAGCAAGCCGAAACCACGTTTCCATGCAGTCACGGACCAATTCGGGATTATCATAAAACACATAAAGCAAATCTGCCGGGCCCATCAGACTGCGGAGATACATGTAGCCGCCAACAAGGATCTGGACGATCATTTCGCCATTTGCGGCGTGTTTTTTTGCTTCGGTCATTCGTTCATCGAGATTGGCATATCGCTCCGGAGACTCAGGATCAAGCCGCCACTTGATGTTTTCCTCCCAACTTCTGCGGTCCTTGACCGGGTGGTCAACATATTCCGGCATAAATCCGGAGCGTCGACCTTTGAAGCACAACACATGCCGACCAACACTATCGCAGATAACTTCATGTTCTCCACGGTCTTCGATCACGGACTCTTCAAATTCTGGGCATAGTGCGGCCTCGCATGTACCAAGCTCTCCCATTATGAACCTGGCTTCTTCATCGTAATGAAAGACCTCCTTCAAGTCAGCGTCTCTAGATAAACCTTGCTCGTACCACTCCTCAAGACAATAGTAATGGAACTCACGGTGATAGAGAGGCGCGTTCGGTGTAATCACATAGGTGTCGCGCATTTTTCGAACATATTCGGGCATTCCTTCCCGTGGAAGCATTCTGTGCACGCCGTCAAATGGACCCTGATCGAGCATTCCACATCCTCCGGACTCAGAGCAATGTCACTTTGAGCAAGTGACAGATTCTATACATGAAATGAACGCGATGCAACATAGTCGCCGCGTTTTTCAACAAATGGCAATGAGCCCTGCCGACACCTCATGTTCCTTGAACTTCCGACTGCTATCATCCCTGCTCCTATTCCGCCAGCTCGGGAAGAACGAACACAGCCTGAACGAGTCGATACAAAAGACTCGAAGTGACAGGATTTTCTTAAGGCATTTGATTGGAATGTTGGCAGTTGCCCAGACGTATAACCTCGATACGCCCCGCATGTAATTTGGGGATGGATGATCGTATGGCGTAGTCGAGTACATATCGTGGCCCGTAGAGATGTCGTATTCAGACTGTCATTGAAGCTTCTCACATTAACATTAGTGAGAAATATGCATGAAATGAATGGCATTCATTACACGTAGTTCTTGTGCCTTTCTGGAGATGACAATCTTCCAAGGCGGAGCTGCATAGCTATCGATCCTCTTGTCATTACCGTGAATCCTTCCATCGTCAACTCCAAGGAAAAGCCGATGAGCTTGAAATACCACGAAATTCATGTATCGACACAGCATGAATGATTTGGTTGCGAAACACACAATGATTCGTATATTCTATATGCTCTTAGATAGATGTGCGTACTGCGTCCAGAAGAAGATGATCCCAGTCCTTTCATAATGGACGAGCAAATGAACCACAAAGAGAGAATCTTGGCAGCACTTGAAGGCAAATCGACAGATTTCATCCCGTGGGTACCCAGGCTGGATCTATGGTACCGAGCCAACTCCCTGGCGGGAACGCTTCCATCGAAATACGGAGATGCTTCTCTTACAGACATTCTGGACGACACCGGTATGGGTCTACATGCCGTGGTTCCCAACTTCCGGGATCTCCGAAATCCTGATGATGATATTGATCGAGCTCTCGGCATATACAATCTCTGGACAATGCCCTATCGGACAGTCCTTGAGAACGTGGAGCGTAACGTACGCATCGATGGGGATCGAACATACGTCGAGTACAAGACCCCGGTAGGCACAGTATCCACTGTCGTACTATACGATGAAGCTATGCTCCGAGCCGGCATAAGCATCACACACGTGGAACAGCATTCCTTCAAAACACCAGATGATTACACACCTCTTGGCTATATCTTTGAAAACGCACGTGTCGAGCCAAACTACGGGGGCTATTCAGAGTTTGCGCACAATACAGGGGATCGCGGCATTGCGGTGGGATTCATTAGCCTGGCTGCCTCCCCCATGCATCTCATCCAGAGGGAGCTAATGCCTCTGGATACCTTTTTCTATGAAATATATGATCACCCCGATCAAGTGAAGCGACTCTCGGACAAGATCAGTTCCTATTGGGACCGTGTCCTTGCAATATCAGCTGAGTCCCCTGCCGATGTCCTTTTTCTGGGCGCAAACTACGATGCGTCAGTCACATATCCGCCGTTCTTCGCCGAACACATACTGCCAACACTAAAGAAGTTTGCCGTCACGCTGCACGATCGTAGCAAGTACCTCCTCACGCATACGGACGGGGAAAACACCGGTCTCCTCCAGCACTATCTGGACTCAAACATTGATATCGCCGACTCCATATGCCCCGCTCCAATGACCAAATTGCCTCTCAAAGAAGTCAGAGATTTCTTTGGAAAAGATATTGTTATCATGGGAGGTATTCCCTCGGTCGCCTTACTTCAAATGTCTATGAATGATCAGGAATTTGATACATTCCTTGATGGGTTTTTTGAGGAAATCGGCGACGGTAGCAATCTCATTTTGGGCATATCGGACACAACACCTCCTCAGGCGGACTTCGACCGTTTGCTCAAGATAATTGAAAGGGTACGAGCTTTTGGGCCTGTGCCGGCCTCTCGTTGAACCCAAGCTTTGGCCTTTTCCGTCCGCTTCTCAAGTGCAAGCGTGATTACGGCTTCCTTTCTTGACAGTCACTCCTATTTGACATAGGTTATCAACCTACATAGTTGTGGGTTGCAATCGCTTCCTCTGCCACAGTGGGCGAACAGAAGCAAGCCTATTTCACTTCGTAGGAGAAATCGTAATGGCTGTCAAGCCGACCATCACCCTCAAGAATCGGACGAATCTCGATCACCCTGATCACCCAATCAGTCGCGGCATCCCTTTCCCAGCCGGAACCGTAAGTGAAGACACACATCTTTCAATGCTCGATGACAAAGGCGAAGCCGTCCCGTGCGCCACGCGTGCTCTGACCACATGGAAAGATGGCTCTGTTCAATGGATGCTTGTTGACTTTCTCACAAGTATGGTTCCTCGCGCCGCTGACGTTACATACTCCGTTGCTGTTGGCCAAATACCCGCCGCACCGGGAAATCCGGTTGTCCTCAAGGAATCGAATGATGCAATAATGCTGGACAACGGAATCACAACGCTTGTGGTCAGAAAAAGTGGGGGCGCCCTAATAGACCAACTCACCGTTCACGGCCGACCAGTTATTGCGTCGGGTTCGCAGAGTGATATCGTATTGACCGCTGAAGGGCAGAAACTCTTTCGTGCTTCCGCCGATCCCAACCGCAGGGTAGTGATAGAGAACGCCAATCCAGTGCGTGCAACACTCAAGGTCACAGGGACGCACGTTGCAGGAGACGACGCGACACTGCTCGACTACGAGGTGCGACTGAGGCTCTGGGCAAACAACTCGTATATTGAGATAGACCATACATTTATCAACCGTGAAGAGAATCCCGCCGGAATCACCATCCGAGGTCTGCGTATGGACCTCGACTCTTCCCTGGGCAGAGACGTTACGACGATCGTTCGCCAGGTGAGGCACGGTGAGCATCCTTTCCCTCGTCTCGCTGAGATTTGCGAGAATGTTGATCATGTAACCACAACAAACGACGACTTCGACAATTACACCGAAAGAAGTAACCATCTCGGCACGACAATGATCCGTAACCTCAGCAGCCTTGAAAAGGGTGACGTCTACTATTCGCACTACAACTCGCCGTTCTTTCAAACGACTTTCAGGGGCGAGATGAGAGTCGGCGGTTATCGCACAGTCTTCCCACACATTGGCGTGACCGACGGGGACACTACGTTGACAACGGTCATTCTTAAATCAGCCCACATGCATCCCAAAGGCATAAGTGTGGATCGCAATATCATTTCATACCATATATGGCCAGAGTGGGCAAAAACATTGTTGATAAATCAAGGGCAGTCTCGAACTCATGAAATCCGGCTGGATGGACGCGCCGGTCGTATGCCAAATGATTGGGTTGACCAAGCATACCTTCAGTGGGGAGGCCCCGGGGTAGGATCATCAGCCGTAGAAGGTGATCCAATCGGCCTTGTATACGATCACACTTATCTAGCAAAATGCGAAGTATTGGAGCAACAACATGTACTGCCTTTCATGCCTGACAGATACCCGCGACTCGAAAGGCTCATACGCTGTACAGGCAACTTGCCCGGAAACGGCATATTCAACTACGGCGACGGCGGAGGGAACAATGAAGACGACCGCCACGTGTGGTGGACTGCTTGCGATTATCTCCGTACCGGGAACTCAAAGCTGTACGATCTCCTCAAAGCCACGGCAGTACACTATGCGGAGACTGATCACATCAGATATTCGCAGAATCCCCTGAGACACGGCGCTCTGATGCCGCACAGTCAGAATCACGTCGAGGGCCCGCATTACCCAAGCCATCAGTGGGTGGAGGGCCTGATCGCGTACTACTGTCTTTCAGGCAATGAACGTGTCAAGGAAGCTGTGCTGATGTGTGGGGAAAACATTCTTCAGTGGGTGGACAGAGCCATGCATCATATTACTTGCGACGGCCGTGAGACCGGCATACCTTGCATGAACCTCGCCCTCCTGTATCGGTTTACACACGAGGAGAAGTATCTCAAGACAGCCCGCAGGATAATCGAGGAAGGAATGATCAAGAAGATAGACGAAACTGGTGGTATACTTGAATCTCATCCGCACGGCACGAACTTCGGCAAACCCACGGCCTATGGGTCTTACGCATCCTGGGACGCCATGCTTCGATACCTTGAGGACGACCCGGACCCGAAAGTGAAAGAGTATATGCTGAAAGAATTCGAGTTGTCACTCAAAGGTGTAGTCTATGCGGGTACTGATGACGGTCGCGCGCATAACTTCTACGCTGTATGGGGCGCCCACCGTATGACGGGTGATGATTCCTGGATCGAGCGAATGAAACCTGGTATCAGCATCCTTCTGAAACTGGGCGGACACCAGGTTCGGCGCTTGCATTTTCTAAAGCTCCTGCACGAGCGCGGCATGATCAATGACGATACGGTAGGTTAATCCTATAATATACAATTGGGGAGAGCTTTCTGTGGCAGACAAGCTCTCCCCGGTGTATCTTTTCTCAAGTGTTGAACTTGGTTCTATCTCACACCGAGCGTCCCTTTCTTGTTCGGCGGCTCAGTTTTCTCGTAGAACTCTGCGGACGCTGCCAGACCTGACAAAACCGGGCCCAGCCCGTAGGGATCATTTTCCAATGAATGACTCTCATAGTCTGTCAAATCATCCAGGCCCGCTGTTGGCATAGTTACCTTACCATAGTTGCCTTCGCCGTCAACCAATTCCGAAGCGGCTGTCATGCCGTGTCTGGCATTGAGGTAGAGTTCGTCGCTTATCCATCCCCTTGTCATAGCCTTGCAGAATCCGTAGGTAATCAGACCATTTGCCGCTGGACA
>Ga0180433_10001204_pt1 | contig 43642 bp, 28 predicted proteins | sample SS_ome_8_FD_132980 | JGI IMG/M metagenome (GOLD analysis project Ga0180433, IMG submission 132980) | Hypersaline lake sediment archaeal communities from the Salton Sea, California, USA - SS_1_D_1 metaG | ecosystem: Environmental > Aquatic > Non-marine Saline and Alkaline > Hypersaline >...
GGCGTGTTCTCATCCCCCCCTCTCCTACCGGAGAGGGCGGGATTCGCCTCCGGCGGCTTCGGCAAGGCCGATGTCAAACCCGCGTGAACGTCGCTGCGCGACGTGGCGTGTTCTCATCCCCCCTCTCCTACCGGAGAGGGCGGGATTCGAACCCGCGGTAGAGGTATATGCCCCTACGACGGTTTAGCAAACCGTTGCCTTAAGCCACTCGGCCACCTCTCCAACCGCCTTAAAGGCGGAATAGAACTATAGGCAATTCTAATCTCCGTCCGCGCAGATGACAAGACAATTCCGGACGGAGGCAACGTTTGAAAGCGTGAAAGTGTTGTTTAAGCCGTCTTCGGGGACTGGGAGAAAAAATGGTCACGATACTTTTTTCAGCTCGCTGCAGAAGGCAGTTTCTTGGGAGCAAACAATACGCCCGATAAATATCACCCCCACATCGTCCGGCTGGCACCGCGGGATTAAAAAGTTAGGATGCAAGTTGAAAACGCTGGGCATGGAATCTACCGCATCGCCGTGCCAGGCTCCAACTACAGGCGCCGTACTGCTTGTTCCCTTGCGACTCTCTTACCGGCTATGTCGCCTTCTCAGCAGAAGACCGCCGAAGCCCACCAAGAGCATCATCGACGGCTCCGGAATGACCTTCACATCGAATCTGCTTAGAACCGTTGCGGTATCCCCAGGAGAAAGATTCAGCTCGACAGTGATTGATATGTTATTGTTCACGGCACCTGTATAAGGATTCCAGCCGAACTCCCTCAAGCCCGAACCGATCGTATTGTTTGGCGGCGATGTCATCAGTGAATACGACGGATCCAGCAGAGTATCGACCAATACTCCGTCGATGAAAGCCTTGTAAATGGGCGTATTGTTGTCTGACAACATCGAACCGTTGATCGGATCGTCTGAATCCTGAAGGCTGACCACAATCGAACCGTACACCTGGTTTGACAGGGAACTCAAATACGCCGGCTGCGTTATGGTCGCCTGGTACGTCTGCGTGTTGGCCGTATTGTTGTAAAAAATCTGGTTGCACAAGACGTACGGATCCGGGTCGAACTCAAGCTTTGTGATGCCGATGATGCCAGAACCGGTATTCCATGACATCTGGCCCTGCCAGCTGAAAGGCAATCCTTGCGCCTTACTAAACCCGTTCAGGTTTTGAATGGCGTGATTGAATCCCGCGATTCCCGCACTCGGAACCTTGCCGCTGATCTGCGGCAAGTAATCCTGGATAGTTGTACCGGGCGCAAGTGTCGCGTGGGCCGTGCCTGATACAAAAAGAATGGAAACAAGACAGAAAAAGCCCTTCCTCAACATAAAATACCTCCTTCATCTCACATCCCCCTCAAATACCGGAGGGGCGTATTTTTACTTCTTCTCCAAGCACTTATGTGCCAATAATGACTATAACAAAGCACATCTGCTTTGTCAACTTTTTTTTTCAGATTTACGTGTTTTTTTTGCTAAACACCTAACTTCTTTCTTACAAACGGTTTACATCCTCCCTGCCGGAACGGGCTGGCCCGTACGATACACTTGAGACGAAAATGCCAGAAAGGCGGCCGTCCGGCCTGCCGCGGAAAGAAACCGCAAAACCTCTTCAGTAGACCGCAACACCCCCAGGCTGGCGCTTACTTCAGGGCCGCGTGATAGCTTTGCAGTGATTTTACAGCGCCGGGGGCGTTCCTTACAGCGGCGATGCCCTTGACTGCGGCTGCGGCCGCCGCCAGAGTCGTGATATAAGGCAGGTTGTACTGGATGGCGGCCTTTCGGATGTATGAATCGTCATGCTTGCTCAACCTGCCGCTGGGGGTGTTGACGATCAGCTGCACCCTGCCGTTCTTTATCGCGTCGGCGATGTTCGGCCTGCCTTCGTGCATCTTCAGCACGTGTTCGGCGGCCAAGTCGTTGTCCTTGAGAAACCGACAGGTCCCCTCGGTGGCCATGATTCCGAAGCCCAGCTTTTGGAATTCCTTCGCTACCGGAAGTACGCCCTTCTTGTCCCTGTCGTCAACAGTGATCAAAACCGTACCCTCCTGCGGGAGCGGCAGCTTCGTAGCATCCTGCGCCTTATAGAAGGCCAGGCCGAAAGAATCGGCAATTCCCAGCACTTCTCCGGTCGAACGCATCTCGGGACCCAGCAGCGGATCGACGGTGTGGAACATATTGAAAGGAAAAACCGCCTCCTTGACACCGAAGTGGGATATATTCCGCTGCTTTAAGTCAAGGTCGGCAAGTTTCCTTCCAAGCATCACCTGCGTTGCCAGCCTCGCCATCGAAAGGCCGCATACCTTTGAAACCAGCGGCACCGTCCTGGAAGCTCTGGGATTGGCCTCGAGCACGTAGACAGTCTCCCCCGCTATGGCGTACTGCATATTCATCAGGCCAACGACCTTCAATTCGGTCGCTATTTTGCGCGTATACCCGCGGATGGTTTCGAGGTGTCTTTGGGGGATGCTAACGGGAGGGATAACACAAGCCGAATCCCCGGAATGTATCCCGGCAAGCTCTATATGCTCCATGACCGCCGGCACAAAGGCGTCGGTGCCGTCGCTGATGGCGTCTGCTTCGGCCTCGGTTGCATTTTCCAAGAACTTGTCGATAAGAATCGGCCTCTCAGGGGTCACGTCGACGGCAGCGGCCACGTATTGCCGCATCATCTGTTCGTCGTGCACCACCTCCATGCCGCGCCCCCCCAGCACATAGGACGGCCTTACCATAAGCGGATAGCCGATCCGCTCAGCGATGGCGGTGGCCTGTTCTATGCTGGCCGCCATTGCCGACTCCGGCATCGGTATGCCCAGCTTTTGCATCGTGGCCCGGAAACGATCCCGGTCCTCGGCAAGGTCTATGGTCTCAGGCGAGGTTCCGATTACCTTGACACCGGCCGCCGCCAGCTCGCCGGCGATGTTCAGCGGGGTCTGTCCTCCGAACTGAACTATCACACCCTCTGGCTTTTCCTTTTCGTAGATGCTTAGAACGTCCTCCACGGTCAGTGGTTCGAAATAAAGCTTGTCGGAGGTGTCGTAATCGGTGGAGACGGTTTCCGGATTGCAGTTTACCATGATCGACTCGTAGCCTTCGTCGCGAAGCGCGAAGGCTGCATGAACGCAGCAGTAGTCGAACTCTATCCCCTGGCCGATTCTGTTGGGTCCTCCGCCCAGAACCATTATCTTGCGTTTGTCGCTGACCTCGACCTTGTCGGCGGCGTTGTACGTCGAGAAGTAATACGCGGCGTCCTCCACGCCGCTTACCGGAACCGGCTCCCATGCCTCCACCGCCCCCAGCGCCGTGCGTTGACGACGGATCGATTCCTCATCAACATCGAGAATCTTCGCCAGATACCTGTCGGAAAAACCGTCTTTTTTCGCCTGCAAAAGCAAATCATCCGGCAGGTATTTTCCTTTGTGCCCGAGGATTTTTTGCTCGAGATCGACAAGTTCCCTCATCTGCTCAATGAACCACCTCTTTATGCGAGTTTTCTCGTAAAGAGCCTCTATGCCGGCGCCTTTGCGCAGGGCCTCGTACATGATAAACTGACGTTCGCTCGATGCATCACTCAGTTTCGCCATCAGATCGTCGAGCGCCAGATCGTGGAAATTCTTCGCAAACCCCAGCCCGTACCTACCGGTCTCCAGTGAGCGGATGGACTTCTGGAACGCCTCCTTATAGTTCTTGCCGATGCTCATCACCTCTCCGACGGCCTTCATCTGGGTACCGAGCTTGTCCTCGACTCCCTTGAATTTCTCAAGGCCCACCGGGCGAATTTCACAACGATATAATCACCTGAGGGAGTGTATTTCTCGAGAGTTCCGCTTCGCCAGTAAGGAATCTCATCGAGCGTGACACCGGCCGCCAGAAGCGAGGAAACGAAGGCTATCGGAAAACCGGTTGCCTTGGAAGCCAGGGCCGACGAGCGGGATGTTCTGGGGTTGATCTCGATAACAACCACACGACCGGTGGCCGGATCGTGCGCGAACTGGATGTTTGTTCCGCCTATCACCTCGATGGCGTCGACGATGTCGTAGGAGTAATTCTGCAGTCTTTGCTGAAGTTCGCCGTCGATGGTGAGCATCGGGGCTGTACAATAAGAGTCCCCGGTATGAACGCCCATAGGATCCACGTTCTCGATGAAACATACGGTTATCTTTTGGCCTTTGGCGTCGCGGACCACCTCCAGCTCCAGTTCCTCCCAGCCGATCACCGACTCCTCGACGAGGACCTGCTTTACCAGGCTGACCGCAAGGCCGCGGGCCGCCACAGTCCTAAGCTCCTCGACGTTGAAAACCGCACCGCCGCCGGTGCCGCCCATGGTGTAAGCCGGACGGATCACAACGGGATAGCCGATCCTATCAGCTATAGCTTCTGCCTCTTCAATAGAGAACGCCGCCATACTGACGGGCATTTCTATGCCCAGCCTGTTCATGGTCTCCTTGAAGGCGATACGGTCCTCACCACGCTTTATCGCATCTATCTGGACGCCTATGACCCTGACACCGTACTTGTCGAGCACGCCCTCCCTGGCCAGCTCGGAAGCGAGATTGAGCCCGCTCTGCCCGCCGAGGTTCGGCAGAAGCGCATCGGGACGCTCAGTCTCGATAATTCCGGCCACGGTCCGGGCGTTCAGAGGTTCGATGTATGTCACGTCGGCCATGCCGGGGTCGGTCATGATCGTGGCCGGGTTGGAATTGACCAGCACTATCTCATAACCCAGCTTGCGGAGGGCCTTGCACGCCTGGGTTCCGGAATAGTCGAACTCGCAAGCCTGCCCTATTATGATAGGACCCGAGCCGATAATCATGACCTTCTTTATGTCGTCCCGCCTCGGCATGGAAATTCTCCCTTCTCAAAACGTTCACGCGTTTGCCCAGCCGACTTCGGCGAGATTAGACTAAATCCGCCCGGCAGTGTCAACTCAAACGAGCCCTTGGTCGAGCATGGCGTCGGCGACCTTGACGAAACCGGCGATGTTCGCCCCGATGACCAGGTTGCCGGGCTGACCATACTCTTCGGCGGTCTCGAAGCACTGCCTGTGAATGGAAACCATAATGTCATGCAGCCTGCGGTCCACCTCCTCGCGGGTCCAGGAAAGACGCTGAGAGTTTTGTGACATCTCCAGACCGGATGTGGCCACCCCGCCGGCATTAGCCGCTTTCGCCGGCCCGTAGAGTATCTTTTGGTCCAGGAATTTCTCGACTGCTTCAGGGGTACTGGGCATGTTGGCCCCCTCGGCGACGAGGAAACAACCGTTTCCCAGCAATGTTTTGGCGTCCGTTTCGTCGATCTCGTTCTGCGTGGCGCTGGGGAATGCGCAGTCGCACTTGATCTCCCACGGCCCCCTGCCGTCAAGGTACTCGACACCGAACTTATCGGCATACTCCTTTATACGGCCGCGCCTCAGGTTTTTCAATTCCATCACAAAAGCGAGTTTCTCCGAATCGATTCCCGCCGGATCGTAAACAGTACCGTTGGAATCGGAAAGGCTGACTGCCTTGGCCCCCAGCTGGTTGAGTTTCTCGATTGTATACTGCGCCACATTGCCCGAGCCGGAAACGGTGCAAGTTTTGCCCTCGAAAGTTTCGCCGCGGGAATTGAGCATTTCCTCGGCGAAGTAGACGCAACCGTAGCCGGTGGCCTCGGGTCGGATAAGCGAACCGCCCCAGCTCAAGCCCTTTCCCGTCAGAACGCCGACAAACTGATTGCATATCCGCTTGTACTGGCCGAACATAAAGCCTATCTCGCGCCCCCCCACGCCGATGTCGCCCGCAGGAACGTCCGTATCAGGATCTATGTGCCTGCACAACTCGGTCATGAAGCTCTGACAGAAACGCATCACCTCGCTGTCGCTTTTGCCCTTGGGGTCGAAGTCGGACCCGCCCTTGCCGCCTCCCATCAGCAATGTAGTCAGGGCGTTTTTGAAGACCTGCTCAAACCCAAGAAACTTAAGAATGCTGGCGTTGACGCTTGGATGAAATCTCAGCCCTCCCTTGTACGGACCAAGAGCGCTGTTGAACTCGAAACGGAAGCCCCTATTGACGTGAATGCCGCCCGTGTCGTCCTGCCAGGGAACACGGAACATAATCTGTCTTTCCGGTTCGACGAGCCGCTCGACGATTCTGGCTTCGATATATTCGGGATGTTTTTCCAGTACCGGCCCGAGCGAATCGAGTACCTCCTTGACGGCCTGCTGAAATTCAAGCTCACCGGCGTTGCGGCTGAGCACCTGCTCAAAAACGGCCTCGGTTGCACTGTTGTTTGCCATTGCGGTTCTCTCCAAAATTAAGTTAACAGCATACTTGTATGTTCTGTAATTATGAAGTATACTAATACTAAGGCAACAAATATAACACTTAAAATACAAGCTTCTAAAACAATCATAAAGGCCTTAAAGCGGCGAACACAACATTTTTTTCATAATAATGCGTATAAGGATGTCTTATAATGCACATCATTACATTCAAGATATTCCGTGACTTGGCCGAATTGCTGAGCTTCTCGAAAACCGCTCAAAGACAACACCTGAGCCAGTCGGCGGTATCTCAGCAGCTCGCCAGACTCGAGGCGACATTCAAGAGCAAGCTTATCGACAGAAAAAAAAGACCGTTCGAATTGACCAGGGCGGGAGAATTGCTCTACCGGGCGTCAAAGGATATCATCGAACGATACGACAAGCTCACCGATGAACTCAAAGGCCTCCAGCAGACCGCGGCAAACCGGGTGAACATCGCCGCCATCTTCAGCATCGGACTGCACAGCCTGCCGCCCTATGTAAAGACCTTCATGACCAGATACCCGCACGTAAACGTACATGTGGAATACCTCAGTTCGCGGCAGATATACGAAACCGTAGCACGGGGAACGGCCGACATCGGCCTTGTGGCGGTCCCCAAGAAGGACGTAGCTCTTGAAACGTATCCTTTCGAAGAAGAGCCGCTCGTTCTGACGTGCAGCCCGGAACATAGGTTTCACGAAAAACGCGAAATCGATATCCATCAACTGCACCTGGAGAAATTCATCGCCTTCGAAGAGGGCATTCCGACAAGAACCCTTGTGGACGGCATATTGTCGCACTATAACGTCATAGTTCGCCGCGTTATGGAGTTCGATAACATCGAAACGGTCAAACGCGCGGTAGAGATAAACGCCGGCGTAAGCATCCTGCCCCGGACCGCACTCGAGCAGGAACTATCCAACGGTACCCTCCGGTCGCTGCGACTGTCAAACGACAACTTCACCAGGCCCACCGGCATCATCGTCAGAAAAGGAAAAGTCCTCAGCCTGCCGGCGAGGTACTTCATAGAGCTGCTGAAAAAGCAAAGACAACCAACTTCCGATACCGGCCCCGATTGAACCGGTCGGCGGATTTTGGCGCAATCTTGCCTATACCTGCCGCACGGCCGCGGCCGGCATATGGAAGAAACATGCTCGTCCGCCCAGGCCACAGCCCTCTCGATTCCGGATTTCGGATTCCCCCCTATCTTCCCATCATCGCGGCGAACTCACCGAACAGGTAGGACGAATCGTGCGGCCCCGGGGAAGCCTCGGGGTGATACTGAACGCTGAAGGCCTTGAGCTTTTCGCATCGAAGTCCCTCGTTGGTTCTGTCATTGAGGTTCAGGTGCGTTAGCTCGATGTCCTTTGACGAAAGCGATTCCATGTCGACGCAGAAACCATGATTCTGGCTGGTTATCTCGATCCTTCCGGTGCGAAGGTTCTTCACGGGGTGGTTGACGCCCCTGTGCCCGAACTTGAGCTTGTAGGTCCGCCCTCCCAGAGCCAGCGCCAGAATCTGGTGGCCCAGGCATATCCCGAAGACCGGAACCTTTCCGAGAAGCCGCCCCACCGTTTCTATCGCATAACCCACCGGAGCCGGATCGCCCGGCCCGTTGCTGAGGAAGACACCATCGGGTTTTTGCGCCAGGATCCGGCCGGCGGTTGCCGTTGCTGGAACCACCTTGAGATCGCAGCCGTGGGAATACAAAAGCCTCAGGATGTTTTGCTTTATTCCGTAATCTACGGCCACGACCTTGAAGCGGCTCTTGACGTTCAGGCACCGGTCGCCGGACAGGTCCGTCACGGGCTCGTTCCAGCGGTAGACGGCCTCGGTGGTGACGTTCTTTACGATATCACGGCCGATCAAGCCGGGGTATGACGCCAGCTTTTCGGCGAGCTTCCTGATGCTTGTTTCCCCTGCGGCGATAATGCCGTTCATGGCGCCTTTTATGCGTATATGCCTGACCAGCATCCGCGTGTCTATGCCCTGCAGGCCGATCACACCGTGCCTTTCCAAAAAGGCCCCAAGAGTTTCGTTCGATCGCCAGTTGCTGGGATAACCGCAAGCTTCTTTTACTATAAGACCCCTCGCATGCACCCGTTTCGACTCGTTGTCGACGGCGTTGGTGCCGTAGTTGCCGATCAACGGATACGTCATGGTGATTATCTGCTCGTTGTAGGAAGGATCAGTCAATATCTCCTGATAGCCGGTCATGCCGGTGTTGAACACCACCTCGCCGCATCGGCAGCCGCGGGCTCCGAAAGCTTCCCCGGAGAAAACCGTCCCGTCTTCAAGCAGCAGGATGCCCTTCACTTTCCCCGTCCCTTTTCCGCTCGCGCATAAAATGACTGTATGGATTTTACATCTATTTTTCGCTGCTTTAGCGCGTCGATCGCCTGCACGACGGCCTCGGCGCCCCTTATGGTAGTTACGTAGGAAATCCCCCTGTCCAGGGCGCTTCTTCTTATGGAAAAAGAATCGAGCACCGACTGCCGCCCGACCGCGGTATTTATCACAAGGTCAACTCGTCCGCTTATTATGGAATCTACGATATTGGGCCGGCCCTCTGTAATCTTCAGGACGAACTGCGAAGGGACGTTGTGGCGTATCAGCTCCATGCAAGTTCCCTTTGTGGCCATTACGGAAAAGCCCATATCGCACAGCTTTCTGCCCACTTCGACCGCGCGGCCCTTGTCGGCGTCCTTGACGCTGATAAACACGGTCCCGCTCACGGGAAGACTGTTGGCCGCACCCATCTGACTTTTGGCATAAGCCATGCCGTAGTCACGGGATATGCCCATGACCTCTCCGGTGGATAACATCTCGGGACCCAACATCGTGTCGACCCCCTCGAACCTGAAAAAGGGAAAGACCGATTCCTTGACGGCGAAATGGCCGATTCGAGGCTGACTTGTCAAGCCCAGTTCCTTTAGGCTCATTCCGGACATCACCTTTGCAGCGATCTTGGCCAAGGGCACCCCCGTGCTTTTGCTGACGAAAGGGATGGTCCTGGAGGCCCGGGGGTTTACCTCGAGAACATAGAGCAGGCCTTCCTTGACCGCGAACTGAATGTTGATCAGGCCCTTGACCTTCAGCTCCAGAGCCAGCAGGGACGTCTGCCTTTCGATTTCGCTTATGGTGTTAGAGTCCAGAGACACGGCCGGCAGACAGCACGCGCTGTCGCCGGAATGAACCCCGGCCTCCTCTATATGCTCCATAATTCCACCGATAACCACGCGCCTGCCATCGCAAACGGCGTCGACGTCCAGCTCCGTGGCGTCGCCGAGAAACTTGTCGACCAGAACCGGATGGTCTCCCGAGGCCTCCAGAGCACCGTGTATGCAGCCTTGGAGGGACGCCTCGTCGTAAACCACCTGCATCGCTCTTCCCCCGAGCACATACGACGGCCTTACCAGCACGGGATAACCAAGCCGGCGGGCGACCCTGATCGTCTCAGCGGCCGACCGGGACGTCCCTCCGGGAGGCTGAAGCAGTCCGAGCTTGCCCATCAACCTGCGAAAACGCCTCCTGTCCTCGGCTCTGGCTATGCTGGCCGGCGAGGTCCCGATTATTTTCATTCCGGCCCGCTGCAATGGTCCTGCCAGTTTCAGGGGGGTCTGGCCGCCGAACTGCACGATGACGCCGCATGGCCTTTCCCTCATGCCTACGGCCAGAACATCCTCGAGCGTGAGCGGCTCAAAATAAAGCTTGTCCGAGGTGTCATAGTCGGTCGAAACCGTCTCAGGGTTGCAGTTGACCATGATGGATTCGATGCCGATCTCGCGAAGGGCGAAAGCAGCATGGACACAGCAGTAGTCGAACTCTATGCCCTGGCCGATACGGTTGGGACCGCCGCCGAGTATCATGACCTTTTTAGCGGTTGAAGGTTCGGACTCGCAGTGCCGCTCGTAGCTGGAATAAAAATAAGGTGTACTTGCCTCGAACTCCGCCGCACAGGTATCGACCGTCTTGAAAACAGGCTCCACGCCCAGCGAGCGGCGGCGAGCCCTGAAGTCGTCCTCCGCACAGCCCAGAAGTTCCGCCATATACCTGTCGCTGAAGCCGTATTCCTTCGCCCGGCGCAACATGGCCGCCTTAAGCCCGCCCGGCCCGGTCGATCTTACCTTTTCCTCGAACAATACTATTTGGGAGATGTTACCGAGAAACCACGGGTCGATCTTGGTAAGATCATGAATCATCCTGGCAGACAGCCTTCTCCTGAAGGCCTCCGCGATGTACCAGAGCCTGTCCCAGCAGTTGGTCTTGAGCTTCGCCTTGAGCTGAGCCAGTGTCAGGCCGGCCTCGATGTGGCGTGCGCATAGGGAATATCGGTCGATTTCCAGCGACCGGACAGCCTTCTGAAGCGCCTCCTTGAACGTCCTTCCGATGGCCATGGCCTCACCTATGGATTTCATCTGAACAGTCAGCCGGCTGTCAGCGCCGGGAAATTTCTCGAAGGTGAAACGCGGGGTCTTCACCACACAGTAGTCTATCGTCGGCTCGAAACAAGCCGGGGTCTTCCGGGTGATGTCATTTGGTATCTCGTCAAGGGTATAACCCACCGCCAAAAGGGATGCTATTTTCGCTATGGGAAAACCGGTGGCCTTGGAAGCCAGCGCGGAGCTTCTCGATACTCTCGGGTTCATCTCGATGACGTAAAGGGTCCCGTCAGAAGGGTTAAGGGCGAACTGGATGTTGGAACCGCCGGTTTCCACACCTATGGCCCTGATTATCTTCAAGGCCGCGTCTCGCATCTGCTGATATTCCTTGTCGGTCAGCGTTTGGGCGGGAGCGACGGTTATGCTGTCGCCGGTGTGAATACCCATCGGGTCGATGTTCTCGATCGAACAGACGATGACCGCGTTGTCTCTGCGGTCGCGCATGACCTCCAGCTCATACTCCTTCCACCCGATGACCGACTCCTCGATAAGAACCCGGTGCTTCGGGCTGAGGCTCAGGCCCCAGCGGACAGATTTTGCGAACTCCTCGGTATTGTATGTGACGCTTCCACCGGTTCCGCCGAGAGTGTAGGACGGCCGTATTATGGCGGGAAAACCGACGTACCTGATGATTTCGTCGGCCTGTTCGGGCGAACTGGCGTATCCGCTTCTTGGCACCTTCAGCCCGATTCTTTCGATTGTCTTCTTGAAAAGATGCCTTTCCTCGGCCCTTTTTATGGTCGCCGGTTTCGCTCCGAGCATTCTAACGCCGTATTTTTTCAATGCACCGCGTTCGGCCAAAGCCACGGCGATATTGAGCCCGGTCTGCCCTCCGAGCGTAGGAAGCAGGCTGTCCGGTCTTTCGGCGCGAATTATCTTCTCGACAATGTCAGGCGTTATCGGTTCGATGTAGGTCCTGTCGGCAAGCTCGGGATCCGTCATTATGGTGGCCGGGTTGCTGTTGACCAGCACTATCTTGAAGCCCTCCCGCTTAAGGGCCTTGCAGGCCTGTGCCCCGGAATAATCGAACTCGCACGCCTGCCCGATGACAATGGGCCCGGAGCCGATTATCAATATCTTGCGTATGTCTTTTCGCTTAGGCACCGGTTCATTCACCCCGAACCTTTTTCATTTTCCTTCGAAGATTCCGCGTCTGTATATCGAATGTTTAGGGCCGCGTCCAGGGGAAAACCGGCGGGGCGTTGCTTTCTGACGGCACATTGTCGTTTCGAGCATCCAAACCGCGGCCGTGCGGCAGGTATACCAAAGAAACAGAGAAGAAAGTAGACGAGTAGTCGAATAGAGCCTGCCGCCCCGGGGGCGGCAGGCGCGGAAGCCGCCTTCGGCGGCTGGTGAATTATGTGCAGGCAAGATGCCTGCCCCCCCACTGGGGACACCGTGCGATTGTTCAGTTGGGGGGCAGGCTTCCAGCCTGCACGAGCCAGGGGTAAACGGTTAGTTTCTTAGGAGTACATCAACCCGGCTGCCGCCGGAATCACTGCATCGGGCATTGCCCCTTGCCGGACGGCGGGCACCGCCATATAATCCGGTATTGGCGAGAACATCGATTGCACGGGCTCGCGGCCATGAAAGAAACTATTCTTATCGTCGATGACGACGACGCCATCTCGATGCTGATGGAAAGAAGGCTCGTCAAGGCGGGCTTTCAAACCGCCCGGGCCGGGACTTGCGATGACGCCCTCGACTGGCTGGACAAGAACAAAGCCGACCTGATCCTGCTGGACCACAAACTGCCCGACATGTCCGGCAGGGAGATGGTAAAGCGCCTCGCCAAAAAAGAACGGCACGTACCTTTCATAGTCGTAACCGGACACGGCGACGAGCGGCTTGCCGCAGAGATGATGAAACTCGGCGCCAAAGACTACGTGGTCAAGGACACCGCGCTTCTCGAGCTTCTACCCACAATCGTGCCCAGGGTCCTCGACAGAATCAGGCAGGAACAAAGGCTCTCGGAGGCTGAAGAGCAGCTGCGAAAAAGCGAGGAGGAATTCCGCCTGGCGTTCGAGAACGCCCAGGACGCCATTTTCTGGGCCGACCCGGAAACCGGCCTGATAACAAACTGCAACAAGGCAGCAGAGATGCTGCTGGAAAAAAGCAGGGACCGGATCATCGGCAAGCCGCAGACGTCGCTTCATCCCTTTCAACAAACCGAACACTACTTGCACCTTTTCCGCGAACACATCCGGAAGAAGCACGGCTTTGCCGGCAACGCGGAAATAATAACCGGCAGCGGACGGACAAAGCCGGTAACCATAACCGCATCGACCACCGAAATTCGGGGCAAAAGCATAGTGCAGGGCATATTCCGAGACATAACCGAAACGAAAAAGGCTCAGCTGGCACTGCGCTTGAGCGAACAATGCTTTCGAGCGATCGCGGACTACACCTACTCCTGGGAGGTCTGGGTAAGCCCGCGGGGAAGGCTGCTGTGGACGAACCCCGCGGTCAAACGGGTCAGCGGCTATTCGGTGCCGGAACTGATGTCGATGTCGGATTATCCCAAACCGCTGATCTACAAAGACGACCGGCCGCGAATCGAGAGGGCTTTCCGGTCGGCCCTCCGGGGCAGCAGTGGACAGGAGCTTGAGTTTCGCCTCGTCCGCAAGGACGGAAGCATCGCCTGGGCCGAGATGTCCTGGCAGCCCATTTACGATGAAAACGGCGTATCCCAAGGCCACCGCGCCACCATCCGAGACGTTACCGAACGAAAGGAATCCCAGAAAAGAATGAAGGAAAGCCAGGACAGATTTCAGCTTCTGGCGAGGGCGACAAACGACGCCATCTGGGACTGGGACCTTACCACCGACAAATTCTGGCATAACGAGGCGTACGAGACGCTTTTCGGATACTCGGCTGACGAAATCGGCTCCGGGACCGAGTGGTGGGAGCAGCACATACACCCCGATGATGCCGAGTCGGTGATATCAGGCATCCACCGGGCGATCGACAACGGCAAACAGACATGGTCGGATGAGTACCGCTTCCGCCGAAAGGACGGTTCCTACGCCTACATTCTCGACCGCGGCTTCCTGATCCACAACCATGAAGGAAAACCCGTGCGAATGGTCGGCTCGATGATGGACATCACGCAGCGAAAGCAGTCAGAACAGGAACTTCTGGCGTACCAGAGACAACTCCGGTCACTGGCCTCCGAGCTTTCGCTGGCCGAAGAAAGGCTCCGCCGCCGGATAGCCACCAACGTTCACGACAACATCGGCCAGAACCTGGCAATCGCGAAAATAAAGCTCGAGGAGCTGGCCGAATCGGCACCGTCCGGCCGGTTCTCCACTGTTGTGAACGATATCCGCGAACTGATATCGCAGACCATCGATAACTCCAGGTTGCTGACGAGCGAGCTCAGCCCCCCCGTACTCTATGAGCTGGGATTCGAAGCGGCCGTACAGTGGCTGCTGGAACAGGCGAAGAAACACCACTCATTGTCGGCGAGCTTCAAAAGCGACGGCCGCGTTAAGAACATGGATCAGAATACCAGAGTGCTGCTGTTTCAGGCGGTCAGGGAGCTTCTGATAAACGTTGCAAAGCACGCCGCCGCCAGGACAGTTACGGTCCTGTCCAAAAAGATCGACCACCGGATCGAGGTAAGTGTCAAGGACGACGGCGTCGGGTTCGACGTTTCAAAAATACAAAACCACTGGTATGAAAGCTCGGGGTTCGGGCTTTTGAGCATACGCGAACGCCTCAGCCACGTCGGCGGATCACTGACAATAAAGTCCAAGGCCGGCTCCGGCACCGAAGCCATCCTGGTAGCGCCGATAGCCGACGACGAAGGCGGGAGGGATGCGCAATGACCATACGCGTACTGCTGGCGGAAGACCACATGATAACCAGGCAGGGACTGCGGGCACTGCTGGAAAAAGCTCCGGACATGGAGGTGGTCGGCGAGGCCTCCAACGGACGCAAGGCCGTCAGCCTCGCCGAAAAACTGCGCCCGGACGTGGTGATAATGGACGTCAGCATGCCGGATTTGAACGGTATCATGGCCACGAAGAAACTCGTCGGCGACGACCCCAACATAAAGATCATAGCGCTTTCGATGCACTCCGACTGCATGTTCGTGACCGAGATGTTCAAGAGCGGCGCTTCGGGCTACCTGCTCAAGGACTGCGCGTTCGAGGAGCTTGATCGGGCCATACGCCACGTGGTCGCCGACAAGAAGTATCTAAGCCCGTCCATATCCGGTGTAGTGCTCGAAGACTACCTTCAGCGGGTCGCCGATGACAAGACATCGGGTCTCGAGCCGCTGACTGAAAGAGAGCGTGAAGTGCTTCAACTGATGGCCGAAGGAAAATCCACCAAGGAAATAGCATTGAAACTGCACATAAGCATCAAGACCGCCGAAACACATCGAAGGCAGATTATGCACAAGCTGAATCTATTCAGCGTCGCCGAGCTGACCAAGTTCGCCATCAGAAAGGGGTTAACGTCACTTGAGTAACCGCGCGAAAAGAAGGTGCCGGGACCGAATGATGTTTCCTTAAAGCGGTATGCGAAAACCAGACAAGACGGCCTTAAGGGGACGAAATTCGGCGCCGGAACCTTTTTCATCAGGGTTTTGTCCGATTGAAATCAGGGATATCCGCATTGAAATTTGTCCTTTGCGGGGTTATTAAAAGGACTGAGCGAGGAGGGTGGTGGCCTTATAAGCGGGATGACTGCGGAGCCCTAACCGCCCTTTTGATGCCAATTGTCTTTAGCGAAGGAGCGGCAGAGGGCCGTCCCGAAATTTCGTGATCAGGGAACGGTTATGAAAGACGGCTCGCCCCGAAACAACTCCGGTCCCGTCGATCCGCCGGGGCGTGACAACACTGTCAGGCGTGGAACCGCCGCGCAGAAACAAATCGAACGGGACCTCAAGAAGGCCCGTGACGACTGGCGCAACATCTTCGAATCCATAAGCGACTCGGTCATCATCCTAAGCCCCGACCATCGCATCGAGGACGCAAACCTGGCCACGATGCGCATGCTCAAACTTGCCAAAAAGCAAATCTTGGGCCGCCGCTGCTACGAAATATTCCACTGCACGGACCACAGCCCGGAAGGGTGCCCCCACGAGCGGCTTATCTCCAGCGGCAAGCCGCAGACAGTCGAGATGGAAATGGAGATATTCGGCGGCACCTTTCTGACCACCGTCTCGCCGGTGCTGGATGAGCACGGCAGGATACTCAGGACCCTCCACATAGCCAAGGATATAACCGACCGCAAGAAGGACCAGCATAAGATTCTGAGGCAGAGGGCCGAACTGGACGCCATCAACAGGCTGCTCAGGGAATCCATACTCTGCCGCACCGACGAGGAAGTTGCCAGGGTGTGCCTTTCGGTGGCCGAGACCCTGACTAAAAGCGGGTTCGGGTTCGTATGCGAGATCAACAAGAACGGCCGGCTCGACACCCTGGCCATAAGCGATCCCGGCTGGTCGGCCTGCAGAATGCCCAGGACGAACGCCGTGAGGATGTTGAACGATCTTGAGGTTCGCGGCATAAGGGGAAAGGTGATCACGGCGAACCGGGCCATAATATTCAACCAGCCCGCTTCGGACCCCGAATGGGCGGGAACTCCAAAGGGCCACCCGACCGTCGAGGCCTTTCTCGGCGTACCGTTGAGGCAGGCCGACAAGACGTTCGGCATGATCGGCCTTGCCAACAAGCCGGGCGGTTATGAGCAGGCCGACCTCGAGGCTATACAAGGGCTGTCCGGGGCGTTCGTGGAGGTCCTGACGGCCAAACGAACCGAGATGGCCCGCGATTTGCTCAATGCCGAGCTCAACAGCAAAAACGTGGAACTGGAGCAGATACTGCACGTTACATCACACGACCTTCGCTCGCCCCTGGTCAACATCCGGGGTTTCGCCCAGGAGATGGAAAACAGCTGCCGGCTGTTATCCCGGGCCGTCCGCCGAGAAGGGCTGGAGTCCACAATGGGCCCGGAAGAGCTTGCCGCCCTTAACAAGGATATCCCGGAGGCTTTGGGCTACATCTGCGCCGGCGTGAAGAAGATGGACATGCTTCTGTCGGGCCTGCTGCGGCTTGCGCGGGTCGGCCGCGCGGCTGTCGCCATCAAACGCCTGGACATGAAACCGCTGGTATCCGATGTTATCGCCAGCATGGAATACCAGATAGAAGCCGCCGGGGCCCAGGTGCAGGTCGACCTTTTACCACCATGCCGGGGTGACGCCCAGCAGATCAACCAGGTATTTTCGAATTTGCTGGATAATGCGGTCAAGCACCTTGACGAGAACCGGCCCGGTCTGATAAGTATTACCGGCGAAAAGCGAGATGGAAACAGCGTGTATTGTGTAGAGGACAACGGAGTGGGAATCGCCCCGGAGCACAGGGATATGATATTCGAAATATTCCACAGGCTGGAACCTCAGAGGTGCCAGGGAGATGGTCTTGGCCTTACCATCGTCAAGAGGATCCTCACTCGGCAGAATGGAAAGGTCTGGGTCGAATCCCAACCCGGCAAAGGCAGTAAGTTCTTCGTATCCCTGCCTGCCGCATAACCGTCGTTTTTTTCTTTAGCGGTGCCTGTCATGAAAAATGAAGTTGTAATTCTTGTAGCCGAGGACGACAATGGGCACTTCGCCCTGATAAACAAGAATCTGGCCCGCGCCGGCCTGCATAACCAGATCGTCAGGTTCGCCGACGGCCAGGAGACGCTTGATTTTTTATTTCCGACCAACGACGACGGGGGCCGGGAACCTCACACCCCGTATCTTCTCCTGCTGGACATCCGCATGCCCAAAGTCGACGGGATTGAGGTGCTGTCAAAAATTAAACAGGACACCGAACTGAGGAAGATGCCCGTTATCATGCTGACCACGGCCGACGATCCCCGGGAGGTTGAAAGGTGCCATCGCCTCGGCTGCAGCATCTATATCGTAAAGCCGGTCAAGTATGAAAACTTCATGGACGCGGTTCTCAAGGTCGGTCTTTTTCTTTCGGTTGTCGAGGTTCCGCATATAGATGACATGGGAGGACCGGACGAAACGTCGTGATGATGGAAAAGGTGGTTATTATCATTGCAGAGGACGACGAGGGGCACTTCGAGCTTGTCAAACGAAACCTTTGGCGAAGCTGCGTCGACTGCGAATTCATGCACTTCCGCAACGGCCAGGAGGTTCTGGATTTTTTCAACGGCAAGGGACCTCAGTCAACAACTGTCCAGGACAGCCGATACATACTGATCCTCGACATCAAGATGCCGAAAGTTGACGGCCGCGAGGTCCTGCAGACAATGAAGGCCGACCCGCAAATGAAAAAAATTCCCGTGATAATGCTTACGACGACCGACGACCCCGAGGAAGTACAGCGGTGCCATGAAATCGGGTGCAGTTTTTACATCGTCAAACCCTCCGATTACACAACGTTTATGGAGGCTGTGGCCAGTCTCGGGGCCTTTCTGTCGATCGGCGGCATCAGGGTTCCCTGCTTTGAAAGAAAACCTACAACCGTTTAACAAACAACGTAAAACCGCCGGTGCCCGGCAGGCAACGCAGAAGCTCATTGCTTTCCAGAAAGGACCCCTGAGCTTTTATGACGCGATTAAAGGCCCATTTGCCGATTTTCCTCGCCGTTGCGGGCGTTTTCCTGCCGGCGGCGGCAATTGATGGAGCCGCGGTTCCGGCAGAACCACCGCAAACCCTTCTCGAACTGCCCCACTGGAATCGCCCCGGCCAAATGCAGGTCCAGGCTTTCGAGATGGGCCGCGGTAAGAACATCTACGATCCGTGGGGCAAGGAACCGCAGGGTCGTTTCTTCTTCGACGAGTTCCTCCCGGCGGTCTTCGAACGTACGATCGAACTGGACCAGTTGAAGCCCGGCGAATCGCCTCTCGAATGGATATTCACCGGCCCCCGGTCGGGTCTTACCATCACGATAGAGCCGTTTCGCGTCTCACTCCAGACACGATACTACGACAGCGAAGCCCTGGCCCTGGTGCAAACCGGCGATGTCCGCCGCCAGCGACATCCGGAATACCGGCCGGACCCCGAAAGCGTAAACTTCAAAGGGCCTCTTGAGGCTGTCACCATATCGACTGACTGCGCCATGGGCATTCGGCTGGCGGTCAACGGCCGAACGGTCATAGAGCGGAATTGCAAGTTCGATCTCAGCCGCCACCAGCTCAGCATGCCCGACTCCGCCGGCCGTATCTGCGGCAAAATGTTATCCCCGGAGCCCGCCGACGCGGTCATAAAGGTGGACCCGGCGGCCAAGCGCCAGGAAATGATCGGGTTCGGTGGAATCGCCACTCCCACGGCATACGCCGCCCTGAGCACCGAGGGAAAGAGACAATGGTGGAAGCTGTTGTGCGAATACAACCTGCTGATACAGAGGGAGTACCCCATCGGAACCGCCCTCAACAAGCGGATGGACAACTGGGACAGGCTATCAGACGCCATGCCGCATTACTACGGTGACAATTTTCCCAACGGCGAGATCAGCGACTTCGAATACCTCGCGAAGCTGAGAAAGCTCGGCGGCAAGGTGCTGTTCGAATTCTGGCACCTGCCCCCGTGGATGGGCGGCGACGTTGACAAATACGCCGAAGCGATGGTGGCGTACTGTCGCATCTCAAAGAAGCGTACGGGCAAGCCCCCGGACATCGTGGGCATTCAGAACGAAGTCGGACAGACCGAAAAGATGTGGCACGCAATGACACTTTCTTTGCGCAGGGCCCTCGACGAGGCAGGCTTCGGCAACATCAGTATTCACATGAGCGACCACGGCCGCCTCAAGGGCGGACTGGAACGGGCCGAGCAGTTTCGAAGCTCACCGCGCGTCTGGAAGGCGATCGACTACTCCGCAGTCCACATGTACGACTACCAGGACTTTTTCACCAAGCCCGATGACTTCGACCAGAGGCTGCTGAAGTGGAAGGCGATAACCGGTGAAAAGCCGTTTCTATCGACGGAACTATGCATCAACGACAAGCGGTACCAGACCGACAGCTACCGCGCGGCCCTGTCCATGGGCCAGTTATACCACAAGAACCTCGTTCTGGCCGATGCGGCGGCGATATGCTACTGCTGGCTGATACTCAACGTCGAGCAGCCGTCCTACGGCTGGACCAGATCGCTGTTCGTTCCAGACAGGCAACGCGGCTTTGTCCCGGCGGCTTCCAGCAACCAGCTCCGCGTGTTCGGTGCGTTCAGCCGCCGGGTGCGGGAAGGCATGGTCAGGGTCGAGGCATCCTCCGCCGAAGACGGCCTCATGGTCTCGGCTTTCTCGGGCGATGGAAGAGCCGCAACGGTGATCCTGCTCAACCGCTCCGCAAGGCCCAGGCGGGTGCGGGTCGACTGGCCCGGAGCCGCCTTCAAACATATCGAGCTGGTAGATCCATATAATCCGAACACTGTCTGCCTGGCAATTTCCGGCGGCGCCGATAAGGTCCTTGTCAAACCCGGCTCAATCGTTACACTTACAAACGTCGCTTTGGGTGGAGTGCCAGACGGTGTATTGAACCGACTGCAATAGAACACGTGACGAACTTCAATAAACGGTGTTAATCAAAACAAAACGGAGACAAGCAAAATGAAAAACACCACTCCCACAATGTTGCTGTTCCTCGCCGCTGTCTTGTTCGGCAACTGCGCCGGCGGGTCTGACCCCGACTATCTCGGCAAGGCCCGTTCCTGCGTGGATACGCTTCTTGAGCACGGGCGCGACCACTACGGAACCGAGCATTCCCCCCTTATAGCCTCGGCTCTGGACAGGAAGAAATTGTCGCTTCTGGAATTCGACGGCAAGCCGCCCCGGATGAAGGGAATCCGCAACGGCGACCGCTCCCTCAAAGGCGCAAATCCCATGCACGACCAGGACCTGTACCAGTCACTCTACGCCCTTACGGTCCTTACCGGCGACAAAAGATACGCCGCCGAGGCAGACAGAACATTGAAGTGGTTCTTCGAGAACTGCCAGAGTCCGGCGACGGGCCTTATGACCTGGGGAGAGCACATATACTGGGGCTTCAGGACCGAGACCGTCGCGCACTTGCGAGACGAGAACCACGAATTCTACGGCCCCTGGGTAATTTGGGATAAGTCATTCGAGCTTGCGCCCAAGGCGTGCGTGAAGTTCGCTGAAGGACTTTGGCTGCACCAGATCCACGACCATGAAAGCGGCGATTTCTCCCGCCACGCCGCCTGGTCCAAACACGCCACCGGCCAGCACAACGGCTATCCCCGCCACGGCGGTTTCTACATAGCCACATGGGCCCGTGCCTACGAGCACGCCAAGAACCCCATGTTCCTTGAGGCCATAGAGACACTCGTGGACCACTACGATCGAAACAGCAGCGAAAAGACAGGCGCTATCCCCTGTTCGATCAGTCCGAACCTTATCCACATAATGTGGCCCGAGAGCAACCTGTCGCTGGCGGTTGACCTGTGGGACGCCGCAGAGCGGGTGCCACCCCTGCTGGGACTTAAAATGCGGCAGCGGGCCGTGAAGACGGATGAGGTATACCTCAGCCTGGCGCACGAATTCGGGCCCGAAGGACGCGGTTTCGTGGCCGGAGCCAACGTCGACACGCTCGAACGCCTCACCGAGGGCGCCTGGACCGATACAGCCATTTGGGCGACCGCCTATGGCAAAACCACAGACGCCCAGGAGGCGAATCTATGCCACCTGCGCTGGCGGCAGACCAAAGACGAGCGATACCGCAAATTGATCCTCGACGCCGCTTCAAGGTATCTTACGTCCGAACCAGACGCGACCGCCGTTCTTTATCCGGGGCCGATGGTATCCGCCATAAACCTGATGCTGATATGTCACGACCTGACCGGTGACAAGCGATATCTCGAACGAGCCGACCACTTCGGCAAAAAAGCCGTGGAAATCTTCTTCGACGACACAAGCAGCCTTCCAAAGGCCAGCAGTGTCGACGACCAATACGAGACAATAACCGGAAGCGACGACCTTGTCGCGGTGATGCTCAAGCTGTGGACGGCCAAGAACCGGCCGGGCGTGAAACTGCCCATCGAGCTCAACAAACGATGATGGAGTCGCCCCTTCTGCCAGTGGACATAGTGTTGGCGCCGGACTGGTGGCACCATAAAGAAGGCATCAGCTTCGACAAGGACTTCTTCTACAACCCGTCACTGCGGGTCGAGGCCGAAAGGAAGATGGAGCGGGCCCTGTACGAACGCTGGGGCCGGTTCGGCCTGGGCGAAGACAAAGACCGGGACCTGCCGCTGGTCGGCGCGGTGCATCTCGCGGCCGGCTTTCTGTTAAGCGAAATGCTGGGCTGCCCGGTACTTTACCGCGAAGACGCCCCGCCGCAGGTAATATGCAAAAACGCGGGCGGCCTCGAAATCGACGTCGAGGCGGCGTTCGAAAGCCCGCCGTACAAGAAGTTCACCCGGCTATGCGAGGCCCTCAAGGCCAAGTACGGCTACCTGGCCGGTGATGTGAACTGGACCGGCGTGCTGAACCTGGCGCTGGACGTCCGCGGCCCGGATTTTTTCATGGACATGCTGGACAGGCCCGCTGAGGCGGCGCGGTTTCTGTCCGCCATAGCGGCGGTGATCGAAAGGTTCACACAGTCGATAGCGTCCGCCACCGGAACCACATCGATCAGCGTCAACCGCACCGTCCGCCATATCGAGCCGCCGGTTTTCCTGCACAGCGAATGTTCGAACACGATGATCTCTTGCGAAGACTACGAACAATTCCTTTTCGGGATAGACGCGGAATGGGCCGGCCGACACCGACCGTTCGGAATACACTACTGCGGGCAGGACCCGCACCGCTACGCCGAGGTATTCGCAACACTTCCGGCGCTGGATTTCCTCGACGTAGGCTGGCCGGGCGATGTGGCGGCCCTCCGCCGCAGACTGCCGGAAACGTTCTTAAACATACGCCTAAGCCCCGTCGAGATAATTGAAGACAGCCCCAGCGACATCGAAAGGACCGTGCGTCAACTAGCGGCCGCTTCCGGCAACCCGCAAATGACCGGCGTATGCTGCGTAAACATGGATCGCAACGTCGCCGACGAGAAGATAACTGCCATATTCGAGACGGTGGAAAAACTCCGCCTGGAAAAAGTAAACCGACAGTAGATCAATGGAACAGGTGATGAACCCAAGCAATCCGTGTTAATCAGAAAAATCTGTGTTAATCTATGTTAATCTGTGTCTCGGCTTCGCGGTTGGCTTTGAAAAAGCCAACCGCGAAGCCGACCAGTGGCTAAAAAATGAACACGTAAAAAACGTATACTGCAGCCCTGATAGACAATGACAAACGATACCTTTAACTGCGAAATCGCCGACGCCCAGGCCACACCCGTAACACCGGTTGAACCGGCCGCGTTCGACATGGAACGCTACGCCGACTACGAAGCGCGTCTTTTGGAATCAAACGAGGCCTTCTGGAAGGCCGGCAGCGGTCTGGCGGTCTATCGCAGGTTCAGGCCCGCGGAGGTGTTCGCGTATGGATGCCGCGACATGAAAAGATCGCTGTCTCTGCAACTGGGGGCGCTCACCGAAAGCATGCGTTTCAGTGCCGACGTGGCTAATTTTCTCGAACCTTGGTACGGTATAGGTGTTGTGGCAAGCTCCTTCGGCTGCGGCTACGAATGGCCCGCCGGCCAGGCTCCCGTGATCAAGCCGCCGTTCAAGACAGTCCGCCAGGCCGTCGAATACCGTCCGACATCGGTGGAGGCAACACCTATCGGCAAACAAACCCTTCGAACGATTGAATACTTCGTAGAGATGACCAAAGGCCGCATACCGATGAGCCTGACCGACACGCAGTCGCCTATGGACACCGCCTCGTTAATCGTTGACAACAACAATTTCTTCATGAGCTTCGTCGAAGATCCCGAAAGCGTCGCAAAGCTGCTCGACATCATCACCGAGCTGCTTGTCGACTTCACCAGGAGGCAGATCGACATCATCGGCGATGCGCTGGCCAGCCCCGGACACGGCTTCGCCAGCAGCAGGCGGTTCTCCGGCCTTGGCGCCAGCGACGACGTTTCCATGATGCTTTCCGCGGCTCAGTACTCCAGCCTTGAGGCCCCCGTACTGGCGAAGCTGGCGGAAGCCTTCGGCGGCGCGGCTTTTCACTCCTGCGGCGACTGGTCCTCCAGGGCCGGAGCCGTTGCGGAAACCGGCGGACTTGTCATGGTAGACGGGGCCTTTTCCCGGCAGACCGACCCCAATCCGAATCCACCGGAGGCCTTCGGCGACGTTTTCGCCGGCACCGGCATCGCAGTCAACGCCAGGATCGTCGGCGACGAGCACTGTGTTCTGGACAGAACGAAGCGGCTCTTCAAACCCGATATGAAACTGATCGCAGTCACATACTGCAAAACACCGGCCGAGCAGCAGAGGACATACGAGCAACTTCACGCCCTCGCCGAGTAATCTGATCTTTTCACATAAAGTTCCGCTTCCTCACCTGATCAGTCGACTTCTGCATACTGACTACTCCATTCCTTGTCCCGAGACCTCTGAGCCTCCCTGAACCAGCCCCTTGAACCGACCGCGGGTTTGTGATAGCATTTCGCCTTTTAGGAAAAGTCGCGGCATCGATTGCCGCTGAAACGGTCTTTATTCAAAGGGTTCTGTCCAATGAAATCCATGCCAAATGCGATTGTGGCTCAGTCCGGCGGCCCTACAACCGTAATCAACTCCAGCGCCTGCGGCGCGATACAGGAGGCTGCAAAGAGCGGCAAGATCGGCCGGGTCATCGGTGCGACCAACGGCATCCTCGGCGTTCTCAACGAGGACCTGTTCGACATAACGTCCGAAAAACCCCAGACCATCGAGGCCCTTAAGCGAACGCCGGCGGCGGCGATCGGTTCGTGCCGCTACAAGCTCAAGAGCATCGAGAAGAGCAGGGCCGACTACGAGCGGATCCTCGACGTCTTCAAGGCACACGACATCCACTATTTTTTCTATGCCGGCGGCAACGACTCGATGGACACGGCGGACAAAGTGAACAAGCTCGCCGCCGACAGCGGATACGGGTTGGTCTGCATCGGCATACCCAAGACAGTCGATAACGACCTTGCCTTCACAGATCACTGCCCAGGGTACCCGAGCGTCGCCAAGTACGTCGCAACGTGCGCAATGGAAGCGGGCCGCGACACCGAAGCCCTCCACACGCACGACACCTGTACTATACTCGAGGTCATGGGCAGAAACGCCGGCTGGATAGCCGCCGCAACCGGCCTGGCGAGGCGGTGCCCCGAAGATGCCCCCCACCTCATATACATGCCGGAGGCGGCCTTCAACTTCGATAAGTTCACAGCCGACGTCAAGGAAGTCTACGAAAGTATAGGCGGGGTTTTCATAGTCGCCGGCGAAGGCCTCAAGAACGAAAAAGGCCAATACATCACCGCCGATACCGGCGCCTTTGGAAGAGACAGCTTCGGCCACATGCAGCTCGGGGGCGTGGCCGAAATGCTCAAGAACGCGGTCGAGAAAGAAGTTGGCATCAAGGCCCGTTGGAACAAGCTAGGAACCCAGCAGCGGACCGCCATGCACTTCGCCTCGCTGACCGACGTCAACGAGGCTTACCTCTGCGGGCAGACAGCCGTAAAACAGGCCCTCTCGGGCACCAACGGCAAGATGATAACGCTCGTCCGCCAGCCGGGGCCTAAATACAAGTGTACAACGGGACTGGCTGAATTGTCGGATGTCGCCAACGGCGAAAAGAAAGTCCCGGCAGAATACATCAACAAGGAGGGCAATGGGGTTACCGACGCGATGCTGGCCTATGTACGGCCCCTCGTCCAGGGCGAGGCGCCGGTGACGATCGGCCCGGACGGGTTACCGGCCTTCATGCGATTCGAGCGCAAAGCCCTGGAAAAGAAATGTCCCCGTTACCAAGTATAGGTGTCGGAAACGGCGGATCGTTGAACTGAAAGGTTGAGACTGATTAAAAGATTGGATACGGTTACACAATGACAAAGCTCGGCAAATATTCATTCGGGATCGGAGACAGGTTCGGCCGCCAGGGCGAAGCCCAGCTTCGGGCGATCGCCAAGGCCGCTGAAGACGGCATCGAGATAACACCCGTATGGAACAAGTCGCACCGCGAGCACACCGCGGTCAAAACACACCCGGCCGATGTCAGGTCCGAAGCGGACACGGCGGTTAAATCGCGGGGCTGGAAAGGGCCCTACCTGGTCGACGCCGATCACATCAACATGGACAATGCCGAGCAGTTCATCGACTCGAGTGATTTTTTCACACTCGACGTGGCCGATTTCATCGGCAGGCCCGCCGGCGGCGAGATCGAGGCCTTCGTGAAAAAACACGCGGACCTCGCGGGCGCTCTGGAAATAGACGGCATCGGCAAGCCGCTGGAGGTCGGGGCCGAACGGATCGCGTCAATCGCCGGTAAATATCTTCTCGCCGTCAGGCAGGCCGGCAGGATTTATCGCCTCATCCGCACAAAAAAAGGTCCTGGACCCTTTTTTGTGGAAGTGTCGATGGATGAGACCGACCAGCCGCAGACGCCCGTCGAGATGCTCTTCATATTGGCGGCGATCGCCGATGAGCAAATACCCGCTGATACCGTCGCCCCGAAGTTTTCCGGCCGGTTCAACAAGGGTGTTGATTACGTCGGCGACGTCAGCCGGTTCGCTGCGGAATTCGAGCAGGATCTGGCGGTTATTGCCTTCTCGGTCAAAAAATTCGGCCTGCCGGCCGGCCTCAAACTCAGCGTGCACTCCGGAAGCGACAAGTTCGCGATCTACCCCGCGATCAACGCAGCCATGAAGAAATTCGGCGCCGGCGCGCACATAAAGACAGCCGGAACGACCTGGCTGGAGGAAGTAACCGGCCTGGCAATGGCCGGCGGCGACGGCCTGGAGACGGCAAAGAGCATCTACACCGAAGCGATCGGCCGCTTTGACGAATTGACCGCCCCCTATGCGACTGTCATCGACATCGACAGGAGCAAGCTTCCCTCGGCGGTTGAGATAGAGCGGTACGACGGCGAACGCTTCGCCGCCGCCGTCCGTCACGATCGTTCGTGTGAAAGCTACAATCCGCACCTCCGGCAGCTTCTGCACGTCGCGTACAAAGTGGCGGCCGAGATGGGCCAAACATACACCAGCGCGTTGGAAAGACACGCCGGGATAATCGGCGTTAACGTCACACAGAACCTGTATGAAAGGCATATAAAACCGATATTCGGGTGACGGTATAACGAGGTACGATGATAATGACAGCTACAAACGGCATCAAGGGCAGGGTAATCGCCCTGACCGGCGGCGGAGGCGTTCTCTGCGGCACCATGGCAAGGGCCCTGGGAAGATTGGGGGCGAAAGTGGCCGTCCTCGATCTTCTCGAACAAGCCGCAAGAAAGGTCGCCGGTGATATACAGGCCTCCGGTGGTGCTGCTCTTGCGGTAAAGTGCGACGTACTCGACAAGAAAAGCATCGAAGCCGCCCTCGAGTGCATTAACGACGGACTCGGACCCGTCGACGTGCTGGTGAACGGCGCCGGCGGCAACAAGAAGGAAGCCACCACGGGAACCGACCTGTCCTTTTTCGACCTGCCGGTAGAGGCCGCGAAGTTCGTCTTCGACTTGAACTTCATCGGAACGCTTCTGGCCTGTCAGGTCTTCGGCAGGCGGATGGCCGACCGCGACGCCGGGGTTATATTGAACGTTTCGAGCATGGCCGCGATAAGGCCGCTTACGAAGGTCGTGGGCTATTCCGCCGCCAAGGCCGCGGTCAACAACTTCACTCAATGGTTGGCCGTCCACCTCTGTCGCAACTATTCCAGGGGCATTCGCGTCAACGCGATTGCGCCGGGCTTTTTCCTTACCGAACAGAACCGCTTCCTTCTAACCGACCGGAAAACCGGCAATCTGACAGAACGCGGAAAGACGATAATAGAACACACACCGATGGGCCGGTTCGGTGAACCCGACGAACTGATAGGGACGGTGGTATGGCTTATCGGCGACGCGTCGAAGTTCGTTACCGGCACGGTAGTACCGATCGACGGCGGCTTTTCGGCGTTCAGCGGGGTATAGCGGGGGTCAGCCACAGATTTCACGGATTTGCACTGATTGACACGGATTCAGCTTGGCCAATTCCTGTGCTCATGCCGTGCCGGCAAGAGCACAGGAATTGGCCAAACAGTCAAGCAATCCGCGGCGGATTGCAGAATAATGCGGCTTTACCGGGCAAATAAATCCGTGTTAAGTAAAATAATCTGTGTTAATCTGCGAAAATATGTGTATGAGCTTCGCGGTTGGCTTTATCAAAAGCCAACCGCGGTGGAGATAGTCTGCTGCGTGGCGGGCTTGCTCGGCGAGCGGCAGCCTGTTTCCACCGCAAGGCCCGCGTAAGCGGGCCGAGAAGCTGATCTGTGAATATGTTTTCTTTGTCGTGGCCACGATGCAAAGGTGATACTGGAGATTCAATATGGCCGATCATGACCCGGCGAAACCATTGAAGGAATTCAGGCCGACAAAGGAGTTTTTCATCGGTATCGACTCAGATGGCTGCGCTTTCGACACGATGGGGATAAAACAGAGGGAGTGCTTCTGCCCCTGGCTGATAGGCTTCTTCGCCCTTCAGCCTGTCGCCAAGGCGGTACGCGAGTGCAAGGAGTTCGCCGACCTTTTCAGCAAGACCCGTGGTGCCAACAGGCACAAGACCACAAAGCGCATCATATCGGAGCTTCTGCCGGCACACCCCCTGGTAAAAGCCAGGTCATTCGAAGTGCCGCAGTACCCGCATTACTTCGCCTGGGTGGACGATCCGGCCAGCACTCTCAGCAACGACGGCCTCAAGAAAGCCATCGCCGCCGCGGACGGCGAAGCCAGGAAGGAACTCGAGCTTGCCCTTGCCTGGAGCGAGAGGGTCAACTGGTCCATAGGAGAGATCGTCAAGGACATGCCCCCCTTTCCCTACGTGCGTGAAAGCCTCGAGAAAATCCAGCCCGCGGCCGACTGCATCGTGGTCTCGGCCACGCCGAACGAGGCCCTTCGGCGGGAGTGGGAGGAACACGATATCGCCGGGTACGTACAGGTAATAGCGGGCCAGGAGATGGGAACAAAGACCGAGCACCTGGCTATGGCCGCCGGCGGCAACAGGTACAAGCCAGGCCATGTCTTGATGATAGGCGACGCTCCCGGCGACATGAAAGCGGCCAAGGCGAACAACGCCCTTTTCTACCCGATAAACCCGGGCGGCGAGCAGAAATCGTGGAAAAGGTTTGCCGAAGAGGCTATCGACAGGTTTATCAACGACGAATATGCTGGCCGCTACGAGGCAGAACTGATAGCCGAGTTCGACGCCCTGCTGCCGGAGAAGCCGCCGTGGGAAAGATAGATGGTTATCGAAAGGCAAAACAACGGCGCTAGTCTGGAACTGGCCCGCGCCGACGAGGCGGTGGACGAGTTTTTCGCCGCCAATGATTATTCCGGCAGGCGAATACTGGTCATCGTGCCCGACCACACGCGTTCGGGACCTGTGGGCGAGGTCTTCGGCATGCTGTTCGACCGCCTGGATGACAAGGTCGCGGCCCTGGACGTTCTGGTGGCCCTTGGCACCCACCCGCCCATGGCCGAGGAGGCAATCTGCGCAAGGCTGTGCATCCCCGTCGAACAGCGCCGCACCAGGTACTCCAAAGTGCGGCTTTTCAACCATGAATGGGACAAGCCGGAAACCTACAGAACCATAGGTCGAATAACCGCAAATGAGATCGATGAAATAAGCGGAGGCCTTTTCCGGCAGCAAGTCGAGGTAAGGGTAAACAAGCTTCTTTTCGACTACGACGATTTCTTCATACTCGGACCGGTCTTCCCACACGAGGTCGTAGGGTTTTCCGGCGGCCACAAGTACATCTTTCCCGGAATAGCCGGTTCCGAGATAATCAACTTCTTTCACTGGCTCGGTGCGGTGATCACCAACCCCAAGGTGAACGGCACGAAATGGACCCCCATGCGCAGAATCGTCGAAAAGGCCGCGTCTTTTATCGAGGTTCCCCGCAAGCTGTTCGCGATCGTGGCGGCCGAAGGCAGCCTCAAGGGCATTTTCATAGGCGATGTGGTCGAGGCATGGGAAACCGCCGCCGATCTTTCCGACAAGGTCCACATCGCTTACAAGGACCATCCTTACAACACGATCCTCGGCATAGCACCGAAGATGTACGACGATCTGTGGCTCGGCGGCAAGGTGATGTACAAGCTCGAGCCGATCGCCGCCGATGGAGGAACCATTATCATCTATGCACCCCACATCACAGAGATATCCTACACCCACGGCATGGTCATTGACGAGATCGGCTACCATACCCGCGACTATTTCCGCAAACAATGGGACAAATTCAAGCACTACCCCTGGGGCGTGATCGCACATTCAACGCATGTCAGGGGAATAGGAACCTACACCGACGGGGTGGAAAAGGCCCGCGTCAACGTTGTCCTGGCCACCGGCATACCTCCCGAACGCTGCCGGAGGGTCAACCTCGGTTACATGGATCCCGATTCGATCGACATAGCCTCCTATGAAAACCGCGAAGACCAAGGCGTCCTGGTAGTTCATCACGCCGGTGAGATACTGCACCGCCTTTCGGACGGGACCGTTCCGTCCATACCGCCGGACTGAGAAGCACACGTTGGGGGGCAGGCTACCAGCCTGCCCCCCAACTGAACAACCGCACGATGTCCCCAGTCGGGGGACAGGCCCTACTGCCTACTGTCTACTGACCAGCGTATTGCATGCCAGGCACGAATAGGGTAGTATGCCACACGAGCCGCGGTAGTACTGCGGCGGAACTTATCGGGAATAATAATCAGTCGGGAGGAACAATAATGAAAAAGTTAATGCTACTGCTGGCCGTGGCTTTTCTGCTAATCGGTTCAGCGGCGGCCCTCGCCGCGCCCAAAGGCAGGGGCCGAGGCAGAGCCGGAAGGTCCGAGGCCGCCGGGGCCAAAAAGGCCGAAGCAGAGGAGGCCGAGGAAGTTGGTGAGGCCGAAGAGGAAGAATCCGAAGAGGCCGCAGAACAGGCAAGACGCGGCCGGGGCAGGGGTCGAGGCCGACGGGCCGAAGCACGAGCCGGGCGACGAAGGGCCGAAGCAGAGGAGGCCGAGGAGGTTGGTGAGGCCGAAGAGGAAGAATCCGAAGAGGCCGCAGAACAGGCAAGACGCGGCCGGGGCAGGGGTCGAGGTCGACGGGCCGAAGCACGAGCCGGGCGACGAAGGGCCGAAGCAGAGGAGGCCGAGGAGGGTGGTGAGGCCGAAGAGGAAGAATCCGAAGAGGCCGCAGAACAGACAAGACGCGGCCGGGGCAGGGGTCGAGGCCGACGGGCCGAAGCACGAGCCGGGCGACGAAGGGCCGAAGCAGAGGAACAGGGCCGGGGCAAAGGCAGGCGCCACGCCCAGCAGATGGCCGCGGTCGACAAGCAGATGGAGCAGGAACAGTCCAAGCACGAAAGGCGGGTCGCGCGGCTGGAGCGGATACTCTCCGTGGCCGAGGAAAACGACAACACCAAGGCGATAGAAAGGGTTGAAATGCTCATGGAAAAAGAGCAGGCCCGCTTCGACCGCAAAATGGAAAGACTCCAAGACCAGAGGACCCGAATCGAGCAACGTGCCGCCGGCAAAGACCGGGATGAGCAAGAAGAGCCCCAGGGCGAAGAACAAGAAGAACAAGAAGAAGCAGGCCAGACCGGCGACGATACCGGCCAGCAGTAGAAAGGTACTGCAAAAAGGATCGCCGGCACCGGGCTTCTCCGTGCCCGGTTGCGGCGATCGTCGCGGTATAATGATGTTCGGAAAGTTCTTAGGAGGCTGAACCATGCTCGCGAAAATAGCCGCAACAGTAATACTCGCCGGCGCTCTTACCGTCCCCTTGTCCGGGTGCAAGAAGCAGGAGCCGTCGGATAAGACTGGGGCCGATTACAAAGCAGAGGCCAGGCGGCAGATCGACGGTGACAACTTCCTGAGCGAACTTGACTCGCTGGAAGAATCCATCGGCCGGGATATCGAGGAATCGCAAACAACACCATAGTTCCGCAGCCCCGCATCCCTGACTTGCCCGACCCCAAACCCAGGCTTTTTGCCCGCGCAAGCAAGAGGCTCCGCGTTTCGCTTACCCCCTCGCAGCCGCCGGAAGAATTCCAAAACGGGGCAAACCCAAAAGGTTTTTCCTTGCACCCGGCGATGCGAATCGGTAAATTGGACATAGCTGACGCAGGCGAATCAACCTGAGGGCCGGCGGGCCGTATTCAAAGGGGTGTTGAGTTGCGCACAAAACCGGCGTTTTTCATCTTTTTAACTGTATCCTGCCTGTCCGCTGCGACCGCATTCGGCCGTTTCGGCGCCTACTACTGCAAACTCGATTCCGGACAAAGTTGGGAGGCGGATTTCAGGGCCGGCCCATATGCCGACGTGATGGTTCGCCTGGAGCAGGACGACCAAAAGCTGATCTTCTGGCGGGCCTCCAGCTATCTGCCCCTGTGGCAGACCGGCCAGGGGCAGTGGTACCTGGAGGAAGTGGTGCCCCGAAGCGGCGACGGCCCCGCCGAAAGACCCGATAAACTCTGCAGGTTTTCACGCGTTAGGATAATCGAATCTAACCCGGCACGCGCAATCGTACACTGGCGGTACATCAGCAACTTTGCGAACACCGGCTGGGACGGTTTCGTCGACGAGTACTTCACAGTCTATCCCGACGGAACGTGTATTCGCACAATAAGGCGCGGCGCCCCCAAGCTCGACGACTGGCTCGGAGGCGATAACTTGACGATCCGAAAAATGCGCCTGGCGGCCGGCGGCGCCGGAAACCTGCCGCCGCAGTGTGAAGCGGTTCCCGACCTGCTCCTTACAGGCGAATCCGCATCGGCTTATGAAAACCTCGGCTTCAACGAGGCGCACCGCTGCTGGCAGCTCAAATGCAAACAAAGCCAGGCACCGGCCACACTGAGCTTCACTCTCGACGCGGCGGCCGGCGGCTCCGTATGCAACCCGGCGATCGAGATTGAAAACTGGGGCTCCGCCGGCGTATCGGTAAAAGTCGACGCAGCGCGCTCTGCCGGATACAAGACCGGTTATGTCCAGCATGTCGAATATAAAGGACTGGTTCTTTTCCTGGACATCGAAACAACCGAACCGGTCGAAGTTACGGTGTTTCCCAGGGGGGCGGCAGCCGCGGTTAACAGGAAGCCTCGAGTTAACGCCGGTGAAGACCGGGCGCTTCTGGTCGGCACTGTGTCAACCGGGCCGCATGCCGCCGGCCTGGCCGGCTCCGTTGATGATGACGGCCTGCCCAACAATAATACCGCCGTTTCGTGGAGCCTGGTCGAAGGACCGGGGACCGCGGATTTCGCCGACTCGAACTCGCCCGCCACGTCCGTGTCACTTTCCGCCGAGGGCGAGTACCGCCTTCGCCTGACCGCGAACGACGGAAGCGGGGTTGTTTCGGACGACGTTATCGTTTCCGTGAACAGAGAAACCGCCCCTGCCGTTGCGCCCGCTGCGTGGTGGAAGTTCAACGAGGGCTCAGGCGAAACGACGGCCGAATCCCTCACACAAACAGCCGACCCCGTCGCCGGGAACAAGGCCCTCTGGACCGCCGGCGTCTCGGGAGGCGCCATGATTTTCGACGGCTATATGTCAATGGTAACCCACCCCGCCTCTATGGCACCGGCGATAGGACAGGCCTTCACACTCGAGGCCTGGATCGCCGTCAAGGCGTATCCCTGGAACTGGTGCCCGATCGTCCACCGGTCCGGGTGGGAAAGCAGCGGGTACTACCTCGGAATCGATGCGAGGGGACATTTGGGCCTCATGGCATCGGTGGCGGGATCCTGGCGTACGCTTACTTCAAGCGCTGTTGTCGAGCGCAACAGGTGGGTTCATGTGGCCGGAACGTTCGACGGAAACACGGGCTCAATGAAAATATACATCGACGGCTCCGCTGCCGGTTCCCGTTCGGTTCCCCAGGGCAATGTCTCCGTTTCCGGAGAAGACATCAAAATCGGCAAGGGGGTCGCCCTGCCGCCCACGGATTATATCCGCATCAGCACGCCGGCCTCGTACGCCTTCGACGGGATCATCGACGAGGTCAAAATATACACGCAGTCGCTGAGCGAGTACCAGATCGGCGCGGCCTACACCGCGGCAAGGCCCGGAACCCTGGTCCGCGATAACCCCGCCATCGGACAGAGGGTGCTGCCACGCGGCGGCGGCCCTGACAGGTTCGGCGCGTACTATGACAACCTGCGATTCCACGAGGGATGGGACAATTTATGGCGGGTCAGCGAACATTGCGACGTTGTTGTGCGGTTCGACGAACCGTACAGGCTGGTTTTCTGGAGGGGCACCAGTTATGTCCCCCACTGGTCGACCGAGAACAATAAGTGGTACAACAACGAGTTCCTCGAGACCAACGGAGGCGGCCTCGACGGGTGCGGCGAGCCGATGTCCGACAAGATGTGCAGGCACTCCCACGTGCGCATCATCGAGAACACGCCCGCCCGCGTGGTGGTTCACTGGCGCTACGGCCTGGTCGACGCCCACGACAACTTCGGCCACGTCGACTCACAGGGCTGGGGCGACTGGGGCGACGAATATCATTACATCTACCCGGACGGCGCGGTGGTGCGCCAGCAACATCTCTTTAGCTCAGCACTCGACCGCTGGCACGAGTACCACGAGGCGATAATTGTCCATGGACCTGAGCAGCACCCGGAGGACAACATTGAGCTCGATGCGTTGCACATGGCCCGCATGGACGGAGCCAAGCATGTCTACTCGTGGCACGAGGGACCGCCGATGGACCCGCTGCCTTGGCCTGAGGGGGCCACCATACAGTTGACCAACCTGAAATCGACGTACGACCCGTTCTCCATCGTATCGCCAACGATCTACGAAGTGGACTGCGCAACCTCCGAGCTGACCAGCGCCTCGCTCTTTCCGTGGTGGAACCACTGGCCCGTCGCCCAGATACCTTCCGACGGCCGGTATGCATACCAGCCGGATCACACCTCCCACAGCGCCCTGACCAACCTGAAATGGGCAGCCTACAGCAGAAGCGGCGATCTCGAGATAAAGCTTCTGCTGCACGGCGTTACGAATAAGCCTGCCGAACAACTGGCGGCGCTTAACCGGTCCTGGGAGTACCCGCCTCAGCTTACGATCAACAGCGAAGGTTTTTCCGGCGGAGCTTATGACAAGACGCAGCGGGCCTACAGGATAGTCAGAGCCCTGCCCGACGCGACCGAATTGAGATGCCGCCTCAACGGCTCGCCCTCCTCGCCGATCGTAAACTGCTGCCTCGTTGTCGGCGACTGGCGTGTCGGCGATGCCGCGCTTGAAATAAACGGCCGGCCTGTCCAACCGGGCGCCGATTTTCGCATCGGCTCGGTCGCCAACGCCGACGGCACCGCCGACCTGATTGTATGGGTTCAAACCGAATCGACCTCGGCGGTCGACATAGCCATCTCGGATTCGTCCTTCGCCGCCACCGACTTCAACAAGGACGGCGTATCCAACTTCCTCGATTTCGCAACCCTGGTCCGGAACTGATCCCTATAACCGGCCTCCGCGGGCCTTCGACCCGCAGAGCAGGTGAACCGGTGAGGAAACGAAATAACGGCAGGGGCTCCTGCTGACTACTGACTACTGACCGCTAACCACGGTCTACTTCCTACCGCCTCTTCCATCAATCATCACAGTCTTGCAATCGCCGCGCCGGCCGGTTATGATGCGGTGTTTCACAAGACAATCTTGATAATTCAGGAGGCGTAAGCATTATGTCCAAGGCGGATATCGGCCTGGTGGGCCTGGCGGTGATGGGCGAGAATCTAATTCTGAACATGGAAAGCAAGGGCTTTACCGTGGCATGCTTCAACCGGACGGTCTCAAAGGTGGACAACTTCATCAACGGCCGTGCCAAAGGCAGGAACATCATCGGTTGTCACTCGATCGAGGAACTGGCCGCTAACCTCAAAAAGCCTCGCAAGGTCATGCTGATGGTCAAGGCCGGATCACCGGTCGACTCGTTCATCGACATGATCTTGCCGCACCTCGAGAACGGCGACATCATCATCGACGGCGGCAACTCGCACTTTCCGGACACCATCCGCCGGACCGGTTACGTTGAGGACAAAGGCAAGCTCTACATCGGAACCGGGGTATCCGGCGGCGAGGAGGGAGCCCTTCGCGGCCCCTCAATAATGCCGGGGGGATCACCGTCCGCCTGGCCGCACGTCAAAACGATATTCCAGAAAATAGCCGCCCACACCGACGATGGCAGCCCATGCTGTGACTGGGTCGGTGAAAACGGCGCCGGCCACTTCGTCAAGATGGTCCACAACGGCATCGAGTACGGCGACATGCAGATGATCTGCGAAACGTACCAGATAATGAAGGCGGGCCTTGCCATGAGCAACAGCGAAATGCACGGTGCGTTCGCCGCATGGAACCGGGGCGAGCTCAACTCCTACCTGATCGAGATAACCCGCGACATCCTTGCGCATCGCGACGCCGACGGCAACGAGGTGATCGACCTGATACTCGATACGGCCGGCCAGAAGGGAACCGGCAAGTGGACGGGCATAGAGGCCCTTAACCTCGGCCAGCCGCTCACCCTCATAGCCGAGGCGGTGTTCGCCCGGTGCCTATCGGCTCTCAAGGAAGAACGAGTTGCGGCAAGCAGGGTCCTGGCAGGCCCCGGGGGGAAATTCACCGGCGACAGGAAGGCCTTCCTGGACGATTTGCGAAAGGCCCTGTACGCGGCCAAGATCGTAAGCTACGCCCAGGGCTACCAGCTGATGAGGGCGGCGGCCGCCGAGCACGACTGGAACCTCAACTACGGCGGCATCGCCCTTATGTGGCGGGGCGGCTGCATTATACGATCGGTTTTCCTCGGAAAGATAAAGGAGGCCTTCGACAAGAACCCCAAGCTCGACAACCTGCTGCTGGATCCGTTTTTCAAGGACGCCATAGAAAATGCGCAGGAATCCTGGAGGCGGGTTGTAACCACGGCGATAGAACTTGGCATACCGATGCCGGCGATGACATCCGCCCTGGCCTACTACGACGGCTACCGGGCGGAACGTCTTCCGGCAAACCTCCTGCAGGCCCAGCGGGACTACTTCGGCGCCCACACCTACGAGCGCGTGGACAAACCCCGCGGCGAATTCTTCCACACCAACTGGACCGGCCGCGGCGGAGCGACGAGTGCCTCGACTTATAATGTTTAAGAAAGGGTCCAGGTGCCATGTTCTTGCGTTAAAAAGGGTGCAAGGGTCCTTTTAGGAGATTCATATGGACGAGACGGTCAGCATCATGCCGTGCCTGGACATGCGGGACGGGCGTGTGGTCAAAGGCGTTCACTTCGTCGACATACGGGACGCCGGCGACCCCGTGGAATGCGCGAAGGCATACTGCGCAGCCGGTGCCGACGAGCTTGCGCTTCTGGACATAACCGCCACCGTCGAGAACCGGCCGACCATGCTTGAGGTCGTAAGAAACGTGGCGGCGGCCGCAACCGTGCCTTTTACCGTAGGCGGGGGTATCAAGGACACCGCCTCGGCCGCCGAGGTCATCGCCGCAGGCGCCGACAAGGTCTCTGTAAGCAGCGCCGCCTTCCGAAAACCCGAGGTGATTCCGGAGATGGTCAAGCAGTTCGGCGCCGACAAGGTCACCGTGGCGATCGACGTTGACAGAAACGCCTCCCTGCCAAGCGGTTACGAGATATACATCGACGGCGGACGGACGCCCACCGGTTTCGACGCACTCGAGTGGGCCAAAAGAGTGGACGGCTTCGGAGTGGCCGTGATCCTTCCTACCAGCAAGGCGACCGACGGGGCCAGGACCGGCTACGACCTGGACATCATCCGGGCCATGGCCGAAAGCTGCTCGGCGCGGATCGTCGCCTCAGGCGGGGCGGGGACATTGGAACACTTTTACGAGGCCGTAAGAGCCGGGGCGAAGGTATTGCTGGCGGCATCGGTGTTCCACTTCCACACCATAGACATACCCCGGTTGAAGGACTACCTCCGCGAAAAGGGAGTTAAGGTAAGATAAGGAAACCTTGATGACGAGAAAAGAAACCGCCTGTATCCCGCTTGCGGCCGGTTTATTCGGCCTTTTCTGTTGCGCGGCCGCCGCCGCGGACCAGGCACCACCCATGCGTCTTCTGCTCAACGGAAAAGAATATTCTCACGAGCGCGGAGAGCTGCCCTTCTACCCGGGCAGGCCGAACCTTTTGGAGATAAGGCCTACCTGGATTCTCATCGGCGGCGACAAAATAGAGATCGTCGTGACCAAAACGCTTCCAGACAGACGAATCGAAAAGTTGACGGCCGGCGTCAAGCGACATGCCAAACATTTCTTCCTCCTGGGCCCGATGACCGCTCCGCCGGTCTTCGAGTTCGAGGCGGGCGTCGTATACAGGCGGGGGTATCGGCTGGACATAGATTTGCTCGAGGCGGGCAGCCGGGAAAGAATCTGCGGCTTATCGTTCCACCAGGCTGCCGCCGAACAGGCCCTCACGCCCGAAAGGCTCGAGGACTACAGCGGGGTTAGGTACAGGAGATATAGACCGAATAGGACCATCGCTGCATCAGGCACCGAACGGTTGGTACGAGGCAAAACAGCCCGTGATCGCTACGATCCGATGTACGGCACGGAGCAGGCACTTGCACTAAAGCTGGACGAAGCCGTCCTCGCCGAGGTCAACGATGTGGCCGCGCTTTTCAGGTTGACACCAGGCGTCTGCGCCAAGCTTTATCACGAGGGCCTCGACTGCGAATTGGTCGCAACCGATTCCAGCGGCCGGCAACTGGTCAATGAAAAGGTCACGCTTAAAGATCCAGGCCGCTGGATGAAGAAACGCATCGACGCAGCCGGCTGGCCGGCGGGTGATTATCAAATAGCCCTGCGGCCGGTGGTGGCGGAAAAGACCTGGGCCGAAGGGCCGGAGGTCGTATACAGGAAGCGTCCTTGCCGCTCCGGTTCGGTAAGGGTAAGCCACCTAGCGCCATGGACGATCGAAAAGGACGAAAATCGCGAGAAAATAACTATAACCGACTTTCACGATGCCTGCTCGAGGTGGGCCGAAAACATGCCGGACGGCTGGACATTCAAGGAGACACCCTCCGGTACGGCACTTTTGTCGCCGGCGTCGGCACAGCCTGACCCCCTGACGCTCGACCCCGGCGCCTCGGGCTGGTACGCCGTTTTTGCAAAGCCTCACGCCGGCGGATGCGCTATACGTGTCGGCAATGACGGTCTGGTGCGAAGCGTGGCCGGAAAAAGGCCGTTCGAAGACAAATCCGCTGACCTCCAGTCAAAGCTTCCGGTTTTTGTCTGTGCCTCCGAACTGGGTGGTTCGCCCATAACGATATTCCCATATGATTTTATGAACGAGCCGGCCTCTGGGCTGGCCTTTCTCGAACTGGTGCCCGTGACCCGCCGCAGCGCGGAGTCCTTCTACCGGCAAACGTCGAACCCGCCCACGCCGCTTTACGGCGTAAACGACTGGTGCGACTACTTCCACGGGCCCTGCCGGCTGGCCCCCGACCAGTTCGACGCTATAGTCGGCGGGCAGGTCGAGATCGGGCTTGGCACGATCGACTGGTCGATAGGCCGTTCATGGGTGGAATACCACAGCGAACTTCCCGGCGTCACCCTGTTTCCCGCCGTTCCGCTCGACGAGGCCGCCAAGACATTTGACACAGCCGGAGAGTATGTCGGCCGCGAAATAATGATAAACCGGTACCGGCCCCTCATGACAGTCCTTGGGAACCGCCCAAAACTCGGAGCCGCAATCTGGCCGTGGCTGGCGATGAACAGGCACTACGGCACCGCCTACGGCGGCATATTCGCCTCAAGTTTTTTCCTGGAGAACCCCCAGTGGCACCGAAGGGGCAAGTTCGAACCTGCTGGGGCCGGCGCGATAGCGATGTCATACTACTTTGAAGGCGTAAGGCGGGAACGTCTCGACATATTTGCCGAGGTTGCGGCCAAGGGGCCGGACGGCCTCCTGCTCGGCTGTTGCAGGCAGGTACCCATGTTGCTCTACCACCCTCAGATGGTCGCTGAATACGTCGACAAAACCGGAATTGATCCCCGAAAGCTTTTCAAGCCCGAGGATCTCGACGAATATAAAAAGTGGATAAAGTGGCGGGCGGATTTTTTCACACAGTTCCTGCGCGACCTGAAAAAAAAGCTTGAACCGATCCGCGGGCAAACCGACAAACCAATACCCGTGTCGGTGCGGATACCGTCGGGCGGGCTCTTCTGGAACATGGCCGAGGGCCTGGATGTCGAGCAATGGCTGCGCGAGGACCTGGTCGACGGGCTGCAGGTCGACCCGCTGGAGTACGGGGCAGGCTGGCAGAACCACGACGTTCGGCCGTACATCGAGCTGGGCAGAAAGTACAACGTAAAAATTGCAGGGGGGATCGGTTCGACCTGGATGTTGAATTTGAATGCCAAAAGCTATGTTCCCGCGATGCGCCGGGCCCTTGGGCTTCTCGACGCCGGCGTCGACAGCATCGAGCTCTACGAGGCAAACGCCTTCGCGAAGTGCAGCCACTGGCGATGGATAACCCCCCTTTTCGGCAACGCCGCGGCCTTGCGTGAATTTCTTGCCGAAAGCAACATCGAAGCGTGCTACCCGGTTTCCGCGGCAACCGCAGCCTTCGGCCACGACAACCACTCGGGATGGTATCCCCACCGCCCGGGTCTGCCGGGGCTGTAGAACCGCAGCCTCACTTAAATCGCTTCTCGGCTACGCCTTTTACCCGCTTATGCTTCTGCCGGGTGTCGACCCCGCGGATGCGCCGCTGGCGAAAAAACTTATCGGCCAGAGGCTGATCGTCACCGAGGTCATAGTTTAGGAAGTTCACCCGCCAGCAGTCTTCCCGCCGGACGCAGCGTCTCAAACTGCATGCACACAATCCTTATGACCGCCATGATCGGTACGGCCAGAAGCGTACCGATCACCCCCCACAAAAGCCACCAAAATGAAAGGGCCAGAAGAACCGTCACCGGGTGAAGGTCCAACCCACCGCCCATAAGTTTTGGTTCGACGAAATTGCCGATCACCGTCTGGAAGACACCGGGAACGGCTACCACGGCAACTACCATCCACGGGTTCTGAAACTGGGCCACCGCAATGGGCACTGGAAGAAGAGTCGCAATTATCGAGCCTATGGAGGGGATGAAATTCAAGAAAAAAGCCAGCATTCCGAACAGGCCGGCGAGCTCGAGGCCGAAGGCCGAAAGAACAGCCCACACCAACACACCGGTCACCAGCGAGACTCCGGTCTTTATGGTCACGTAACGCCGGATCTGACGGTCGATGTTCGAGTAAATATTGGAATGAGGCGTCTGCGACTGCCTGCCCATGAGCAGAAAAACAACGAATATCGCCACGAAGAACAGGTTGGACAGGAAGCCGATCACTGTGCTGAAAGTTTCGCTGGCCACTTGGGGAATCCGCTTCTGCATCGCGCCGACCAATCGCTCCTGGGTAATATCGAGGCCCCAGTCCTGGGCTCTGGCGATAGCATTGTCGAACATGGCCACAAAGCTGTCGCTGTAGCGGCCGGCCGTAGCGATTACCATCTGTACCGCCCTGCTTACAAAAAGAAAAAGCACCGCCAATATGACCAGCACCAGGACCAGGGTAGTGGTAACCGCTATGGCCTTCGGGACCTTAAGGCGTATGACCTGGAAGTCCAGAAAAGGCGCTACCAGCAGCGCCACAAAGGCCGCGATCACGAAGGGTATAAGCACCGACCGCGCGTACCAGAAAGCAAAGCCCAACGCCACAATGGCGATCACCAGCAGCGAAACCGCTATCAGCCTCATCAACTCGTCATTCCGGTTCTCGCCCATAATGCCGCCTTTGCCTGCATGCTGTAACAATCTGGCCACCAAAGTGTAAGCGTCACCGCCACCGGGGTCAAGATGTTGAGGTAGGAGGCAGGAGGGGGGCACCTTTAATCCGAGCCAAACAAAAATCTTTGTTGATTCCTCGCCGGGCTCGGTACGGCGTTCGTGTGTCAGCTTCGCGGTCGGCCTTGTTCCTTTAAAATGGGCCCAGTCCTAAAATGGGGACAGTCACCTATTTTCTTCAAAAAATAGGTGACTGTCCCCATTTTAGGACTGTCCCTATTTTAACTGTCACCGGTTTATTCCGCCTACTGTCCCCCAATCTGTGCGTAGTCGGCGAAATTGACCACGCCGTCGGCGTTCAGGTCCGCCTCGTTGTAGCCGGCCCCGCCGGAATAGCCCTTCCACAGCCAGTGATAGGCAAGCGTCGCCATATCTATAGGCTGTTTTGTCTGGGCCGCGGGAGTCGAAGCGCTTCCCGACAGCTCGCCGTTGCTGAAATTATAGCCGGCTGCACCGCTTCCGTTGCGGTTCCAATGGTGGCAGGGACCGTGAGCTATGCGCCCGCTGAACAGCCGGCTGCTGTCACGCGGAGGAGCCGTGTAGGTCTTCCAGTTCGACTCTATGCGCTTCAGGCCGTTCGACCAGTAGTGTATCCACTTGGCGGTCGTGCTCGATGCCGTGCCCCAATGCCAGCTCCAAAGCTTTACACCCGCCGGCGTATAATAGCTCTCGATGCCCACCTTGCGGCCGTTCTCGTAAGTACACTCGTACTGCTTCTTGCCGTTTTCATAGTAGAATGTCTCGCTGCCGTGCAGGAGGAAGCGGCCGTTGGCGCAGGTCCGGGCGCTGTAAGTGCCGCGCAGCGCGCCGCCGTCGTAGTACTCGGTGTATGTGTTGACCGCCCCGCCGCTCGTCTCAGGACGTATGTCGCCCTGGCCACCGGTGAACCACGCCTCGTTGAACTCGTAATGCAGGCACGGGTGCGTCATGGTCGCCAAAACGTGAAGTACGCCGTTGGGGGCCTGGCGTATCGTGGAGTAGCCCAATGTCCAGTCGTCCCGGTCATCCTCGTGAGGAAGCCCCACGGGAAGGTTCCGTATCTGCCAGCTCGAGCCCTCGTTGGAGGACATCGCCACTATCACACCGCGGTCGTAGCTTCCAGAGGGCTTTTCGCCGTCCCGGTGCTGGGCGTCCGAGCAGAAGGCAAGCTTGCCGTTGAGCATCCGCGTAACGCACGGCCTCTGGTTGCTGCCAAGAGGAGCGAAGGGCGTGGCGCGGGCATTGCCCCAGTTGCGGCCCCAGTTGTCGCTGGTAACCTGGGGCATGTAGCCGTCTATGTCGCTTTTCTTGCCGCCCAGCGAAAGAAGCCGGGTCTCGTTGTTGATCGGTACGATCGTAGAGTGACGACCGTTGGTCCGGTCGCCCGTGTCGTACCAGGTAACGCCGTTGTCGGTGCTCTCCCACAGGACGCTGTTGGCGCCGCCGCCGTCGGTTACGGTATAGATCGTGCTGCTTGTGCCCCGCCGGAAGGCGTTCTGGCAAGGCTGGGCGGTAAAGTCGGTGGCCGCCTGAGGGAAAACGGGACGCTTGAGGTCCCACGTGGCCCCGTTGTCGGTGGAAACAGCCATGACGAAAGGCCTGCGGTCGGAGTCCTCTATCCGACCGCCGCCGAAAAAGTGAACCGTACCGTCGGACTCGGTCCACAAAAGACCGCTCTCATCGTTCATGCCCTTCATGTCCCAGAACAGTTCCGGAACCTCCCACATGTCAGAACCGTAACGCAGGCGGGCCTGCACGAAACGAACGTCAGGGGCGTACTCCGAACCGTGGGCGGTGAACCAAACCGCCAGACAGTCGCCGTTGGGCATGACCTCGAAGCCGGGAGAGTGGCTGTGATGCATTATGGCGCCGGAACCTCCGGTTACCGTGAACTCGCCGTCCTCGACGTTGTCCGGAGGTATCGGCATGGAAAACCTGACCGTAAAGTGGGGAACCGCCGGATCAGGACCTATCTGAGCGATGCTCTCGTCCTGGCGGATCGCAGCCTGGCTAAA